>Ga0115567_10003754_pt1 | contig 14877 bp, 10 predicted proteins | sample COGITO_mtgs_1204_2_FD_88679 | JGI IMG/M metagenome (GOLD analysis project Ga0115567, IMG submission 88679) | Pelagic marine microbial communities from North Sea - COGITO_mtgs_120412 | ecosystem: Environmental > Aquatic > Marine > Epipelagic | place: Germany:Helgoland, sampling site Kabeltonne... | reverse complement strand
GCTTAGTGATATCCTCAGCACAAGCCATCGCAGCACGCTGCTGACTAGAGGGCAGGCCAGTGGAAAGGTATGTGCGCATCTCCCGAATCGCTCCCCATTTCTCCCGGCACCCAGAGCAGCACCTGTCACGAGAGCCGAGGTGATTTCATCGCCAAAGGTGTTCTCCTTGAAACGCCCAACGGTCCACGTAAAAGTTGTGGTATCGCCATCCTTCGACGTCGAGACGTTCGAGACGCTATTTACCTGCCCCCGAATTCGCGTTTCAGGCGCGCGGGTGGTCCGAAGCAAACAGCAAGGATAGCATGAGACTGCCCAGCATATTAGACCAACTGCCGACGGATGAGGGGTCCGCTGCAACTGAACACGGCTTGATTTTGCCGGATGCATTCTGCCCCCGAGTTGGCGCAGCTCCTACGTGGTTAATCACGAGCGCTGCAGGAAAGCACACCTGACCCCGGCCGAACATGTCCGACACCAAGAAGTTCAGGAGATATCGCTCCGCACACTATTCAAGCTGCGATGCTGCACGCGCCACTGCAAATGGGGAAGCAGCACATCGCCCCGTCCGCCCCCCTTCTGTCGAAACCGGATCGGGTGCTCCGGATCGAGAAAGTGGACTACTTTTGCTGATGTTACCACAGCCAAAGCCGGAGGTGGTTCAGAGGAGGGCCAAGGCGGGCGAACGCCCCGTCGCACAGCAGAGATGTCGCACACGGCCCGTGAGTTCCGCTACGACAGGGTTAACTTTGACGTCAACCGGCGGTTGGGCCCGTTCCCGAGGCGCCACGCGTCCGCCTGGCAGACCGAGTGCGGTTTCTGGGATTGTGCGCCTCGCTGCCGCTGGCAAGAGGTCGCCGGGGAATGGTGGCTATTCTAACGCGTGCGAATTGTGCAGAACGAATGGCGGCGCGTCCTCAGCACGTGGTGAGGTGTTTGGGGGACGGAACTCGCACTGGTTAGAGGACGTCTACAAGGCTCAGCAGGTCGGGCGGGAGCGCCTCCGGACCGAGGGGCGGAAGAGCTCAGCACTGCACAGCCAGCTGTTGCAGTTCTTCAACACCTATTGTCCAAACAAAATTGACGAAGCCGATGCCTTGCACAAGAAGTGGAGCGCCGGCTCGTCACTCGAGGATATTAACAGCGAGCTGCAGCGCAAGTACAGCCACTCGCTCGTGGACCTCGCAGCGGGGGTGGCTGGAAGGGATCAGGCGCAGCTCGAAGTGGCCATGTTGACGGAGCGCGCGCGGCGACTCAAAGAAGATGCCGATGAGGCGCTCGCGGCGCGCGACGCGGAGCATGCGAGGGCGCAGGCGCTCAGTGAGCAGAACGACCAGCTTCGAGAGGACTTGGAGCTGGCGGTGGCAGAGGGCGTCCGCTATCGCGACACGCTGCGCGAGTGGGCGGCGCTAGAGGAGCGCCGCGCTGCTGAAGGATCATCGGCTGGTATGCCACCCTCGCCTGGGGTCTCGCTGGGAGAGGCAGCGGGGCTGGAGGCGAAGTTGAAAGAGGCTCTCCGGGGCAAGGAAGCGGCGCTGGCCAAGGCCAAGGACTTGAGCGACGAGCTTGTGCGCTCGCGCGTGGCCGCCGAGACAGAGCGCCGGCGCATGGAGGCTGACCTTCGATCGCGAGAAGTGGCTGTGGAGGAGCTGCATGGACGGGCAGGCGGCCTAGAAAAGGAGGTGCTGACGTGGCGCGAAAAGCACCAGGAGCAGCAGGCAGAGGCGCGTAGAGCCCGAGAGGCGGCTGAGCAGGCGGACCGCAAACTCCACGACACGGGGCAGACTTCGAAGGATGTTGTGACCCGCGCGGAGAAGGCACTTGAGGCAGAGAAAGGTGCCCGCGCGCGCGCTGAGGCCGAAGCCGGGCGACTGTCCGACGAAGCTGAGAGGATCCGCGGAGAGGCGTCAGCAGCGCAGGCCCAGCTGGAGCGGGAACGGCAGGACATGAAAGCTCTGATCGACAAAGTGCGTGCAGCTGAGGGCCAAGTGGGCCAGAGCAAGGCGGCGGAGGAGGCGGCGCGGCTGGCGCTTGATGCGAAACAGAAGGCAGCGGACGAGGAACGGACGAGACTCAGGGAGGCGAATGCGCGCGGGGCTGAGGTGGTGAAGCGCCTCGAAGGGCAAAACAAGGAGTTGCGTGAGACACTCAAGAGACTCGAAAGTGAAGTTGCTGAGAAAAATGGAGCGGTGTGTGCGGTAGAGGAGAAGTTGGCTGCTGCAGCCGAAGAGAGAGAGAAAGAGCGTGGCGAGAGGAAGGCGGCCGAAGAGCGAATGCGAACCGTTGGCGACGATGCTGCGCGGTATGCAGAGGAACTAGCAAGTGCGGGGCGCGATGCAGCGGCTGCTCGCACGGAGCTAGAGCAGGCACGCTCGCATAAGAGCGCATTAGAGAAGAGGGCGGAGGAGTCAGCGAACGCACTGGACAGTGCAAAGCGTGCGCTCGCGGAGGCAGAGGCGGGTAGGAATGCATCTCGCAAAGAGGTGGTGGCGCTTGAGGCGCAGGTGGAAGAAGCGGCTCTGGAACGGGCGCGCATGGAGGGGCGGTACGAGGCACTGAAGGGAGAGATGGCGCGGTCGGAGAAGGAGCGGGGTGATGCGGTGGCGCATGTAGCGGCCCTGGAGGAGGAGGCCTTGACCCTCAAGGGACAGACAGAGTCGATGGGCAAGGTGATGGAGGCACTCACCGCGGAAGGTACCACGCTCAAGGAGCAGCTCGCGGCGCTTGAGTCGGCTGTCGCAGCACTCGAGACCGAGGCGAAGGAGGAGCGGCACGCTCGGGAAGAGGCCGAAGCAGGGCGGCAAGCGGCGGAAGAGGCGCTGGTGGTCGCACAAGAGGAGATTCGGAAGGAAGAGGAGGCGCGCGAAAAGCTCATTTCTGCTGTCCAAGCGTCGGAGCAGACGGCAGATGCAGCGGTGGACAGGCTGCAGGCGGAGAGCAGCAGACTCGAGGAGCGAATAAGGGTGGCAGAGGAGCTCAGGACCGCAGCTGAGAAGAAGGCGGCCACAGCTGAGGAGAAGGCGGCCGCAGCCGAAGCGATGATGAAAGCGTCTGACGAGCGCGCGCGCGGTGGGGAGGTGTTGGCCCAAAAGGGACAGCATGAGGTGCTAGAGGCGCAAAGCGCAGCAGAGGAAGCCAGACGAGCAGAGGCGGCGGCTCGAAAGAGTGAGGAAGCTGCGCGCGAGCGTGAGGCCGAGAGCAGGCGACGGGAGGTGGAAGCACATGAGGCTGAAGTAGCAGCTCGAGAAAAGGCGGAAGAGCTCAGTCGCAGGGTGGATGAGATGCAGCGGGACATGGCTGAGGTGCAGCGGGAGATGAAGGAGCGTGTCGAGGCGGCGGAGAGAGAGGTGCGGGAGGCCGAAGAGCGTGGGCGGGCCGAAGGATACAAGAAGAAGGAAGAGGAGCTTGACGGTCTCTCTACACTTTCGATGTCACGCGAGTTGCACCCTGATGAGAGCGCACTCGGTGCTGACGCTTCTCTCAACGAGTCGACGCCCCGCCCTGCCACCTTCATGTCGCGCCGCACGGTGGGCGCGCCTGCCGCCGCGCAGACGCCGGACCAGCTCGCGGCGAGCCTTGTGACAATGTCGCCTGAGGCGCGCGCGCTGTACTCCCCGCGCGACATCGGGCCGGCGCTCTCGCTGGTGCAGGGCGAGCAGCAGATCGCAATCTTCCAGGACGTGGGCGACGCGCAGAAGGTCGCGCTGCTGCTCTCTCTCCAGCCCGACGCCCGCCACGCCCTCCTCGCGCGCATCTCGCCCGAGCAGGTGGCCGCATTCCTCGTGCGCGCGACGCAGGAGGAGCGCGTACGCTTCCTCGCCGCGCTTCCGCTTGCCACACTCGCGGCCATCTTGCCGCTTCTCTCGCCACCGGTTCGCGCAGAGATACTTCACGAGGCGCCGGCAGCGGCGCGTGACGCGTGGGCTGCAGCCGAGAAGCTTCGTGGAATGGGTGCGTCAGATCGGGGCGCAGCAATTGCTGGCATGGGAGACGAGTCGGCGGCTGTCGCTCTCATCTTTCTGGCAGCCGCAGATGTGTCGCGGTCACTCGAGGTTGTCGAGACGACGCAGCAGGCGCGCCTGCTAGGACTGCTCGATCCGTCCAAGCAAGTCTGGGTTCTGCTCCGCGTCTCATCCACAGCGCGCCTGCTGATGCTTCCACTCCTCGCGTCGACGCAGCAAGTTGCGCTTCTCCTCGCGCTCCCTCCCTCGGCAGCCGCCCGCCTCTGGCTCTGGCTCGAGGCCTCGGCACGGCAGGCGCTTCTTGTACAGCTCCCGCCTGCCACCTCGCACGCCATCGCACAGGCGGAGAAGCTGGCCGGGCTGCCTCCGCCTGCGCGGTGGAAGGAAGTGCAGCGCGAAGGTGGGCTAGAGGAGGGCTCGCCAGGCCTCGAGGCGCTGCGTTGGGCATCGGCCAAAGAGCTCGGACGCATGCTGGCAAAGGACGCGCTGCCGCCGAAGAGCGCAGCAGTGCTTGTGCGGCTCCCTCCAGACACTTTGGCCGCAGCACTGGACACCCTCTCACCTGCTGCTGCTACACAGACGCTGTTGTCCCTCGATCCACGCTCTGTGGGTGCGGTGGCAACGCACCTCGAACCATGCAAGCTCTCAGCCGTACTTCAGTTGCTCTGGGCGACCAAGAAGGAAGCTGCCGCGGTCCTAGCGGAGGCAGTGGCTACCTCGCGGGGAGACAGCGAGCGCGCGGCAATCGAGACTGCTGCACGCATGCTCGGTATGGGCGCGCGGGAGCGCGGTGAAGCATTGGCCAAGCTGCCTGCTGGAGAAGCGGAGGCAGCGATAGCGTGGCTCGGCGAGGCCACGGTGAGCTCAGCCGTGGAGAACCTTGCGCCGGCGGGACGCAAGGCGCTGATCGGCGGTCTGACGGCCGAGGCACGGGCGCGCGTGGCGTCAGAAATGGGTGCTAGTGAGCGAGCGGCAGCGATGAACGAGATGTCGCCCGCGCACCGCACGGTTCTGCTCCGGACGCTGACACCGCACACCATTGCGAGGTCGCTCGAGTGCATGGCCCCAGGAGAGCGCAACTTGGTGACAGCGTCGCTCCCGGCAGTGCTGCGCCGATCGCTGCTCAAGGCGCGCGAGCTCGACCGCGCGGGCGCCGCTGAGCGCCGCGCGCAGGCGCTTGCGGAGCTCAAAGCAGACGAACTGGACCGAGTGTTGCCATGGCTCTCGCTGGCGAATGCGGCGGTGGCCCTACCTAGTCTGCCGCCGGACACGCAGCTCCGCGCCCTTGCCGCTCAGGACCCCGGTGACCGCGGGCGCATCCTCGCGGCACTCGCGCCCGAGCCGCAAAGCACAGCGCTGGCGCTGCTGCACTTCCGCCTACGCGGGGAGTCGGTCTCGCTACTGCCACCGCTGGACGCGGCGCTGCTGCTCGAGGCGTCTTCCACAGACGAGCAGCCGCGCCTGCGCGCCGTGATGCCGGCGCGCCTCGAGGATGAGATCGCGCGGCTCTCGCCGGAGGCCCGCGCCTCTCACGCAGCCGCGTACGAGGAGGCGCGCGCGGCTGCTGCGACCGCGGCCAGCGCGCCCGCATCCCGGCTGAGTTCCGCAGGGAGCCAGGCTTCGGCAGTGGGCGCCAGGGGAAAGCGCTTCTCGGGCGGCAGGGACTCCCTGCTCGACTCGGGGCTCCTTCCTGGCTTGTTTCCCAACGTCGCGCGAGTGCTCACACAAGCGGGGGAGGGCGCTAAGGCCTTCCCCCGCGGCTCGGATTCGGATTCAGACTAGTAGGCGCATAGCAATCAATGAAAACCGACGGCTTTGCGGTGCTTGTTTTGGCAAGGGGTCCTGCTGAGGGGGCACACGAGCCAACTTGCGCGCGGTCAAGCCCCACCCGCCCCGTGCCCGCGCCGGGAAGGGGGGAGGCTGATCGTGACAGAGTGGCGCGTGGTGTGGTGAAGCGAGCAGTGCAGTAGATACGCTCGAACCTACCGTCGAGGCGGGGACGTGGGGCTCGGAGCCGAGCAGCGCCTCATCTACAAGCACGACTGTCTCTGCGGGGCGCTCTCAAGAGCCGAGTCATGGGGTCCAGGGCTTGTTGCTTTACGAACGCCTTCACTGGGCCAACTGTGGAATTCCCATTTGATCTGATTGCGACCGTTACTCCGCAACGGGCGCAGTTGTCTTGGGACGTATGATGGCATACACGGAAGAGAAGGAGTGAAGGTAGGTTGCACCGCCCTCGGCGCTAAGCGGGCCAATCTCGCCATCACAGAACACCCCAGCGACTGAAACGCCAGTTGAGAGGTAGGCGGAGCGGGAGTCGAAGTTGGCTTGATTGAAGAGCTGGCGCCCTCTGCCGACACACGCAAAGAGCAGCACGCCAGCCGCTGGAGGGCGCCCACCGCCGCTCATCATCTCGCCGAGTCGCTGGCGCTTGTAGCCCGACATTAGCGCATCCACGTTGCTCGCCGCCACCTCCGCGTCGCGCAAGTGAAAGCGCATGCGCTGCCCGACGCGGAGAACCTCCCCCACAAGAATTCCGCCGTCCGCAACCGAAGCTCCTAGAACCTGTCGCACCACAAAACGCCCGGGTTCCGAGCCCGTGCCGGTGCTGGAGTCCTCGGAGTCTTTCTGAGGTGGCTCTGCGATCTGCAGCGAATCAGCAGCAATACCGAGCAGCAGCGACGACTGGGCCAGCTGGCGGTCGTTGGGCGTCAGCTCTTGCACTGTCTCTTTCAGTGCCTCCAGCGGCTTGAGTCCCTCGCCGCCAGCGGACACGTCCACGACCTCATTCACCATGTTGCCCGTCACCTTGCTGATCTCGTACTCGGCACCGATTGCCCGGCAGCCCTGCGCCACCATCGTCTCAACTGCGATGTTGCCCGAGAGTGTGACCCCCACAATTCCGCCGCCATCCTTGGTGGCGTCGCCGCCGCTTCGCATATCGGCCATCATGTCGCCAAGCCCCAAGAGCGAAGGCATCGCGATCTGCGGGCCGCCCGCGGCCGCCGCAAGCGATCCGAAAACCGCGGGCAGTTTCTGTGTAGCGGCCCGAGAGGGAGCGGCGAGCCCGCCGATCTTAGTGCAGCCCGGGAGACCAAAATCGAGACCATCAGTCAGGGACTTCAGCATTCCTGATGAAGCGCAGCGTGGGTCCCCGAGGAGCAGAACCACCGGCGCCTCCTCTTCCGAAGTGCCCCCGACGAGTTCTCGCCACGCGCGCTGCCCTCCTTCCGTGCCCACTGGGAGCTCTGCACCGCCCACGCCTCCAACTTTCCATGGTTTGATGGTGACCCCTGGAAGCGAGGCAGCCATCACAGAGATGGCTTTGAAGTTTTCAAACTCCTCGGGCGATCCATCGTCTCCGGACCCAATAACCCCGGCCCCCAGGCAGCCAATCACGTGCTTCACGCCAAGTTCACGCTTGAGCATCTCCATCGCCTCGTCCAGATCCGCCGGGCTCGCTGGTTTTGCCCCGCCCCGCGACTCCGAATACCGCGCGCTGCAACAACCCGAATGTTAGGCCAGGATCGGTGTCAATTCTTGCCACCGGTCTCAACACACTGCTGAAATGTGACAGGGGGCTACCTGACAAATACTAGAGCGAGGTCGCATTTGCTGCCCCCCTCGCCGAGCTGTTCCTTGCACCGTGATATTGCGTCAGCCGTCCCTTCCTTGATAGTGCTGAAACCCACAGCGCAGGAGGACACCCACTTCATCGTAGCGGCTGCCACAGCACTATCTGGGCCATCCAAGGCGCACACCAGTTTATTCAACCTGCGCGGATACCATGACGTGAGTATGATCAGCGCAATCGGCCAGTACACTTGTGGGAAGAAGATTCGGCTGGGAGGCTCTCAAGGTCGAGAGCGAGAGCGGGTCTCTCACCCACGATCGCTCGTACCGGGAGCACCCTGCGGGCACCCTGCGATGCGGAATGGCTTGGAATAGAATGGCGACACTGAAAACGGTCCGCATCGCCCTCGATTGGCGGTGAGAGAGAGCGGAACAGAAAGGCCGAAGGCGTCGGTGGGCCCAGAAATTGCTGCGAATAGCACAGCGAGCAGGAGGGCGTGCGACAGCTTGGAAATTCGTCTGGGCATCACGTCTCCAGTTGCACCTCTACTGCCTCGCATTACTGCACCGTGTTTCATGCTCCCTCGGCCGCGCGTTTCCGCGCCGGGTGCGGGCCTGGCCACAGATAGGTCTTTGGGGGTTGGTCGTCTGGCGGCCGGCTCTGATCCACTTCAATCCAACAACTCAGAAAAGTTGACAGGAATTCAAGATCTGTCTGCCTTGCCGAGCGCGCCTGTAGGATCCTCGACCTGCCTTCTCCGGTTGTACCGGGCGAGGGGCGTCCTGGACTTTCCAAGCCCAAACTCCTGTCGGAAAATGCTGGTGTGCTCGGTGAGGTGCAAGGGGCGCTGGCATTTGGTGCTCCTGCTCGCGCTGATTGCTTCGGGACTGGCGCATGCGTCCGCTGAGGTTCGCCAAAGCGTGCGTGCAGCAACCGGTGCTTCCGCCCAGGCGCCAAATATGCTTCTCAGGGGCAATACTGATCCCATCGGGGGGCGGAGACCCCTGGTCTTCCCTGGCGCGGGCACTGCGGGAAGCGTCTTGCACCTGCGCGGCGGCGCGGCAGGCGGTGAGGCAGGGATGCAGGTGGCCATACCAGGGCAGGTGAAGCACCCACGAGCCCTCCGCATGAATCAAAACGCCTGAGAGAAATCCTCCCGCGTGGGCCTGGGTGTGAGACTCGCGCGGTTACAGTAGCGCGAAAGCTCAGTGGTGAGCGCGTCTTCGCAGGACGGAATGCGACAGCTGGTTTCTTCGCTGATGTCACCGGACAATGCCGTTCGCATGGAGGCCGAAAAACAGTATGGTGTCCTCAAAGAAAAGGCTCCCGACGAGTGCTCGCTGGCGCTGGTCCACGAGCTCGCCGCAGGTTAGCACCCTCTGCCTCCGCCATGAATCGCGGAGAGACTCAGCACGCGGCGAGGCCTCACGCAATCGTGGGGTGCACCCAGGCAACGAAGAAGGCCGGGCGATGGCTGCAGTTCTGGCGCGAACTGAGCTTTCACAGGCATGGGAGCATTTGACGGTGGACACACAAACGGTTGCAAAGCAGCAACTTCTTGCGCGCTTGCAGGCTGAAGAGTCGGCAAGCATCGCGCGGAAAATCGCCAATGTGGTAGGAGGGCTCTCGTACCATGTGGGGGAGACGGACAGTGGGTGGCCTGAGCTTATTCCGACGGTGCTTGAAATGTGTGGCCGGGGCACTGGGGTGCAGCGGGAGATGGGCTATCACGTTCTTTCGCTGCTCCCTGGGTCTATGCACGCGCAGGTCAAGCAAGAGCTTCCTCGCGTCCAGGCGCTGCTCGAGGCAGCCTTGGTTGCACCCGCTCCAGTTGGAGACGGACGCGTGGGGGACCAGCATGCAGAGGTCCAAGTGGCGGCTATGAAGGCTGTGTCGGCCTACCTCGGGAGCTGCAATTCGCCGAAAGAAATGAAGCCGCTCCAACCTCTGCTCTCGCACATGCTCCGCTGCATCGGGGGCTGGCTCGGCATCGGAGCGCAACCGCCAGCCGGTTTGGGTGCAGGAGGGGCGCTGGCCGAGTCGGAATTGCGAGAAATTTCTGGACGGGCGGGAATGGATGCGCTGCTGGAGATCTCCGACGTGAACGTTCGTTTTCTCAAGCCACACCTGGCTGACCTGACAACCGCTATGCTCGGGCACGTTGCCATAAATGCCAATCTCGAGTCTGCAACGCGCCGGCTGGCGGTGGAATTGATGGTGGAACTTGCGGAGAAGGCTCCGGGAATGATGAAGAACCACAAGGGCTTCGTGCAGCAGATCGTGACCGTCGCGTTGCAGCTTATGGTGGCGGGCGTGGACAGTGGCGTGGATCTCGAGGTGTGGTCGCAGTGGGGACGATCGGACGGCGAAGATGATTCCGAGCAGGAGGAAGACGGGGAGGAGCAAGCCCTTTTCGAGCAGGGGCTTGAGGCGCTCGACCGCCTCGCGATGATCCCGAGTGCGCCACCACCCGAGTCCTGTGCCGCTCCTCGCACATCCGCGCTTATCCTTGTTGCCGTCCGTCGCCCGCAGGCTTCTCGTCAAAGATCATGCCCGCGTGCTTCTCGTATGTCCCGCAATTTCTGTCGAATCCAGACTGGCGTTACCGCCTCGTCGCGCTCTTCTCAATCTCCCAGACTGGGGAGGGCTGCGGGTCGCCACCTTGCGCCACCCTGTCTCACCGCGCGCGTGATGCTGGCGCAGTCAAGCGCTCGATCGCTGACGGTGCGTGGGCGGTGGGCGTCTGTGCGGCAGGCGCGAGATGAAGAAGCATCTCGCCGAGCTAGTGGCCTCGATTCTGCCCCTGTTGCAAGATCCGAATCCACGGGTGCGTTGGGCGGCGACCAACTGCATTGGACAGCTCTCCACGGATCTTGGGCCTGCGCTGCAGACCTCGTTCCACTCACAAATTCTCCCTGCGTTGACTGCCACCATGGATGCTTCGCGAGAGTCCAATCTGCGCGTGCGTGCGCATGCGGCGGCCGCAACCATAAACTTTTGCGAGAAGGCCGAAAAGGAGGCGGTGGCGCCCTACCTCGAAGGGGTTCTACGGCAGCTCGCGGCGCTGATGCAGGCGCCGCACCGCAAGGCGCAGGAGCAGTCCATCACGACTGTGGCGGCGCTTGCGCTGGCAGTGGGGGACCTCTTTGTGCCCTACTACCAAGAGTTTGTGCCGTTTCTCAAGAGCCTGCTGCGGCTGCCCGCGCAACAGTGCGGCGGCAAGATGCGCGGCAAGACGCTCGAGTGCGTGTCGCTCATCGGGGTGGCCGTGGGGGCTGAGAAATTCCGCGATGACGCGCTGGAGGTGATGCAGCTGATCGTGGCTGAAGGAGAGGTGGCAACCGACGATCCCGCCGTGACGTACCTCCACCAGGCGTGTGGGCGTATCTGCCGTTGCCTTGGCGCGGAGTTCGCACCCTTCCTGCCTTCGCTCTTGCCAGGCCTTCTCCGGTCCGCAAACCTCGAGCCGGATATTCGAGTGGAGGACGACCTTGGGTCTGACGAGGACCTTGAGGGGATGGAGACCATCCAGGTTGGCGACGCCGTGGTTGGCATCAAGACGTCAGTGCTCGAGGAGAAGGCAACTGCGTGTCACCTCCTCGTGACGTACATCAACCAGCTCGAGGACGCCTTCTTCCCGTACCTTGAGCAGGTCGGCAAGGAGATGAAGCCGCTTCTTTCTTTCCTGTATCACGAAGACGTTCGGGTATCGGCCATTCAGGCGATGTCCGGCATGGTTCGCTCGGCTTCCGCGCACGTTCGCAAAAACCAGGCGGACCCCGCCATCGTGTCCCAGGTGCTGAAATTTGTGCTGCCGGACCTTCTGCGGACGCTTGAGGAGGAAACCGAGACTGGCGTTGCAGCGCAGTGCGGGCGCGGCATCGCGCAGTGCGTGCAGGAGGCTGGCGCAACCTGCCTCACGCCCGAGCAGCTTGCGGCAACCTCAGAAACTCTCACGAAGGTGCTCGAGGAGTCCAAGCAGCGGATTGTAGATGTGCTGGGATCGCAGGCGGAGCGGGAGGATGACGAGGAAGAAGATGATGACTACGAGGAAGAGCTGGAGGAGGAAGTGCGCATGGTTGTGGACGCAGAAGAGGAGCTGGTGGAGGCAATCATCACCGTCGTGGGAAAGCTGCTCGGCGCCCACGGACCTGCCGGCCTCGCCCAGCTGCTCGAGTCCCAGCTGCTTCCCCCCTTCCTCGCCATGATCGACAACCCCGTCCACCCGTCTCAGGTCTTCCCCTCGTCCCAGGGCGCAAGCTTCGTGCCAGGGTGGGAGCAACGCGTGCAGCGGGCAGCGGGCGGCCTCTGGCCGGCGTCAGCGACGCCCTGAGCTGCGGGGCGCGGTGCAGGCGCGGCTGGGGATTGCCATGGTGGACGACCTGCTCGAGATCGGGGGCGCTCCATGCGCTCCGTACCTGCGAGCTGTCCTCCCGCGCATCCTCCGCTCCTGCACATGTTCCTCCCCGCCCAGCGACGGCCCGCGCACCGCTCATGAAATCAGTGTTTCCGCTCAAGGGTGCGGGTGTCGGGCAGCACCGGACGACGACCTTCGGCAAGCTGCGCTCTTTGGGGTGGGTCTAGCAGCGGGAATGGGTGGCGCCGAGTTCACGCCGTACGCCGTCGAGGCGGTGCAGGTGCTCAGGCACGTGGCCGGGCAGCCGGACGCGCGCGGCGAGGACAAGGAGAGCGCCACGGACAACGCAGTCGCTTCGTTGGCTCGCGTAGCAGCGCGGCACGCCGACGCTTTGCCGCCGCACGCGGTGGCGGAGATCTGGGCCGAGTGGCTCGCGTACCTGCCTCTCAAGGCCGACGTGGCCGAGGCGGCCGTGGTGCACAAGGAGCTGGCGCGCCACGTCATCGCCGGGCATGTGGGCGTGTTGGGCGCGGAGAACGGGAATCTGCCGCGCGTGGTGGCGGTGATGGCGCAGGTGCTGGAGACGGACCTCGTCGACGCCGAGGGCACCGCCGCGATCCGCGACGCCCTTGCCGCCCTCCACGCCCGCGCGCCCCAGCTCCTTGACGCTGCCTGCCAAGCCCTCCCGCCGCCCCTGCTGCAGCGCCTCCAGAAGTGCGCTACGGCGCCAGGCGCGGCACCGGGCGCGGCGCCGGCTCTCCAGCAGCCTGTGGGGTGACTGTGAGTCAGAGAAGAGATTAAAGAGAGAAGCATCCGTTTATTGACAATCAGTCGCAGATCGCAGAGCGAAAAACAGTGGGAGAGCAGGGGCCGGGAGACCGCAGCAAGGAAGCCGCATAACAAAAAAAAGTCCCAGGACCACACCACTAACGGGACGCGAGCACGTGGGCGGTGGGAGCCGGGGCAAAAGCCCCGACCCCGCACCGGGCCCGTGCTCGAGATCTCGGGAGTAGCGAGGAGGCATAGGGCACAGCCCAGTGCTTCCCAGTGAGCCGTGTCGCTGAGGCCCGGAGGCTGTACAGCTGAGCCTCCATCCGGAGTCGAGCGAACGTTGCGCCGCGGCGCATAAATGTGGTGCACTCTCGATAGAGTCTCGGCCGTTTGCCGATCTCTAAGGGCGCTGCAAAGTGTTATGAGCACGAGACACCAAGCAGCGCCCATGAAGTGTGAAGAGGAGGGGGAGAGGCACATGATTTCACAGTAATCGGCTCCGCTCAGAGACAGTAGAAAACCGGGCACCTCGCCTGGAGAGAGGTCTGTAGAGACTTCGTGCGCCGTTGCCCTCATAAATACGTACGTTCATTTCTCAACCCAGCCACTCCGATCTTGAAGGGAGCATGAAGTGGGAGCCCCTCGCATGCGGGTCGCCAAGTCCATGCCCACGGGAGGGCCACACACTCAGTGTCCTAGAAAACCGTCGGGTTGTGCTCTACGGCGGCCGCGGTGGAGATGCGGGCACTGTCCTGGCCGATCCAGCACAGCTCCACCCCCTTGTCGACGGAAGGAAGCATCCGGGAATCCACGGCGCATCACCGCCAGGCAGGACGCGGCACGCTGCGTGTGTCCTGTCAAAGCGCTCTGCTATTCTGTTTCTTGGTGGAGAGGATGAGGAAGGCACCCCACTCATGGCGCCGGTGCTCCTCGAGGTACCCACGTTCGGAGACTGGCATTGGTGAGTGATGCCGACACCTGCCACCCCCCGTACCTTCCCCGCTCGCCATCATGAGTCTGATAGTGGCAGGCCGTCGCTGGCTGATATGTTGCCATTTTGGTGCGGGTAGGTGCCCGCTGGTTGTCGACGGTGCCCTGCCTTCTGGCCGGTCAGGGCTGTCCGCGACATGCGTGGGGACAAATCGATTTCTTCTCTTTGGCGGCCGAACAGCAGAAAACTTCTCAAGTGAGTTGATGTGGGTAACCGTAGGACAAGCGGCTGCTGCGTGGGATCGTCGGTGCGCTTCGTGTTCCGACTGTTGTGAGGCTGGAGCACTAAGCATCCAGCCTGCTGAGGCCAGTGGCACCTCGCCGTCATCGCGCGAGCAGCACGCTGCAGCACTGTTCCAGGAATGCCTGATCGTGGTTGGAGGGCGCGACACGTCTGGTTGGCTGTGTGATGCGTTCGTTCTTGATCTCGGAAGCATGCAGTGGACCGTCCCTGGGAATTCGGCACCGCCGCCCCCCTTGTCTCTCGACATGCCCCCGGTTCCCTCGCTTCCCGCGCATGTGCTCCTCTCTGCACCCTCTCTCGTCGCGCTTCCTGCGTCTCCTTCATCTCTATCTCTTCATCGCCCATCTCTTCTCCTTGTGGGCACCAAGACGTTGCCCCAGCCTGCCTCGCCCTCCGCGCCTCTGCTCGCTCCAGCTGCGTGCTTGTTGGTTGCCCGGGAGGCCCTCCGAGAGGAGCAGCGCTCGGATGCGGAGGGACACTTGGAACATGCAGGTGCGAGTTCCAAGGCACTGCAGGCGAATCGGGAAGACGAGAAAAGTGCGAACGCGGGGGGGCGGTCGATGAGTTGGGTGTGGCTTGCGGGAGGCGACGGCGCCAATGGCATTGAGGCAGGCGGAGCGCGGGGTCAGCTCGGAACCTCAGCCACAGGATTGGAATGGATGGAAGGGGGTGCTTACGGCGTGCTGAGCGGGCCGGCGGGGGCCCGAGGTAGTCGGGTACTTGCCCCGCCCCGACAGGCGCGCGGGCGGATGCCTAACTATCGTGTCTTGCGAGTCCACAACGAAAGAATGGACTGCTGAGGTGGAGACTGAACAATTTGAACTGCCGCTAAGCGCAGGGCACTTGTCTGGTGTGCTTCGGAGGAAGGCGGCATGTGGACGAAGAGGTTCCGGCGGAGAAATCAGGCCAGCAGCTGAAGTCGGAGGCAGGCGGACAAGACACGGTGGTTCATTGGGCAGTCGTGGCGGAGGCGCGCCAGCTC
>Ga0115567_10003746_pt1 | contig 14891 bp, 14 predicted proteins | sample COGITO_mtgs_1204_2_FD_88679 | JGI IMG/M metagenome (GOLD analysis project Ga0115567, IMG submission 88679) | Pelagic marine microbial communities from North Sea - COGITO_mtgs_120412 | ecosystem: Environmental > Aquatic > Marine > Epipelagic | place: Germany:Helgoland, sampling site Kabeltonne... | reverse complement strand
GGGCTAGATTGAACCGCCGTCGAATGAATATATCCTGCACTATACGAACGATTTTGGGTGCAAAGTACACCAGTAGCGCCAAAAACGTGCCGATATTGATAGCTTCTAAGAACAAATGGTCGGACTCTCTGCCAAATAAGTACTGAAAAATGACCAAGTGGCCCGAACTACTGATAGGAATAAACTCCGTCAGCCCCTGCACCAAACCTAATATGATAACCTCAAACGCGTTCATAGACTCATTGTAGCACCAGAAGGTATACTATAGGTATGTACACGTCTGAGCTCATCCTTGACTTTATTGAATCGATTGAAGTCGAAGGCGGTCGATCGGCAAAAACCGCCGAAAACTATACGTTGTATCTCGAACGGTTTGTCGAATTCACGGAAGATATTAAGGTAGATAACATAACGACAGAGATCATTCGTAAATACCGCTTATGGCTCAACCGATATAAAAATAACAACGAAGACGTTCTCTCAACAATAACGCAGAGCTACCACTTGATAGCTCTCAGAGGTTTTTTAAAATATTTGGCTTCTCGGGACATCGAAAGCCTCATGCCGACAAAAATACAATTACCAAAAGTCAGCCGAAAACAAGTTACCTTTCTTCATTTTGACGAAGTTGCCCGACTGCTGCAGCAAATCGACGAATCGAGCGAAGAAGGTGCGCGAGATCGAGCGATTGTAGAGCTGCTCTTTTCGAGCGGCCTCCGTGTATCTGAGCTCGTCGCCCTCAATAAAGACCACGTCAATACGAAGCGCCGCGAATTTATGGTGCGAGGGAAAGGACAAAAAGATCGTCCGGTCTTCGTTAGTAAAGCTGCTGCCGGTACGGTAGACGCGTACCTCGGGCTTCGCATGGATAACCTCCCCCCATTATTTCTCAGCTACAGTCGTAATAATATGTCCAGCACATCCGGAGATTACCGTCGACTTGGTGCGCGCAGTATTCAGCGCATGGTAACCAAGTACGCTCGGCTAGCCGGCATAACCAAGCATGTCTCACCGCACACGATGCGACACAGTTTTGCCACCGACCTGCTGATGAACGGTGCCGATATTCGAAGTGTTCAGTCAATGTTAGGTCACAGTAGCATTTCAACGACACAGGTATATACACATGTGACAGATGAGCATCTACGCGAAGTCCATGAAAAGTTTCATAGCGACACAACTGAATAGTAGACTAGCTACGGTGTCGATACTGTACAGCTCGAACCAAAATCATCTTTATCGTCAGTCACGTAAAAGTTCTTACAGAAGTCTTGATTGACGAATAGTGCTGCATCTGGCCCTCGAAGTTCAATACTTTTTATAGAAACCTTCGCCTTGACCCGTCGAAACAGATCAGCTGCCCGGCCGGTGGCGTCAACGGTAGGCTGAACATTATCAAATGCCCTAGGAGTTGATCCGTCAAATAACCGTACTTCATACGATGTTTCACCCGTCGCATACAGTGCCGCCAACTGGAGATATGCTTCACGATTTGCACTAACGTCATTGCCAGCATCGTTCTTGAGCTCCGGAAGCTTAATGTCAACTGAACAGATGTAAGCATCTGCATTGTCACAAGTAACAAGTTTTGGGGTATTGCTCCCGCTCGTTTTTCGCCTAGAATCGGCGGTAAAATATTGCTGTACGCCACTCACACTACCGCTGAGCTGCGGATACAGAAACGCGGTTCGAGCGTTAGACGTGCCCTCCTTCTGAAAATTATTCAAACGCAACGCACCTTTTTCGAATTGGATAAGTTGCGCACGCAGCAGTGGTGGCGCCGTGTTAGTCCATGCACTGGGGCCCGACGTGCTTGGCAGCTGGTCAAAAAAGGGCGGATCAGTTGCACTTGCCGACTTATCTCCAGTGATTCCCTCAAGATCGTTTTTGCTAAACCACGAAATACGTATCGTGTCGAAGGATTGCCGCGATGAGAGCTTCAAAACTTTTGGTTCTTGGCTTGCGAGTAGCTTCGAACCGACCGACGGTGTATCCGGGTCTATCTTTACACACGTATACGCCTGGTTGGCCTCATCGGGGCCCACTTTAAATTCTCCATTTACCTTGGTTGCAATACCGGGATACGCGGTGGTATCGCAAGCATTAGCATTAATTTTTGTCTTGATTCCGAGCACGCAAGCGGAATCTCCTGCACGCTCACACCGATCAAGTGTTACAAGCAAACGCTTTGCATCCTCTACCCCAGCCATCGCCGCATCATACGCACTTTGTGATAGATCGTTATTACTAGCTTGTTGTTGGTTTTGCACCATGAGTTGCACAAAGCTGGTGGTTACCACCGTGACCATGAGTGCTGTAAATATAACGATAAATATCGATACGCCACCTCGTTGTCCCCGTTTAGTTGCCATAGATCCTCCCCGCTCTTGAAGTAAATGTAAATTTATTCACTGCACAGTACTCATCATCAACTTTGCTTCCTTTCGAAATATCACACATATCATCAGTTATTAAATCATTGTTATTCGTTCCGAGTACAAACGATACTCGATAAATCGTCTGTTGACCAGAATTTGTACTAATTGAAGTAGGAACAAGTTCGAAACTTCGAATCACCAAGTCAGCGTTGCCACCCTCTGCCAGCAAACGAGTCACCGTATCTTTTGGTGGCAGCGGTTTATACTGTATCCCCGGCGTACCTGTATTAGTATCCTCGCAGTATTCGTCGATAGGAGCAGAGAATTTTATAAATCGCACAAGAGTACTACCGTCTAGCGAATTGAATGACGACGCAGAAGGATCGTCGAATTTATTGGCGTGATTCCAGGCATACACTGTCGTACCTGCACACAACCGGCCTCCCGTATCGTTCGGCACTGGCATGCCATCGCTCGGAATAAACGTCGTATTACCTGGATCGGCTTGATTTAACGTACGCTGTACTTCGCTAGAAAGAAGTTGCCCACTTTCGTTGACAGCTCTGAGCGTTAATCCTTTGTTGTATATAGAGCTGATCTGAAGTGTCAGTAGAGAAATAGCTAGGAGCAGAACACTAAGAAACCCCATTGCCAATGAAAGTTCGACAAGCGTAAATCCTCGCATATTAGATTTCATATAACCTCACGACAGTCTCCAGTTTCATAGGCGTTAATAAACCCGCCGCCGACCAACACGCTCGTACTCGAAACGAATACTGTCCAGGGATAGGAACGCTCGGATCAGAGTTAGGCGTAAAACTTGGCTCTATCCAAATACCATAGGATGACACGCGTCCCGCATCATCTTTAAGGATCTGAGCAAATGGTGGAACGGTTGGTTCACCACCAGCTGGGTTATATCGAGAACGTGAAACTTTTTCTGCAGTCGTAGGGTCAATAATAAAATGCTTGGCATTGAGATCGGTAAATACTGTTGGGCACACCGAACTCGCGTCATATGAAGTCAATGTGCCAACACCGGCTGTTATAGATTGCCAATCTGTTCCAGCAATAGTTCGTTCTGAAGCAGCCGCTTGGTGCGCCGCCCTGAGTGCTTCTACTTGAGAATCTATCTGCTGCCGGACCAGCGTAATCTCAATAGCCCGCTGTGCTGCATTTGTACCTTGACTCATAATACTTAAGGTTCCGACAGCGACCATACTAAAAATTGTTACTGCTAACAAAACTTCTATAAGCGTATCGCCTCTGTCATGTCTACGCATCACACGCCGAATCCAGTTTACTTTCAATAGACGACTGAGATGCTGCATTTTCTCTGAATATGACCGCCATCTTGCCGCCAGCGAGTGGCACGCCTGGGTCAAGACAAAGTTTTTGTTCCGATTCTTTGACGACTTCTGCATCGTTCAGCAGTGCCGCAATGTTCGTCGATGCTGGAGGGGTAGTCGTATCCTTTATGTATGTATGAGCTATACCGGTTTGTGGTGATCGTAATATTGCAATGCCAATTTTTCGAGCGCTTTTAGTGACAGAGCTTTGATCGAATACTGTCGCACTCCAGGGTATAAATAGTTCGGCTTCAGACGTATTTGTACCTTCGATATTTGCTACGATTCGCGGCTTATAGGCTGCGAGTACTTGTGCTTCATTCAGGTTTGGATCAAGTTCGGTAGTGGGTTCAGACCCAAGCACAATAGATGATTGCACATTCTGCCCGTCTTCGATATATACATATCTACCTAGGAACACACACGTGTCGGTTCCACGGAAACTCCCCGTTCCAGCGCCCGGCGTTGTTACTTCAGGCCCAGAGGCAGAATCTCTACAGTCAAGCACCTTGCCCTCACGTCCATTTTGAACGTTATACACCAAATTGTACTGTTGCTGAATAAATGACTGCAGAGTGCTGACACTGTCACGGTAGCGCTGGGTATTGAGCATTGAGGTCCAACCGGCTGCTAATAACGCCATCATAGCTCCGGATATAGTAATAAATAGTACTACCTCAATAATCGTAAAACCCTTGTGAGTATGTGTCGCCATCTAGCGTCATTATAGCATAAGCGAATAGTGTGCAACCAGTGTTGCGAGCTCAAAATACCGGGCTATAATCGTGTGCCCGAAATAAAGCGAAACAATAAAACCGAGCATCAACATAGGGCCAAATGGAATCTGACTACCGCGACTCATTTTTTTCGTGAGCAGGCCTGGCAGCACAATCAGTAGCCCTATTACATTCGCTAAGAAGAGTGCCAGAAAAGCTAATTGCCAGTTACCCAGCAGGAATCCTAGGACTACTCCAAGTTTAACATCGCCAAATCCTATCCACTCACCTTTAGAAATCAACCAGATAAGCAGATAGATGCCTCCCAGAACTCCCACTGAACCGAGCGTTGTCAGCAGCTGTTCGATCTGGTCTGGTGCAGTCACGATAGTCACAACGGCAATTACCATCGATAGCGCTATTAATGGAAACATTATTGCATCGGGTAGTAAAAACCACTTCGCATCGTAAGCGAATAGGACTACCATGCCGACCAGTATTACCAACCAACCGATAAAGAGTATGCCGCTTAGATACGATTCAAACCCCATAGTCATCAACCAATAGCCAAAAAAGCTGACGAACAATACCGCAGTACCCACTTCCATTGCTGGCTCAAACCAACCGATTGATTTTCTACAGTAGCGACATCTGCCACCGGTGCTCAGCCAGCTGGCAAGCGGCAATAAATCGTACCACGCAAGTTCATGATGACAATGAAGGCACTGCGACCTGTCGGTTTTGATGGTATGCTTCGTAAGTGGCAACAATTGCCGGAGCTCTTTCTTGCTGTACTCTTCGCCATCAGCTTTATCTTGGACCAGTTGTCGAGCACGCAACCGCCACACCGAAGCTCCAGCAAACGAGCCAAAAATCAGACCAAGAAGCACCATACTGGTATAAATGATTATCATTCTTCTTATTCTACTATGATTATAAAAATAAGCGGCATATTTCTATGCCGCTTATTTTTGTTACCCAACTCGTATCTATGAGTTTTGGCAATATGCTTCGTACTTACCAGATGTGATCTCAATAAGTGCTATGACGGCTTGCTGACGAGAACCGGCTGGTTTTGGCAAAGCCTGATCGTCAGTACACTGCGATTTCAAGTATACATATGACTTATCGAGTTCAGATGCATCATCCGTGTTGACAGCGCCAGAACCAGAGGCACGAAATTCAGGTAGCTCAAGTCGGGCAAGTCCGCCGTCGAGGTATTTTTCTAAGTCAGCAGCAGTCGCTGGCGCAGCGCCCCGAGAATTAGTTCGATAGGTCCCTAACGCACTGACAATCACGCCGACGTCACCTTTACGCGCTCCGTTTGCTTGGTTTCGCTGTAGTGCAGGTAGTGCCACAAAGATCATCAAAAATATTAATGCAGCAATGGCAAGCACCAACACAACTTCGATGATTGTGAATCCTTTATCTTGTTTTTGAACGTTCATACTATTATTTCCACCTTTCGAATGAACTAATGTTTCGGGTCGACGTTATGCCGCTTGAGCTTATAATACACCTCTGCCGTACGCTTGTCCATGCCTTCCATTATAAGTTTATGTTGTTCACGAGCCCGTAAATCGGCAACAAAATAGCGCCTACGAGGCTTCCGGCAACGAGGGCAAGCACTACCATGAGAATTGGCTCGATAGCTGTAGAGATCGAGGCAATTTGCTCATCAAGCTCGTCTTCATAGACTTGCGCTGCTTTACCCATCATTTGATCAATCTGGCCGGATTTTTCACCGATGTTAATCATTTGTGGCACAAATGGTAGTATGTAGTCTTCGGTTTTCAGTGACTCAGAAAGCGCTTTCCCGCCTTTCACCTTTTCAGCTGCGTTAGTAATCGATTTGCCGATTACGACATTATTCACGGCTTGCGCAGTGATGGTCATCATATCGAGCATGGGCACTCCCGTGTTCAATAGCGTCTGCCCTGTTCGCGCCAAGCGTGCCATATATAACTTACGGAATAACCCGCTAAACACGGGAACATTGAGCTTGAAGGTATCGAATGCTTTGATGCCGTTTTCTGTTTTTGAGTAATTCCGCAAAAATACGATGAGTATCGCTGCGAGTATCGCGACGAACCACCCAAATCGTATAAGGAAGTCAGCAGTACTGACCATTACCTGTGTAATAAATGGCAAAGACTGATTTAGATCTTCGTACAGCTTCCGTACCTGAGGCACGACCGCTAAAAGCATAAAGACCACAACACCGAGAATCACCGAAAGTACAATAACTGGATAAACCATAGCCCCTCGTATTTTACTCATCATGGCGGCGTCTTTTTCTTGCTGCGTAGCAATCCGCTGCAAAGCTCCATCGAGTGTGCCCGAAGCTTCCCCCGCCTTAATAAGCGCTAAATAGACATTGCTAAACACCTCTGGGTGCCGACTAAAGGCTTCGGCGAGTGCCTTGCCGCCTTCGATATTCGAAATAATATCTTCAATGACTGTTTGTAGTTTTTTGTTCTGAGTTTGTTCGAGTACAGTATGAAGACTTTGAGCGAGCGGCAACCCAGCCGCAATCAGCGTTGAAAGCTGGCGAGTAAACACTACTCTGTCTTTTGTGGTAATCCGATTCGTTAGTTTCGAGATGATACTCGCATTTTCGTCTTGCTCTTTAATCGTGCGCGGTGTGAAACCTTGAGATAGCAACAACTTAGCCGCCGAGTTCTCACTCTCCGCCTGAATCGACGCCTTGACTATTTTCCCCGTTGCAGTATCTTTTGCTTCATAATTAAACCGCTTCATACCGCTATCACTATCCTCTCATCAATCGTTCAAACTCACCCAAATCAACTGCATAATTGCGTGCTTCATCGTACGTGACGGTCCCTGCTTGTACCAAGCTCACCAGTGTACGATCCATAGTTTGCATTCCCTGGTCTGCACCGGTTTGAATGACCGCATCTAGTTGATGAGACTTACCTTCGCGAATGATGTTGCGCACTGCCGGGTTCGCAACCAGTACTTCCGCCGCGACCACCCGCCCGCCACCGATAGATGGAACGAGACGCTGCGAACAAATTGCCATTAAGATGTTTGATAGCTGTGCACGCACCTGTGGTTGCTGATGCGGCGGAAACACATCAATCATACGATCAATCGATTGCGCAGCTGAGTTTGTATGCAGTGTCGCAAACACCAGGTGTCCAGTTTCTGCGATCGTGATTGCCGCTGAAATCGTTTCGAGGTCACGCATCTCACCAATTAGCACAACATCAGGGTCTTGTCGCAATGAACTTCGCAGCGCTGCTGAGAAACTATACGTGTCGTAGTGGACTTCACGCTGCACAATGACTGATTTTTTCGATTTGTGCGTAAATTCAATTGGGTCTTCGATGGTAATAATGTGGTCGGCGCGTTCAGTGTTAATTTTATCAACTAATGCCGCTAGTGTTGTCGACTTACCACTACCCGTTGGCCCAGTGACAAGCACCAGTCCTCGAGGGTAATCGGCAAAGCCCATGACAACGGGGGGCATGCCGAGTTCAGTGACACTTTTAATCTCATTGGGGATAAGTCGAAGTGCAGCCGCAAGGTTGCCTCGTTCATGATAGGCATTCACGCGGAATCGACCAAGGTTGCCGAAGGCAAAGGAAAAGTCGAATTCCTTATCTTTCTGCAAAATTTGCTGCTGATCTTGGTCTAGAATAGCGAATACAAGCGCTTCAACCTTCTGTTCGTCTAACTCATCATATCCAGATATAGGTGCCAGACTACCGTCAACACGCAGCATTGGTGGTAAACCGACCTGAAGGTGAAGGTCACTGGCGCGCTTCTTGACGACTTCTTCTAGTAGTAGCTCGATTCGTAATTCTTGATTGTTCATATTCCACCCTATCTGTTGTTATTAAGCGGTATCCGCTGCTACTCGGTTGACTTCTTCCATAGTGGTCAAGCCAGCCAGCGACTTGAGGTATCCATCTTGCCGCATTGTCACCATACCCTGCTCAATCGCTTTGCGCTGGATTTCGGCGCTGGTCGATCGTTTAACGATCAAGTTCTGGATTTCTTCGTTGACATCCATTACTTCGTATAGCCCGGCTCGTCCAGAGTATCCACGCGGCGTTTGCGGCGTATCTTTACCCTTGACTAAAGTATAAGCGTTTTGGCCTGCAAGTGGCAAGTCTTTAAATCCGAGGTCTTCAGAGACTTGCGCTGCATCTTCCTTAGTTTTTGGAAGTAAATGTCCAATGGTTGAAGCGATATTCTGCGTCTCTAGCGGATTAGAACTATAGACGTCCCGCTGCTTAGATACCCGCCTAACGAGTCGCTGCCCGATGATAGTATTAACTGTACTCGCGATGAGGAATGGTTCTATGCCCATGTCGAGTAACCGTGGCAAAACACCAGCCGCAGAATTGGTGTGTAAGGTGCTAAACACCAAGTGTCCGGTTAATGCAGCTTGTACCGCCAAGTTAGCGGTTTCAGAGTCACGGATCTCACCAACCATCACCACATCAGGGTCTTGTCGCAGAATAGACCGAAGCCCTGAGGCAAACGTTAACCCAACGTCACTATTCACTTGAATCTGGTTTACACCATCCATCTTATACTCTACCGGGTCTTCAAGCGTTACAATATTGACCGTCTCGTCTTTAATTTCTTTGATCAACGCGTACAAACTCGTCGACTTGCCACTACCGGTCGGACCAGAGGTTAAAATCATGCCGCTTGGTCGGCGAATTCCTTTTCGTATCATTCGTAGTCCACGCCCTGCGTAGCCCATTTCCTCAAGATCAAATGAGTTCCCCGTCTTATCTAACAAGCGAATCACCACCTGTTCTCCCCATACAACGGGGCTAATCGCAATTCGAAGATCAACCTCTTTGTTCGCCACCGCAATCGTAAATTGCCCATCCTGTGGGGTACGGTGTTCGTCAATTTTCAGGTTCGATAAAATTTTAATACGGCTCACAAGCGCTGGTTCGATTGATTTTGGTAGCTGCATAATTTCGCGCAACACGCCGTCAACTCGACAGCGAATTTTAAGAGCCTTCTCGAGTGGTTCAATATGCACGTCACTTGCGCGTGCTTTTACAGCGTATTCTAGAACCGTACTCAGTGCTCGACTAATCGGAGAGTCCTGAACAATAGTTTTAATATTGGCTTTTTGCGCAAGCGTATCGTCCGCTTCGCTCTGCTCAGCTGCCATATCAACACTTGAAAGATCGGTTTTATACTGGTCAATCACGTGATGAATGCCTTTTTCAGAGGCCATAAACACTTTTAGCGGCCGGCCAATCAGGTTCGAGAGATAATCAACGGCTTGCACGTTATTGCCGTCAATCATCGCCACTGCTAGACGATTTTGTACTTCAGCAAGCGGTACTGCCATAAATCGCTCAGCAGTATCGACTGGCAGCAACGACAGTATTTTTTCGTCGACCAATGAATTACGCAAGTTTACATATGGTACACCCGATATCTCTGCCGTTGCATGTGTCAGCAGCTCTTCATCGACATTGCCAATTTCAATAAGTGTCCCGATAATGGATTTACCACTTGTTTCAGCCTGCTGTTTAGCTGCATCGATAACGGCACTTTCAACAAGACCTTCATCTATCAGTATGCGGAGAAGCTTATCTTGCAGCTCAGCTGTTAGTAACGCCATATAGCTGTACCCTATTCTCTATCAAAATTGCTATTAGGACCACCACCGATAGTAATATCGACGGTAGGGTTAATAGCAGACTTATTAAAGATGGCGGCGTCTGGCTCAGCTACTTCTGCAGTGTATTTATCGATTACTCTCACATCAACTGACCCTTCTTCTAGTTTCAGCCCCGGGATAGCGCCAACAACAGCGTACGCAAGACCTGCGCTGACCGCAACAATAAAAATGATCATAGCAACATCGGTTTTCTTCATTATTGATCAGCCTTTCTCTTCTTATCTTTTGCCGCGTTAGGATGTGTTAAGACTTTTTCAATCTTCAAATCTGACGTGACCTCTGGCGCATAGAATGACTCACCTTCGACAGTCAATGTAATCTTACCGTTATTCTGCTCGACGGTCACTGCTGTAATATTCATCACACGAATTGATTTTTCGAGTTGCTGTAAAACCTTCTTTACTTTGTTAGGATCAGTCGAAACGACCTCGAACTTAAATCCGATAGCTAATTCAGAGGATGTAGAGCTGACGCTAGATCCAGATGTACCCTCAATCCCTGATATTGGGTTTACAACAAGATTCTCAATCGATACCCCACTGACTTTCAGTAGCTTTTGCTCCAATGAGGCTCCAAGCGCTGATGAATTTGGCTGTGAAGGTAGCGCATCCAAAACGACTGACAACGGTTCTGCACCGTCTGAACGAGGAGTGTTCAAGAGCGCTTGATTGGTATTCCGTTCACGTACATTGTTCCGCAGTTCATCAACGATAGCATTGTTATTTTTCAAATTTGAAGCAGTTTCACCTTTTTTACTCAAGACTCTTTGATTAAACTCGAGCCGCTCGATCAAAGACACTGCAACAACAACTGATATAGACAACACAACCGCGGCAATAGCCACCCATGTAAACATAACCTTTGACGTGTTTTCTATCTGTTGTCGTTTGCGAAGGCCGACTTTTTTATCTGGCATTACAGACCCTCCTCTAGCGGTTTAGCTGAATCAGTAAATATACTCTTTGGCACACCCTTAGCTGAGTCTGTTGCGTTCTGCTTGTTCGGGGAAATGATAATACCCTTTTGCGAAGTCGGTGCGAATAGTTCAGGCACGTAGGCAAAGCTCAGGCTAAATCGTAATATTGATTGTCCTCGCTCTCCGTCTCCGAAGCTACGGTCAAGATCTTGAATATCGCTCGCGATCAAAATTGGATCTTGTTTCTCATTTTCAACACTATATGAAAATTTTGTTGCTGCCAGCGTTTTTTTGTAGACCTCAAGTGCTTCATAGCCATTTTCGGCCTGTCCTTCAATAGTGATGACCGAATCTTGGATATTTAAATCAATGTTAGAAACAGCAATCTTATTTTTTCCTTCGGGGATTGTCGTAGATATTAGGTCAAATAATCGCGACGTCACGGTTTTATTGTCATGCGTTGCAGAAAGTTGCGTCAGTTGACTCTGGATAGTCAACATTTCCGATAAGTCTTCGACAGAGCTGAGCTTCTTAGACTGCTCATCGATGGTACCGTCTAAGCTTCGGCCTGCTAACGTTTGACCTGCGAAGACGTATAATGCCAACAGTACGACAATTCCACCAGATATAAGAGATATCAAAATTGAAGCTGAAACCACCGCAGTACGATTTCGTCGCACGCGAAGTAGTTCGAGCTTTACATCAGGTACAAGATTTATCTCAATCATGACTTTTTATTCCTTTGAGCAAGCCCAACTACAGTCGAGAACTCATTCATGATTGGCGTTAGCTGTTGCTGGTCGCTCTGAGGTACCTTTACTTTTTGCCAAGGGTTTGCCGACGATGCCTGAATACCAGATTTGCTACTAACGTACTCAGCGAGGCGAGGTATAGTCGTCGCATAGCCCGATAGCAAGATACCGCCGACCGGAATATTTGGGTATCGTGTTTGAAAGAACTTCACCGACTTCATGAGCTCAGTGCTAAAATTCTCAAGTGTGCTCTCTAGCGAGCGATACACCTGGCCTTCTAAACGGTCCGGCGCCAATCCAAATTTCAAGATAAACTGTCGGGCTTGTTCATCTTTGACATTGAGATTCTGGACAGCTGCTTTCACTAAGGTGCTCAACCCAGTTGGAATTGTACGAACAAGACGTGGCGTATCACCATAGGTAAGGGCAATATCAGTGGACTGCTCCCCCATATCAACAATCATTCGTCCGTCGGTTACACCGGCCGGCAACAGTGATCGGATCATCGCAATTGGGTCTGGTTCAGCCGCAATCACGTTGAACCCTAGGTTTTCAATCATTTCTAGACGATCTTCTGAGTAGCTCTTTGCCGTGCTAGCTATCAGCACTTCAAGCTGCTTTGGATCATGCATTGACGGACCAAGAAGCTTCCAGTCAACCTTTGCGTCATCAAGCGCCATCGGAATGTACTGATCGATTTGATACTTAATGGTGCTTTTTAGCTCTTGCTCGCTCATCGCAGGCACGTCTATCACCGTCGTAAACGTCTTTTGTGACGGCAAGCCAATCACGACGTCACGGTCTTTGATGCCGCTCTGGCCAACGGCGGTCATGATAATCTCGCCAAGCTTGCGTCGAGCTTCTGGAGAATCGCTCGCACTCACCCGTACGTCGACAGGCGCGTAGCCGTAATGAGCTAGCGACCAGCTATCCTGACCTGTTCGAGTCAGTTGAACGACTCGAACCGCATTTGTGCCGATGTCGAGTGCAAAGAAGTTGCCCACACTTTTTAGTAACGCCATATGCTCTTGATTATACATAAGCAATATAGATACGACAAGCTATTTCCAGTTTAAAATCGTGGGGGTAGTTCGGTCACTTGATCGGTTGTTGCTACAGGAGGTGTGTTATTGCCTGCGTAGGCCGACAAGAAGGCGTCGGGACGGAGATTAAATATCTCAGCAGGCTGTTCGCGTGCGTCGTCTTTTTCTTGAGGGGTACCGCTTTTCCCATCTCGCGAACCGTAGGTACGATGCAAGAATAGCTGATCTGCCATCACTGGGCCGTTGAAAGTAATCTGCTTGTCGCAGATATTCGTAACCGTACCATCATCTTTGGGTGTCGAGCTACTGAAATTCTGGCTAATACTACCAACATCACAGGTGCTGAGGTTGCCCGTGGCAATCAGCCATGGGTCAATCCGGGTTACATTTGAGGTAATAATAATGTTCTTTGCCTTAATAAGTACGCGTGGAACCGATCGAACTGAGCCGTAGCTATTAGCATACGTCAGGTTCTTGTTAATAATCAACGTATCACCGTTGTAGACGTACGTTTGCCGAGCACCACTTCCATAGCTGCTTGGACCATCAAATATTGCGCCCGTCAGTATAGTCTCATCGCCGCTCGTGTAATTATTCTCGTCGAAGTTACCAGCTGCACCGAAATCGCCGACTTGGCTCGGACATCTACTATTCGTATTAGCAAACGATAGATCACTCAGTTCGGTTGATGGAACGGATGTAAGACCTGTGCCTCTCAGCAGCGAGGCACCAGACCCCGTTGCACCAGCTTCGTTGCATCCATCAGCGAGCAAGCCATACTCAGACCAACTACCGTATCGTTTGTTATCAACCCGAGCCAGACTAGAAACAGTGCCGCCGCCTACGCGGAGATCGTGTCCAAGAATCTGCGCCTTAGGATATTTGACCGATAGTGAACAATTTTCATCAGCATTGATAGCACTATATCTGTATATCGGTGGTGGTGGTACTGGGGTCACATAGCCCGGCGGCTTAGGGACCGGGTCCGGTGGCGGAGTAAACGGGTTGGTGTGTATTTTGGTTGCAAAGCATGTCCAAGTACCTATTGGGTCAGGGCTAGACTTGGTATAGCGTTGGTCAAGTCGCTGTGAGGTGCTCGGGTAGCTATAGGTCCCCTGAAATGTCTGGCAGTCAAACGCTGAGCCTCGACGTAACACCGAGCAACCATCACTGTTACCCGATGTTCTTGAGCCATATGATGGCTTGGAGCTAAACTTCACAGTATATTGCTGCCACTCATGAGATTCTCCCTCTACTCGGTTCGTTCCCTCCACAGAGGCGTCAACGCGCAGATCTGGGTAATATGCATATCGTGATGGTCGCACACTCCCAGTCGCGCCTCCATCGGGAATCGGATTTTCGTCGGGTAAGGGGCATTCAACCTCACCCGTAATCGTATCGGTTGGCACTGAGAGTCCTACAACGTTCCCTACAGGCGAACTAGTAACTCTTCCGACTCCAGGAATATTATTCCCTTTTTGATACGGGTTCACGACCACCAGCATATACTGATAGTTGCTGCTCATTTCCTTAATTTCGACGGTAGAGGTCCTCCGCGCTTCACCGCCCCGCCTGAGCGATGTAGACACGAACCATCCACGGTCGTTATTAGCACTACCACCCCGGGAAATCCAATTCACATTATTAGCCCCTGGGTTATACCGATACTCACTTTTACTCAGTCGCTGTGCATTGCTACTTCCCAACGCACGCCGCAGTACATAAAAGTATGTGTCGCCAAATGCATCACGGTCGGTATCGAAGAGCGAGACTTTTTGGAACGCTAGTGTTCCGCTCCGAACGGTACACGGCACCCCAAATGGTACACCAATTTTAAAGCCATATGCTGCATCTCCGTATGTTGGGTCTTCAAGCAATCCGTAATTTGTTGCTTCTGTTTTTGCAGCCACACCGGTACGAACAGCGCCTGGCGTTTTAACCGAAAAGAGCACCTGGTTGCTTATATTGTCGCTAACTTGGGCTCCCTCCAACCTAAATCTCAGTTTTGCAACGTAGAGCCGCGACTGAGCATCATAGGTAATTTCGTTGTT
>Ga0115567_10003745_pt1 | contig 14893 bp, 18 predicted proteins | sample COGITO_mtgs_1204_2_FD_88679 | JGI IMG/M metagenome (GOLD analysis project Ga0115567, IMG submission 88679) | Pelagic marine microbial communities from North Sea - COGITO_mtgs_120412 | ecosystem: Environmental > Aquatic > Marine > Epipelagic | place: Germany:Helgoland, sampling site Kabeltonne... | reverse complement strand
GGGGGGGGAGCCTATTTCGTCGTGCTCCATTCCGAGCAAGAGCAGGCGGGCCTCCCTGCAGCCCTCCCCATTCGTGCCACCGGGCGCCTGCAGAACCCGCAGCATTTCGTCCAGCGCAGCCTCGTCTGCCCGCTCCACCGTCCCGCCGTCAGGAATCGTTGCGTTTTTTTCTCTCCAATCTTCGTTCTTCCACCCAGTCGGTAGCCCAGCCATCGCTCCGTCTCCCACCCCCCGCTGCCACGTTTCCATGTATCCGTGGACGCAGCGGGTGTCGCCGTACTCTCCACCGAATCTCCACAGCCCCGTGTGCGCCGGCGAGGGCGACAGCATCGGAGTATCTGACGGGCGTCCCACCGCGGCAGCATACTCAAGTGTAGCTGCACGGCCTGCTCCCCCGTCCTGTCGGAGCAGGCAGGCGACGTGGTGGCTGCGGAACGACCGCTGCGGCACGAGCACAAGTGTCACCGGCGTCTGTTTCTGTTTACCTGAGCACCGCTGAGGACTGGCGGGGGTAGGCGCGCCTGGTTGCTGCGCGAGGTGAGCCTCGCGGCAAGTACATAGAGACGTTGAGCGAGGAGGACCTCCCCGGCCTCTTCTTCTAGCAGCGCAAGCATCTCAGCGTGCTTTGGCTGCAATGGCTTTGCGCCGAGCCCCATCCTGAGATGAGCACGCGCTTCGTCTCGCTCACCTTGCCGCGCCAGCATTTCTCCGAGGTCGAAGTGGTGGTCTGCTGTTACACCGTCGCCCCCGAAAATCGCGACAGCACTTTTCAGGATCTGGACTGCCCTCGCGATGTCCCCTTTCATCTTGAAGGCGCGCGCCGCGTTGGTGTAGTTCGCGAGCGATGCCTCGCTCCGATCAGAGGAAAGCGAGCTCGAAAACAGTACCGCAGCCTGCTCAATTATTGGACGCGCCGGCCACGTCGTTCCAGGTGGCTGAGCTCTACATGCTGGACCCACGAGACAGCACAGGAGAAGCGGCAGCGCGTGTTTGACGCGTTGCAGCAGTCCCATGCTAAGTCAAGTTTCCTCGACATGAAACTTAAAGAAAATAGCAACCCCAGAGCTATGTCGGCCAAGACTGATGTTTAAGAATCGTGCCATGCGCTCGGTTGCGCCCGCACCACGCCCGCTCTCGACATAAGCTGGCCTGGCCTGGCCGAACCCGCTCGCAGTTGCTTTACACGCGAGCTGTTGAATCGGAGTTCCCCAATACAGAAGTCCTCAGAGTTTTCAACGTATTCGAATTATTTTTGATTCGGTCCGCTCGCTATCGTCCAACGGAGAACCTGCCAACTCCCGGGGAGCATGGTGGAAGTTGCGCAGCTCGATGCCGCGGAGCTCGAGCATATGGTTGGCTTTACCGGTCAAGATCTTCATGCGCTCGTGCTTCATCCGTTCGATGCGAATGTGATCCTGCACGGTATGGGGAACGTGGTCGTCATCTCTGACCAGGTCAAGCACCATCTCAAGAGCACGACTGACGGCCTCTGACTCCAGTCGTGGAATCGCAAGAGTACTGAAAGCGCAGAGTTCACCCCTGCATGTTTGCTGCCGTGCGGAGTGTGCCCCCGCGTGAGCTTTGCGATGACCCTTCAGCTTGTTGAATGACGCCCACTGCCAGACGGACCCGCACAAGCAAGACCTGCTCCGCGGACATGACAACGACATCACGGCAGTGACGTTTTCGCCCTCTGGAAGAATTCTGGCATCTGCACAGCGGGCAAGCGAGCATAGAGAGGGGGAGCAGATCGTTGTCTGGGACTACGAGTCGCGTAACGCCATATACCGCCTGTCGGGTAAGGCCTGCTCCCCGCGCCGCCTCCGTCGCGCTTGTCGGGCGCATACAGTTCACAGCCAGACACTAAAGAGTGCATGATAGGTGTTGATGGGACGGTCAAGACCATCAAATTCTCCGAGGACGATCGCTTCCTCGTTGCGATCGGCGAGGGATCACGAAACGGCAATGATATGGCTGTCTGGGACATGCAGAATGGAAGCGTTGTGCAGTACCTGAAGCACCCCAAGCCGGCAACGTGCCTTTGCTGGGGTCGGACGGTGGTTGCAGACGCTTCACGCCGTGTGAAGACGCCTAAGTACTCGATCTACACGTTCCATGCGCAGATGGTGCAGGCACACTTCCTCGAGTACGACATTCGCACAATGCATTTCTCGCTCACGACCCATAAGTTTCGCTTTCCCTCTACTGGGCTCACACGAACGTACTACGACTGTTGCCTTGGGCCGACACCCGGCGAGCTTCTTGCGGGGACGAGTGTCGGTGAGCTTGTGGTCTTCAACGCTGAACACCTCTTGTACCGCGCGGCACTCCCAATCGTTACTGGTGGTCTGCTCTCGCTTGCGTGTGCCGGTAGCTTCGTGTTTGTCGGGGCCGGGGATGGGAAGTGCAAGAAGTTGCAGGGAAATGACCAGTACTGGTCAGTGGTGGGCGAGACGCAGGTCGCGACCCCAACCGTTTCCTCCTGCAGTCCCACATGGACGATTGCTGCCCAGCCCTTTCCGAATTCGAATTCAGGCTGAATCTGATATCAAAACAGCGGCTAATTCCTGCTCTTCTGTGCAGATAACGGGGCGCGTGACATCGATGAGCCTGCGGGCGGATAGTGAGGAAATCGGTATTGGTAGTGACGCGGGAACGCTCTACTCCCTGCGGTGTGACGATATGTCTGTTCGAACATTGCAGGTATGGTTTGCAGTTTCTTGTAGCTTGCTTTCATTTTGTGACCGCACACTAATATGAACCTGAATTATCTGAGGAGCATCGTAGTTGCACGCCAGAAACGTGGTCATGACTGGATTCGCTGACAACGCCGTGGTTTCTTGTTACTCATCTCACCTCCTCTGCTGCAGGAGTGCGCTACTGGTCCTTTGTGCGGGGTGGCATTTGGAACGCGGCCAGACGTGTTTGCGACGATTGCGCAGGATGGCTCAGTGCGAATTGTGGATCTCACAGATTACTCCGTGCTGGTTAGCGCACGCGGCCCGTCTGAAGGGACATGCGTTGTGTGGTTCGGGGAGGACAAGGTTTTGACAGGCTGGGCGGATGGAGCCTTGCGGATCTACGCAGCAGCGGACGGTGCGCCGATGGGGCAGATACCAAAGTGCCACCGAGGGCGGGTGACGTGTATAGCCGTCGGCCAAGAGTTTATCTTCACGGGCGGTGACGACGGTGCGATGCGCGTGTGGTCCGCGCACAATCTCGAGTTCGTCGCACAATACTCGGAGCACGGCAAGGCTCTGACGGCGTTGCTGGTAGACAGGTACATTCCTAGTCTTAGATTGTTTAGCCCGCCTAGACGATTCTGAACTCTGGGTCCCTGCAGAGTACAATCTCATTTGGTGCATTCCTGCTCGCTTGACCGCGCTGTCGTCACGTATGACCTTCAGACGTCACGGCGCTGCAACTACAAGATGAACCGCGATGGTGGTTTTACGGGTATGTGCCAGCGCAAAGATTCGGAGCAGGAGCTTCTAACAACTTCGCTTGACGGGTTTGTTCTCTCGTGGGACTGCGACGTGGAGCACCCGGTCCTTACCCTCGACTGCGGTCGTCGCATGAAGTTCACATGTATCAGCCTCAGTGCGTCTTCGCGTTTCGTCGCTGTAGGCTGCGAGGACTGCTGCGTACGTATCTGGGACTTGCTTGCGCGCGAGATCGTGGCAGTGTGCCGCGGGCACTCAGGCAACATTGCGCAACTCGCGTGGGCACCCGATGACAAACAGGTCGTGTCGGTTGGCACCGACTCAGCAGTTTGCGTCTGGAATTTTTATCTTACTGGAGAGGCGGCGACAGAGTGAGTCACTGAAGTGAAATGCATAGCATTCCATTGACAGGGGTGAAGCACGTGGTTGCAGGTCTATGCGCTAGACAGCCCTGCGCCGCAGTAAGATTCCTTAGCGCCGTGGCCTTCCCTGCCCACTCCTCACTTGCCCCAACAACCTGCTACATCCTTCGCCTCACGAGCATTGGTTATGAGTATTCTCTCGGTCTTAGCTTTATGGATACACGCATTTCAACGCACTCTCGAAGGGCGCACGCCGCCAGTGGCAGCGTCCGTGTCTTCGAGAGAAGTTTTCTGCGCAACGAGTCGGACCTAGGAAGAATCATTGCTACTTCCCAAAAAGGGACTTGTAGTTGCTACCAAACGGAAACTTTTTAGATTCTCCCATGAACCCAGGGACGTAATAAGGCTGCCCTCGCTCCTTGTCGCAGCTTTTGCGATTGAAGCTGAAAGGACCTTCAACCTTGCAACCTGTCAGAGCCCGTAGTCGCTGCTGTCGCTGTCGATTCTGGTCGAGGTCCTCGGAGTGTGACCCTGCTCTGGTTGCTTCGTCCCATTGTAGATCATTGAATCCTAGAACCTTGGCAGCTTTCCGCTCTTGTCGATTCAGCTGCCCCCAAAACTTTGTATCGCTCCACACGCGCTGATTGTTGTTCCACTTCTTCTCGGTATACCCGAGAATCTACCATACATCAACCATACGTCACACGAGCCATTATATGCACGTATACAGTCAATTTGATCAACAAACATACAAGAGGTTTTGGTGCGGTTGGAAAGTGGAACCTCTGCGGCCTGCTTCTGATCGTCGTTCAGCTGGTAGAAATCCTTGTCGTAGATGTGTCTACTCTCGTCCCACCTGTACAAAGCGATAGGGCTGGAATCAAGAACACTGCACTCATATATCTGCATACCAAGCGTATTTGCATCATAAATTCAATCAGAGGTTAGCTTGAGATCAAAATGTCTGATTCGAGGCGAAGGGGAATGGGGCCGTACTCTATCGCCGAGTATCCGATTGTCTCTGCTGCTTTCCTCTGCCTGTCTGTCAGGCCCCTGCTCGTTCCCCCAGATCCGTCAACTCAAATTCTGATGACTAGAGCTAGACCAACCGCTTACAAAGCCGAAGAGCTGGACTTGATGCCGAATTTTCGGAGGGGGCTCACCGCCATCGCACATCATCGCTCCACACGTGCCGATCGTTATCCCACAGCGACTTTCGGTATCCGAGTTCCTTTGCAGCTTCTCGCTGCTCGTCTGTCAACTCATCCTGCTCAAAGCAGGCATGTTATGAACGTTGGCCAGGTATCTAGCCACCAGGGAACGTTGAAGCCTATCCAGGTTCCGTTGGGGCTGCACCCATGCGCGTTCATAGATATCTACGAAAACGTCCTCGTCCCAGAATTTTTGGTCGAAGCTGAGCGTTGTGGCAGCCCGTTTCTCGACATCTGTGAGTTGGTCCCATGATTTCCGGTCAATCGCCACCATAGAGTCTGAGTCCCACAGCTCCTGATCGAATCCAAGCATCTGTGCCGCGACTCGTTGCTTGCTCGTCAGGTCATCCCACGACTGCGCTTCACCAATAGCTGTCCGCGCACCAGCTGAATGGCCCTTCCCTGGCAGCGTTAGCTGCGCGACCTTGTTCGGAAGGAGGCTCCAAGATACGGAAGGGAGTTCTATGAGTTTCCAGGGCACTAATGTCAGGATTGCATACGCCGCGACGCCGACAAGGACGCCCTGCAGCCCCGAGTCACTCATCAGAATATGAGCACGGTTGAAGTCTTTGAACGACAAGGCGATCTTTTCACAGAACATGACAGAGTTCTGAGCAAGATTGACCTGTGTCAGCGTCTGCGCAGAAGTCAGCAGGTCGTAGGCTATTCGCTTCAGCCCTCGCGGGCGGTCAGGGTCGCGACGACTGAATCTCATTCTTAGCTTGGTCGCTATATTTCGGTGCGCTGCAGAGGGAGGTTTGCATATCGAGATGGCTGTCCCATAGTGCTCGCTGTTGAGCTGTTCTGGGAGCAACCAGTGTGTGTGTGCGCCCGCTGCTGGGCAAAAGGCGGGCACATAGTGTGCGGGACTTGCCGAAGGCTGCCACAAAGCTGCCGGAGAGCAATACGATGCCACGGCATGAGAAGCCATGGAACTTTTCAGCGAATATCGACAACCGGCAAGAGCCGCTTAGGGTGGGCACCTCGCCCGCTTCCTGCAGCCGCCTGAAGGTGAAATGGTTTTAAACCGATTTGTGCAACACAAATCGGTTTACATTCTGGACCGCGGAGGGATCATGACCGGAGGGTCCTCGTGTTGCACCCTCTGGCTCTCGCTGGCAATTTTGGGCAACACGTTGCTGCCTACCCTATCCTTCATAGCTCCGGCTTCTGTTGGTGTGAGCCTACGCAACGGCGCTGCAATTGCGGATGTTGCACCGTTCAAGTCGATAGCACGCGAGCCTTGGGTGCCAGGGGGCGCAACTGCTCGTCGGGCGAGGCAGCTGGGAGGTTTGAAGAGCTCTGTCAACGCTGACGGCAGCGGGCCCGTAACTTTACTTCGAGTCGAATTCGCAGAGTCCAACGCTGAGGTGCGCCAAGAATTGATTGCATGTCCCTGACCCACCAGCAGAAAGGTCACTGGCTGTCTCGTTGTGCAGGAGCTGAGGGCATGGGTGCGGCGGTTCCCCTTCGCAGCCATCCTGCCAGTGCAACCGATGAGCACTATTCCTTCAGATGCTGGTGTAGATGTGATGTTTCGAAAAAAGCCGACACGTGAGCGTGAGGGGAAGGACGGAGGCCTGGTCATCTCCATCCATCAATCGCCCCATGGGGGCACTGAAATGCGCGTCCTTCGAAACACTGATGGACAATCCGTCTCGAAGAGCTTCAGGTACTATATTCGTACTCCCTTATTGCCAAATTTCATTGTGACGATCAGAGTCTCGTTGTGAGTACGAGCTCGTTCAGCATCATGATTAAGTTGTGTTCCTCACTCACGAAATCCCACGACTCCGTGAACAGTGAAAAGCAGATCGTGGCGCGTCTGGTTTCGGATGCAAAAAGTCTTGAATCACCTGTGGGTCGAGCTATCGCAGTCGAATCCGCATTCCCTTCGCTCTGAAGAGACAACATGGCTAATCTCAGAGCGCAGAGTCACACAGATCAGATGTACTGCAGCAATTAAATGAAGTTGCCCAGCAGGATCCTCCCGATAGTTTGATGCTGTTTGCGCTTCATTTGTCTACTCTTTGGACTAGCTATCCAAGTCTGAACTTGGCTACTGATGGAATCAATTTTGCTTTGCACGCTGCCACGTCTTACCCAACTCCCAGCTTGCCCGTAGCTGCAAAGCATTTGACGCAAGAAGTACGATCGAGAAGAACCCGGCACATAGTATCATCAGAAGTAACACATGCAGGTCTGGAAACCTGAAGGGTTCGAAAGCAAGCGTGAACATGAAAAGTGGTTCAGTGTGTCTACATTGCAGTGGGCTCTTGAACCTTCTCGGAGGAGCGATGAACGCTTCAACTATGTGCAGACAGAAAGGACAAATGAGCGAGAGCCACATGGCTCGTCTCCATCGCTTTCCAGTTGCAACGGCTGTTGCAGTGGAAACCAACTGCATAAATGACCACCAAATGATTTGCATCGAAACCCAGGGAATGAACAGCCCGTCTCTTCGTAAGAGCGGAAACATCGATGAAAGTGCGAGCTGAGACAGAGTAAATGCGAGAGCAGCAGCTTCTGACGAAGAAGGGAGTAGCAGCGCTGCAGGCAGAAGTGCGAAGAGAATCGACTTTTCGTGCACCTACCAGTGGTTCGAGACTGTCAAGAGTCAAAGCATCGTGGAAGTGCAATTGTAGAACCAGTGCTCAGGGTACCTAACCTGATACGAGAACAGGAAAAACGCAAGAGACGAGTTGAACATGGCCCACAGCAACGTTGATGGACTCGGCCGACGCAAAACAGAAAACCCTGAAGGCGCCAATGCACCGACTGCCCAAAATTGGCAGCAAATGTCAGACGAACGGGGACGATCTAGGTCCAGGCAGGACAATTTCTCACATACATTGAAGCTAGATCATGAATTATTGACGAAGAACCTGTGGTGGCGAGTGCAAGTACGAGCAACTGCTGATTGGTGGCCCACGAGCGGAGGCGCAGCACTGGCGCAACCGCGCACCAGATATTAGCAACCTTGTCCTCGAAAAGGCCCCGGCCGATCGGAAATACCCTCCGAGCCACCTAGGAGCAGCCTGACTTCAGTGCCATCAGCAAGTTGCTGGCGTCCTGTCGCTTCCTCAAGAGACGCAAGCAGTCCGCAACCCTGTTGTGGCACCCCAGACGCGACGAAGGAGGGAATCCGACCGCTCCCACTCTCCACTCATACCTGGACAGCTCCTTCTGGTCCGAATGCGAGCAGCCACGGAGAGAGAAGCAGAGCAAATGTCGAAATTACCACAGCTCCAAGCGATGCAACGCCTCGAAGCGCACCTCCCGTCGAACCTGCAGACCAGATATCGATTGAGATCGAAAAAGGGTAAGACAGGGGCGCGACAATCAGAAACAATATCAATGCATATGCTGGAGTTCCTTGGTGAATACTATCAACATTAGAAAATTCAAAGAAATGCAGGATCATATGTATGCGATCTTTCCTGTGACGAGACAGCGACCAAGGAGGTAGCAAAATACAGCAGGTGCGTAGTACAGTGCAATCTGCTTGAAGAGCAGTGCGAGGCAGAAGAGCGCTGCACCAACTAGATCGAGACGAGTAATCCCCTTTGGCGACCCGTCAATAGAGAGAGACCGAGCCTCCGCGTCGCCCCACGAAAAGAAGGCAACTGCCCATGCACAAAGTCCGAGGCAGACTGCATTGAACTGCACAGAGCCTCGCGAGTGAGCGCGGTAGCTGACGCATCCGCGGGTCGACAGCTATCGCTGCCTACCCGCGGGATAAGTCTCTCAGTATAAAGAATGACACTGGGCATCGAGGAGTAAGTGGGTCTACGGGGCTCTGTAATGCCTGGAAGTGCCCATGGTCGATGACAATCAGCCCCGGCGAGAACAAAGCTGCTGCAATGCAAACCACTCGAGCCCCGAATTGTTTTGCTCCCGAATCGGAACCGTACAGAGCGAATGCAGCAGCGATTACACCCGAGTGATAAACCAGAAAATCTGACGCTAGGGCCAGAAGCCGCATGTAGAGCCGGGAAGATGGAGTTTCGTACCTGTGAACATCTTGAGCTGAGCGCGCGAGGCACAGAGTGTTTAGGATGACAATGCAACGCATGTATCTTAGATGGGCCTCTCGGTACCCTCGAGATGAATGCAGAGCGACGGAGTCTGGCTCCAGGAAATGCATGACCTCTCCGCACAAGCGCGAATGAAAAGCAGTGAGGGGAGGGTAGTCGAGTCCCCAATACTGCAAGTCGTTGTCGCCCGTTTCACGATACCAGTCGCTCACAGGAATCCATTTGGTGATCTCCATCCAATGTCTTTGCGCCTCATAGTCCCCAAACATTGGGGTGCCATCCTCCCGTGTACGCCCCTCACTGTTGCCTTGACCGCTGTGCGGGTGCAGGCTTACAGAATACCTGACGAATCAACAATGCTTCGGTGTCAGTGGTCACCGTGCCCAGTCTATACCTCGCTGCAAATTGTGCTCTGTCTACTCGCTGCACATTCGGGCTGGCAGTTCACACGCTACAGAATGCCTAGCAGACTTGCATGGAGTTTACTTCAAGGATTTCGGGAGTGATCAAACCGGATCACTGCTGACGCGCATAAAATCGCAGCTACTTGCAGCCCCAGAGGAGAAGCTGCTGAATCCCTCCCCTGTGCCATGGCTCGACAAGGAAAACCTGAATTGCGATGTTCAAGAACCCGTCGGCTGCCGGGCCCCGCAGGATGAACCGCGGGGGGATCCCACACCAATGAGCCCCATAACCTGCGAGTTTCCAACACTTCTTCTGGGCGCCAGCGTCTCTCGGCTACTTCCAAAAGACTCTGCTTAGGAGAGGGCGCTACAGTGGGAAGCCTGGCGGACGAGGACCTGGCATACTGTCCACAAAATATGTGGACGAAGTCTGCTGCCTGGCGCGTCGCGTATCTTTCGCTGCGGCCTACTGCACAGCAAGACATTTGGTTTCGGCGTGCGGCGATCAGCCCGAATCTTCAGGCTCTCCGTTGGCACGGTGTTTCCAGCGCTAGTGCTACGCGTGTTAGCGACCCTGGCTGTCATCACGTCGCTGTGGGACGCAAGGCAGTGACCTGTAGATCTACCTCGCCGGCAACCAGCGTATTTGGGGCACAGCGAAAGCAGCTCGTCCCCGCGGCATGGCAGGGACGTATCTGCGGGTGGAAAACGCAAGCTGACCTCGCAGGACGTGCAGCGGGGCTACGAGGAGTCCTGAGCTCCGCATCGCACCACATGGACGACGATGGTGAGGAGGCGAAGCCACTCACGCGCGAGCAGAAAAGGATCATCTTTATTCAGGCAGCAGTGCCTATGATTGGGTTCGGGTTCATGGACAACATGGTTATGATTTTCATGGGAGATCTCATCGATTCGACACTCGGCGTTACCTTTGGCCTGTCGACGCTCACTGCTGCAGGCTTTGGACAGATCTTCAGTGACGTCTCAGGCGTCTGTTTTGGAGGGACGGTGGAAGCGCTGTTCAACAAGCTGGGGCTGCCAAGTGCCAAGCTTTCTGGTGCCCAAATGCGCATGCGTTCTACGAAGCTTGTGACAACGCTGGGGGCGTGCATTGGTGTAATTATCGGGTGTCTTCTGGGAATGTCCACTCTGCTATTTACACACGATGATAGCACTGGAGATGCCAAACACGATGCGGAATTCGCCAAGATGCTCGAGTCGGAGGACCATGTCGAGATCAAGAAGTACATGTCAAAGCTGCGGCAAGAGCTGGAAATGGCCGAGAACGTTATCCATGAGGCAGAGAAAACGATCGTAGTTCTCTCACCAGCGGCAAAGACCGAGTCGCAGCGGCAAGCTGCTGAATCATCGCTGACGATGGTGAAGGTCCGCCGCACTATGAGCAACAGTGTGCCACCGCCCCATGAGATCGAGACAGACAAAGCCCTGAAGATGCTCAACGACCAAAAGCGGGGCTCATCGTGAGTAGTGCGGTCTTCCGTGTGTTTACCCCCACTACAGGTAGGGCTGCAACGTCAACGGGCATCGCTGAATTAAAGTCGCGGCTTCGTTTATCGTAGGTCTTCTGTACACTTTACAAGGACCATCCCTTCACATGGCTCTTTTGCCCACGCGCACCACTCAGGCGCATTGTCGCCACATGGCGGGGATGGCTTCTCTTTTGTACGCAGCAAAGGACTGTAGTCGCATGCAGGCCAGGGGAGATAAATCGTCGGTGAAGAAACGTTGATGGAGATTTGAAATCTCAGGACGAGTCGCGGAACACCTGGGCACAGATTCGATCGTTACTTCATTGCCGTGTGGACGGGCACTGACTCGGCGCGGCCGAACCTGTTCGAGATCGCGGGCGAGATGCCCCGCTGATCGCCGGAGAAGTGCTCCTTGTGTCGGCAGCTCCATGCTTTCCGGCGGGCCCATGATTCCTAGACTCCCAACTCCTGCGCCACTCCAGACATTGAATATGAGAAAGCATCACAGTAAACCCCACACTTTCGAGGCCATGCAAAATTTCTACAGCAAGTGCACACTAAGTGCCCACCTCGTTTTTTGGCGAGTCGCCCGCCGCGTTCAGTGCCCCCCTTAGCCCGCGGAGGAGAAAGCCCCGGCAAAGATTCCTGCCATGACGATCGATTTCTAAGGCTCCTCGTCTCCCTCCTTAATGATTCATGGGCAATATAGCGATTCACGCAATGCGGTCGGGAGGGGCGGAACGTTGATAGTGCTGACAACGCGTCGGGGTGGCGAAAATGCTTTTCGTTGGGCACTCCACGCTGAGGCGCTTCTAATGACTGGTAGTGCAAGTGGTGAGACTTCCGGCGCGCGCCGCGGGCGTATTTGGGAGGGCACATTCTTTGGTGGCGAGGCCTGCGGCGTGTCCTGCTCGTACGGGTACCACCAGTGCACGAGCTGCCGGTTGTGTTTCTTGTGCAAAAAGCCAGCCCGGCCCTCGCGCGGGCCTGCAAGGGTCTTGCGCTCCTTGTAGCTGCCCGGTGCAACGTCCCGCCAATAGGTGTAGTCGAGGGCGCGTGCGAGGCGCAAATCTTCCCAGAGCAGCTCCTGCTGCGTCATCGCAACGCGCCGCGCGTGGTATCGACAGTACTTCACACGCAGAACCGCGCGTCGCACAGCGGCCTGGAGCGTCGCGGCAGCGACAAAGTATCCGAAAGAGTGGGCGCGCGAGCGGTAGATGGAGCGTCTCTCCCGCACCCACTGTCGCCAGCGCTCAGCCTCATCCACGTGGTCCCGCTTCCAGCGCCTCAACATTCCGGCGATCTTTCGAGCCATCGGACCCCTTGCCAGCCGTGCCTGGATCCGAGTCGCTGCGCGGTTTCGCTCCACCTCCTCTGTAACAGCCTCCTCGACGATTTGGCCAATCAGCCGCACACGTACCGCCAAATACCAATCCTGTAGACGACGCGCAGCACGTTCACGCCGTGCAATCTCGTGCATTACCATCCAGAGAGCGCGATTCGCCATTGCCATTCGTACGGCAGCCTCAAGCTTCACTGCCGACGCCACCTCTATCATCGCCATCGTCGCTGCGCGCGAACGCCGCCATGGTGTTTGAGGCTCCTCGCAGCCGGAAACTGTGAAGGCCCTGGCGCTCGGCATGCCGACCAGCGCACTTCCCGGACTGCCGGCTGTGCGAGGGGCCTGCATGACGTTTGTGAGCGCCCTGGTCGAGCTCGGGGACACGATCATGGGCGTGCCCGTTGCGTCATGTCCGCTAGCGGAAAGTAGTGGGCGTTGCAATAGGTAGGTCTTGGTCATCGAGACGCTCGCCTGGGCAAAAGCCGAGTGCATTTGCGTTTGCGTGGTCGTATGGGGATAGGTGCTCTCGTCTTTCCCCCTGCTTGCGCCTGCACTTCCGTTGTAGGAGGAAGTAAGCAGTGCTTCGCTTTGACGTGTCCCCATGCTACCCCACATGGAATTGGTTTTTGAAGCCTGAGTCCACGCTGAGGAGAAAAACGCCTCCCAACCACGAGGATCTGCGGCGAGTGTCGCTCTTGCGGCCTGCGACGACTTCTGCAGCTGCAAGGCGCGACGCTTCCTTGCAGCCACAGAGTGGAGGACTCCTCCGTCGCTCAGTAAGACCTGCACAAGCAAGTCAGCGAGGTTTTGGCCCTTGGCCGACGCAAGCCACAGTCGACCTCCCTCTTCGTACAGTATCCTCGTCAGCCTTCGCCGAACGACGGACTGAACCAAGGGTGCAGCATTTTCAGTCGTGCGCACGAATGACGCAAAGCAAAAATTGCAGCAGACAAAAATCAGCACCAAGGAGCAATGCGGACCTGCAGCATCCTGGCCGATCGAACAGCAACTGCAAGCCCATCATTTTCATCGCTCACGGCAGCAAGCAAAGCGCCGATAGGCTGACTGCGTGAAACCCCATGCGGAGGGCGAAATGATGGAATGCCTCGACGAACCGCTAGTGATCGTGTCGCTGCCTGCAGCGCCTTTACAGCGTGGTCCTCAGCAATGGTTGCGTCTGAGCGTGATGACCATGGCCGAAGATTGAGCCTTTTTGGCTCCCCATAAGGTGGCTCCGCCTCTGAGGCGATTGCGGCAACATCACTCGACGGTGAGGGTGAGCGAATCGATGCACGCGAGCGCAGCGAAGCGCGAGAGCGTACTGCAGAGGCTCGTGACGTCACGCGAGTGGTGCGCGATCGAATAGAAGGTGAGGGCGAGGAATGTCCGGACAGCGCCGACGCAATGAATTCCTGGTACTCCGTGCGCGACACAGCACCTGGAAGAATGGCTTGGGGCAGCAGTCCAGGTGTGGTTGTTGGTACTGACTTGGCTGAAGAGACACCAACGCCTGACCTCGAGTCGGTTGTCCCAGGTCTATCGCTACCAGGGAGACAGGTGGCCGCAAGCGGATGCGATCCATCGTCTGAGAGGCGATCGGATCCAGGAACAGCAAGGCCTCCTGAGACTCGCGAACTTGAAGTTGCAAGCGAGCGAGCCGAGGAAATGCGACTAGACGACGCACTTTCCGCATGTAGACTGACAGCGAGCAGCTGCGGTGTTGTCGAGGGCGCATCTGAAGCGAACTTCTCAGCGACACGATGTGACGACTCGTCAGCCGAGTCCGCGACGCTCAACTTCTCTACCTCGACGTGTTCCGTTTCTTGGTCTGTCGGCAGCGATTCAGCTTGACTCGCTTCGCGCGTAATCTCGGCATCGTACTCCCTTAGAGACTCGGTGTCATCGTCAAAACCGCCTTCCTCTTCTTGCGGCTCATATGTTTTCTCTGCTTGCTCTCGTTTGTCGCCCTCCGGTGAAGTGATTTCCGCCATATCTAGCGTATCATCTCCACATGGCTCGTCCAATTGCCGAGCTGCAGCTACTTCATTTGCCCCCTCCTGATCCTCGTCGCCTTCTTCAACTTGCTCAAGCTCTGGGTCCTCCGCAAGTTCAGGTGACACGTCTCCGAGCATCTGACGAGTGGCCTTGAGACCCGACTGCATGAACTGGCTTCGCGGGTCGAGCTGTAGACCCGCCAAAAAGCACTCACGCGCACGCACCACCTCACCCAGTCCAAGTTGTGCTGCACCCTCGAGCGAACATCCTCGCGGGTCGCGTGGAGCCGCAAGCCGCGCGAGCTGCGCATCCTCGACGGCGAGAAGGTAGTCGCGGACGCGGATGGACACGGCTGCGCGACCGCAGAGCGCCGTGACGGATCTAGGGTCTGCGTCCAGCGCGTCCGAATATTCATCCAGCGCGCGTTCCAGTTTCCCGCGCGCCAGCGCTCGCTGCGCCCGGACACAATGCTGCTCTGCCCGCTGGCGCTCCTCCGCTGTGCACTCGCGCCCAAACCTGCCGGATGCGCGGCGCTAAGGGACGAGTGGCGCATCATCGTGAATGCAGGGATAATTTTGAGCCTAGGGAAGGATGGGAACGAACCCACGC
>Ga0115567_10003743_pt1 | contig 14900 bp, 10 predicted proteins | sample COGITO_mtgs_1204_2_FD_88679 | JGI IMG/M metagenome (GOLD analysis project Ga0115567, IMG submission 88679) | Pelagic marine microbial communities from North Sea - COGITO_mtgs_120412 | ecosystem: Environmental > Aquatic > Marine > Epipelagic | place: Germany:Helgoland, sampling site Kabeltonne... | reverse complement strand
TTCATCTATGTGAATCATTTATTGGAAAAAAAGAGGAGAAAAATTAGATGAATAATTCAAATAATAGTTTAATGATTAGGGTATTCCCAAATTCTGGACATCAGTATGAAGTTATCAAACTTACAAAGCTCCTGCATAATTGGAGTAAGGAGAAAATTACAACTTTTGTTGAAAAAAATATCGCAGCCTGGGAACCGTGGGATGCATTCACTCCATGGATTAGGTATAGGTATGAAAATATGCCATGGGAACAGGGTGGACCCATTTTAAGACTGGCCGTTGAAACCAATCTTGGTACTCCCTCCAACGGATTGCTTTTTGACTCAGAGGAAGTGGGCGATGATATTAAAACCGAAGAGAAAGAAAATCCTTATGCCAGTTATGATGAAGCGAATATAGAAGAGGATTTTGGGCGCAATCGATGTATTCCGCTAACTTACCTACCAAATATTGACGATCGGGAAATAGAAATAAATATTACAATTCACTGGATTCGATCAACTGGTGCAGATCCAGTACAAGTTGACTTGGTGGTTGATTTGGGGAACACAAGAACGGTTGCATTATTGCTAGAACATCCAAGCCACGAATCTATTCCATTCGGGCATCGAGTTCAACCGGTTAGATTCATGCCACCTGGAGATTCATATAAAGTCCAAAATTTCAACGGTTCTGGAATCGCATTTGATGAATTATCCATTATTGATTCTTGGTTTGTCTTAAAAAGATCAAATTTCTCCGAAATGGAACCTCCTTTCGGAATAGAAAAAGTCTTGACCGTGGACTCGGCTTCAACCGAGGAAAGCACAGACCATATTCCATCCAGAAGAAAAGTTCTTAAATACATTGCGAATACTTTTGTGGAAATGTCTCCCGCATTAATAGGTGGAGGGAATTTCAATGGTGGAGCACGAGCCGCTCTGGCACAAGCTCCACTAGATGAAGACGCTCGGTTCACCATGGGTTCGCCTAAGCGTTACGCCTGGGATGACCGAACGGTTGGAACATCAGGCTCAAGTTATTGGTCTCAATTACCGAATTTAAAAAACGAAGAAAATGACCGACCATTTTACTTTGAAAAACTGGATGGGTTGTTTAGGCTTTTTATGGATCCTGAGGGTAAGGATTGGGATGTAAACGGTACTCCAAAGGAAAGTGATCTTGCCAATGCACCTTTCCGCAATTCACCACCCAATTTCCCTCGAAGAGATTCTATATGCTGGTTTGCCATGAGTGTTTTGGAATCAGCCTATCGTCAAATTAACTCAGATAACTATCTTAATGTCGCAAAGAGAAGAACACTTCCAAGAAAACTTTCAAAGGTTTCGGTTCTATATCCGTCTGGATGGACTAAACTGGAAAAAAACGAGTATTTTGACCAATGGAAAAGAGCATTAAAGATCTTCACTACAACACACTTAAGTTGTAATGAACAAATAAACCTAAACTCTATGGATAATTCAATTCTGCCCACTTTTGAAGAGAGGGGTTTAGATGAAGCAATGTGTGCTCAGTTACCTGTTGTTTACTCAGAAGTAACATCACTCGGAGGGGCTGGTAAAGAATGGTTAAATTTATATGGAAACGGTAAAAAAACCCGAGTCATGAATATAGATATCGGAGGAGGTACCACCGATTTTTCAGTAATTGAGTATCGAAAAGATGATCTGGTTGCGAATGATTCAAACCAAGCGATTAAAAGAAATGATCCCACCGCAAAATTGCTCGCCAAGTTACTTTATAAAGACGGTAAAAGCATTGCAGGAGACGCTTTAGTCAAAAAGATTATTGAGGATTTGTTAATCCCTGAATGGATCCTCTCCAGCGTCGGTCCACTTGAAAACCTTGATCAAAAAATAAGAAATTGGATCGCCAAAATGTTTGAGGAACCCGAAAGTATTGTTTTTGCGGATGTTGATCCCCGGCTACCCGCTAAAGTTGCCCGTATTGTGCGACTAGTCTTTCTACCCGTCGTAAATAAGTTACTCGCCAAACTCGGAGATAAAGGATCCGGAGATGATAAAATAGAAATTGATATTGCCGAGCTTGTGAACGGGGAAATTCTGGATTCTCTGAACGAAATAACAAATGAAATGCTTGATCGTAAGACACACGACTGTAACACAGCTAACGGCAACATATTCTCGAACAATAAAACCCTGCATTTTAATAGGTCCTTGCTTGAACAAGTAATTGACGATGTTTTTGCAGAATTATTTGACGATTTACTGCAAATTTTCAGGGAATTCCCATGCGATCTTGTAATTTTATCTGGTAAACCATCTGAGCTTTCAAGAATAAGAGACCGCATTGAAGAAGGACTGCCTTTGTTGCCTCAAAGAATTATCAATTTAAAAAGCTACATGGCTGGGGAGTGGTACCCATTTGCCGAAAAGGGCCGTGTTACAGATGCAAAGACTGCGGCGGTTGTAGGGGCTGCTTTACATCAGGATATCCTGAACGGAAACCTCAGGGGTTTCTCGCTGAGAGAGGAACCCCACCTTGAACAAATGGCTCATTATTGGGGAACCATTAATCAAAACCTTGGACTGGATGAATTCTTTAAAAATCTTCTCTTCGATAAAAGAAAACTCGTTTACGGAAAGGAATCCATCGTAGATTGTGAAATTCCCATTGGTTGTATTCTGGGCAGAAAATCATTTCGAAATGCAAAAAGTAGCCCAGAACCAGTGTATCAGTTGTGTTATGATGATAATCTGGAGGAGGAAAATGGATCACAATCTGTACGATTGAAACTCAGATGGTCTATAGATGAGGACAAAGGAGAGCATCTTGAGCTTCTGGAAGTTCTAAATTCTTCATCAGGCCATAATTTAGACTTGAATAAAATAAAATTGAAACTTCGAACACAAATGGATGAAACGCATTGGCTGGACTCTCCAAAATTCAAAATAAAATCATTGGCAACCGCATAAAAATGAAAACTCAAATAATAAGAAAATTAGACAAATCATATTTTTTACTAAGAACACATGATAAAATTGATCATTTCCTCCAACCCCAGGTCGAAAGAATTTTTCATTCTAGTAAGAATTCCATGGGGCGGTTTTTGCCACCTGCAAAAATAATTCAAGAAAAAGGGGGGAGATCTGTATGCTATTATTTGACAAAAATGCAGGCAAAAACCTTGCGTCCACTAAAAGAGATTACATTGCCAGAACTCAATGCACTCAAAAAAGCAGCGACGGATTTTCTTTCTCCTGAAAAAGAAACAACCAAATATGAAAAGTCCCTAAGGAGAGCTTTTTGTCTGCCAGATCCTGAATTAGAGCCCGACTCGTACTTCCTGTGGGGAACCAAAAGAAATCCGAAATTGCTTATTCTGTGGGGCATCGAAAAGGTGCCCGGTTCCTCTCTCCCCGTCTTTACCACAGAAAAATCGGGGCATTTAAATAATGACAATATCATATCAAAATTAAGTAAAAGAGTTATTCGAAGAACTCGGGAATGGGTCGGAACTACAATTTTTGCAACTATTTTCGCAATCGGCCTCTCTTCCGTCTTCTTCCTCAAGGACACTTCTCCCCCAGAAGTCATGGAAGTCACTTCGCGAAATGACCCACATACAATTTGGGTGAAATTTGATGAGGGAATTGCCCCTGAAACAATAAGTGAAGAATCTTTTAAAATCCGTAATACTGCCTATGTTTTGGTGCCCTCGGTAAACCAGAAAGATAAAAAGCTTATTCAATTAACTTCCTCTGTACCGTTAGAGGATGAGGTAGATTATTTTTTAGATTTTGGGCTTAAAAACAAACTGTCGGATCTTGCAGGAAATCTTGTAAGTGAAAAAGAAATAAGGGACTCAGAAAGAATTAGAGAATTTAGGTATGAAGATTTACTCCCTCCTCAAATTCTTGAAGTTGAACCCTTACCTCCTCATTCCTTAATTGTAAGGTTCAATGAGGCTGTCTCCAGAAGGTCCGCCATTCGACCGTCCACATTCAGACTCTCAAACTTTAGGTTAATAGACGCGATACTGGATGAGGAAAGCTTCAAGGAAGTAACTTTAAAGTTTGAAGAGACCCTCGTTCATAATGGTTCTTATTTACTTGAAGTAAATGGCTTGGAAGACGACTCAGAATTTAGAAATCAATTAAATGATAAAGTTGAGTTTCGCTATCTGGACACCTTTTCCCCTGACCTGATATCTGTAGTAAACGGAGAAAATCAATCTGAAGTAATCTTACACTTTGATGAATGCCTTGATCCTATTACTTCACTCGATCCCAAAAATTACGGGATTGATGGAGGCTTGACCATCAAGCATGTAGTTCCCTTTAAAGAATTTGATGATCCATCCCTTGGAAAAGGATCTTTTTCCTCGGTTCGGTTAATTACCACTCCGGTTCAACCTAGGAAGGAATATCAAGTTAAAATTCATTCTCTTGGAGATCGAATGAATCCGCCCAATTACATGGATGAACAAACCTCAAAATTTACTTATGATGGACCACTTGACCGATCCCCGCCTTTCATCAGAAAAGTCCGTGGATCTGGGAACATTCTAATAATTGAGTTATCAGAAATTCTCGATCACCAAAAATTTGATTCCTTTTCTCAAATAACCGTTCTCGATCTTAAGCGAAACAAAGAAATGAAAGTGGGGGCTGTCATGAGCGAGGTAAGGGGGAATTCCTCTTTAGTTAAGGTTTCTTTAGTCGGTACTCAGTTTCCAGGTAGATTATATAGACTAAGTGTAAAAAATTGCCCCGATGCATCAGGGAATGAAACTCACCTTGACACAAACTACGAAGCCAGAGGAATATTCAGAAAACCCATCGCACTTCACCAAATGGATACCACTAGAGAAGGCCAGAGTAGAATTCAATTCAGACTTCCTCCGGGAGTGCAATGGGAATCAATGGCAATTAAAAATATTGAAGCATATGGAATTTCTACGACCGCAGGAATACCGATCGAGGTGGATGAACTGGAATACGAATCCAAGAATGATGGAGCTCAAGTAAGCTTGAACCTCAAGTACCCACTCGAAGTCGGAATCTACCAATTTTTTCTCGAAGGAGCCAAGCTCATGGATGGATCATTGGTCGATCGGGCATACCGAGGTGATGTTAAAATTGGTTCATAATTAGAAAATCCTATGAAAAATACATTTCCAAAAAGCAAATGTTCTGTGGATCAATTCCAGGCTAGAAAAAACTTTGAAAATGCCATTGTCTCATGCCCTGAAAAACTTGAGAAAGACGAGGTTAATGTTCTTACTTGGAGATTTGGACTTTTCGGTAGACAGGGCCATGATTTAAGTGATTTGGCTATAAGAATGAGAAAACAAATACCGGAAGTTGAAAAACTGCTTCATAATTCGATCAGAAAGTGCCTCAATAATCCCATCAAAAACCTGCTATTGGAAGCACATTCAAGGGTCGATCGATTTAATCGATTACAAAAAAAAGAAGGTTATTCGGACCTAAAAATTGCTTACAATATATTGAAGCGAGCGGATAATCTAAACGACTGTCGAATTGCCTTCCATATTAAAACGAATTGCTAATGAGAATCTTGGTTCTGATGATCATACCCTTTTTTCTTCATGCTAAGAAAAAAGAAAGATACTATCAGGATCTCTTTGCAAGAAATCATGGCGGGCATGTCGAAGTACTTATGCAGGATGGAAGCAGGTGTGATATAATAACCCGTACCCATGCTATAGAAGTGGACTTTGCCTCCAAGTGGGCGGAAGCAATCGGACAATCTCTGAATTATGCACGTCAGACCAAGAAGAGAGCAGGTATATTGCTTATAATACACAAAGAACGGGATCAAAAAAAGATCAACCGCCTATTGAACACAATAAGATCCTACAAATTACCAATCGAAATTTTTCTTACCGAATATTAAGAGGATTCAATAAATAGTGCTCCTCCTATTTAATCTGAACTTTAAATTTGATAGAAAGTGGGTTTGTTAATCGAATTTTTAAACCTTATCACATTACTCATATACTTTAATTTAAGTTACATTTTCTTGAAGTCGGTTTTGGTCTATTTTTCATAATCTAGCAAAGGGAGAGTCCTCATCCATCTTTGAATAGATCGAAAGATTGTCGATGGAATATTCTAAAATCAACGCCAGTCAAGGATTGGAAGAGCTCTTAGAAAAAAAAGTAATTGTAAAATAAACCAAGCTTAAATAATTAATTACCCCGTCAATTTTACCTACTGAAAAAGCAAAAAGAGTTCCATAACAGAAAAGATTTGCACATGGAAGAAAAAGGAGGGTAAACAAAAAACCTGCCTTAATAAGATCGGTTTGCTGACGGTGTAATTCATGCTTGGTGAAAACAAAATGATAGAATATTGAAAAGCCAAGTAAAAAACCTAAGGTAATCTGATTATGTGCTCCAACTATTATCAACAGAAGCATTAGTAGAAAGCTGCTAGTAGGGAAAAATATGGTGAAATTAGAATCAGCCAGTTACTGCCACCCAGGATATGAATTACACCCCCTCCGGTTGCGGTTGTTTGTATCCCGCTATCTTATGAAAAGTGAGCAAAGCAAAAAAAGCGTGGGTCAGTTCATGTTCTAGTGCACTGAACCACCCCTGTTTTTTCCTGCCCACAACAATACGCGAAACCAGTAAATAAGATAGTCCACCAATCAAAAGAGGAATAAGTGAATTAAGACTTCCGAAGGACATATTCACAGTATCTATTAAACCCAGAATAGAAGGAGGCACAAAGAAAAGACTTAAGATGGCCGCGGTCCATTTAAAAATCCCAATAATTGAATCCAGAACTCGAGCGATCTCCTAAATAATTTCCACCTTTTTAATTAATTAAATCATTCGATCGAGATATTGACTGAGATTCCTGAGGCATATCGTGAAATGCTAACCCGAATTGTCGAAAGATGGGGCAGTTTCAGCGAAGTGGTGAAGAGAGCGTTCTTGAGGGTGAAATAATTTCAATTCTTCGGCTTTTAGTTTGTAAGGTTAGTCGAAGTTCAACTTCCTGTACTTCTTCTGTCCGCATTTTCCGTAAATACGATAGAGAAAAAGTATCAATGGGTTCTTTTCATTTTACTTAAGATAGAAACTTTAAACGATCTCAGTTTTTGATATTCTGCATTTTTATTTATTTATCCAATCTCTTAAGCCCATAATTTACTCATTTTTGTTCTTTATTTATATTTCCGATTCGATTAAAAAGTATGATTCATCATATACAGAAGTAATACACTTTCCTTAAATTTCATTGTTTATTAATTCATCTCATTGCCATTATACTAAGGCTAATCATGAATTTTTTTTACTTTTTTTTCCTCTTTTTTGCAATCGGTCTGTTTTCTAATATTGATTTAATGGCTGATAAAGAATTGTTCCAAAAGTTAAAGATTAATGATAAGTTTTTCGAAACAGCTCTTCTTGCCCGTTCGGAAATTATGTCTGGTCTCATTGATGTGATTGAAGTCAAAGAAAAGAAATACCTCGTTAGTGTTGGAATCTGTTACATGGATTCAAAACCTACACCCCAAAAATTACTTGCTTCAATGAAATATGCACGGATCAAGGCAAAGGAAAAAGTTGCCAGATTAATAGGGGAAAAAATGTCCTCAAAAGAAAGTTTTACCAGTCATTACGAAGAGATTGTGGAAGTAGATGCGGAAGGGAATGAAGAGACCATCAAAAGAGTAAAAGAAACCTTCCTTTCTTTCACCAAAAGTGAATCCCAGCAAATCATTCATTCGCCTGATCAAAAAGAATTGGGCTGGTGGATAACCGCAGCAGGTGACCAGATGGGGTTAGCTATCGCATACCCGATCAAGTAAGACTTAATCAAACCAAGCTACCACAACAACCAGATACATTGATTCAAAAATGAAAATATTCTACTCACTTTCGTTCATCTTCCTTGCAAGTTTAGGTGCCTATGCTGAGGAACTGATAACCGTGACGGTTACGGGATTGGGTTCCACAGTGGAAGGGGTTCGCAAGAGTGCCATTCAAAAAGCAGTCCGAAAAGCACTTGGGGAAGTGGTCGATGCTGAGACCATTGCTAAAAATGGAGAACTCATAAAGGACGAGGTCATCACTTACAGCGATGGGTTTATTAGTAAGACCCTTGATATTAGCGGTCCCGACAAGGATGCGGATCTCGGACTTTTCACTCTTACCATTCAGGCTGAAGTGATTCGTTCAAAAGTAGTCAGGCGCCTCAGGGAGGTAAATATCAAGGTGGTGGAGATAGACGGAAACAGCCTGTTTGCACAGGCACTTAGCAAGATGGATAAAGCTGAAAGTGGAAAAAGTTTGCTAGCAAAAGTTCTCAACGAAGATTTGGATCCAGCCAAGTTGATCAAATGTGAAACTGTTGCTCTTAACGCGGATGGAAAGTTGATTCGTGGAAAAGAGGCAATCAATAACCCAAACACTGTAAAAGTCCTTGATGATGAACGAGTCGAGCTCACGATGTATTGGGAAATATCCGTTGATTTGGAAGCTTATTACAAGCACGCCTTGCCGCGGTTAGACAGGGTTATCAAACAAGTTTCGAAAGGACACCTTCCGCATGGATTCCCGATGGTAAAAGATTTCTAATGGGCATTGCTAAAGTATATAGAGATAATCCTAATAAAGATGATCCATTTTGCATAACCATAAGCCCCGAATTTCTTGTAGAAAGGGGTGATTCTGGAGATAGAAGTGACCCATATGGAAGCACCCATCAACAAATCTTAACGAGCAATTCTTTGATCATGGAAATTAAAGAAGAATTTACCAAAGAGCAGTTGCAAAACCTTTCAGAGGTTAGAATGCAGCCAATATCCCGAAACCCCAACTAAGACAACTTAATGAAATTCCTCTATTTTTTTTTACTCTCTCTTTCTTTTTATATTTCAGATGCTTTATGTGCGGATATCCTTACTGTCACCGTTAGCGGTTATGGAAATACGCCTGACGATGCAGAGAGGAGTGCGATTCAAAAAGCTGTACGCAAAGCGATAGGAGAGTTTGTGGATGCCGAGACCATTGCCAAGAATGGAGAACTCATCAAAGACGAGGTCCTAACTTACAGCGATGGCTTCGTCCGGTCCAAGAAGGTTCTCAGTGGCCCCGAGAAGGATGAAGACCTGGGCTTGTTCACCGTCACGATCGAGGCCGAGGTGGTTCGTTCAAAGTTGATCGAACGCTTGAGACAGAAAAAAATAACGGTGAGCGAAATACGCGGCGATGACTTGTGGACTCAAGCGGTCAGCAAGATCGCCAACGCGCAGGATGGGCGGGCCTTGCTGAGCAAGTTCGTGAACGAGGAAATGCTTCCCAGCAGGCTCCTTGTGGCCGAGCATGTTTCGGTCGACCCGTCGGGCAAGCTGCTGAGGGGCAATGCCGCCCAGCCCTCTCAACGGCCTGACTACGACAAGGGCACGAGCGAATTGAGTTTCTTCATCGAGGTGCGCTATGATCTAGAAGCCTATTACGGGCAGGTGGTCCCTCGCCTGGTTGCCCTCTTGGACAAGATATGCCAGGCAAAGATAGCGGAGGGCGCTTCGGTTTCCCCGATGTCCACCAATAGCTTGAACCCGCCCTTGTCGGCTCACCCCACGAAGACCGCAAGCATGCCGACCAAGGGAATGAACTGGCTAGGCTTCATGAGCAAAAGGTTGTCAACCAGACAGGACAAGCTCTACTATGGGCAGACGAACCAGCCTCTTTGGAGTATGGATTTGAGTGCCAAGCCCCCTCCTCCCGACTCCCTCTTCGTCGCTCTCAACGTGGGGCGTGACAAAACGGGGAACTTTCAACGCTTCACGGTTTATCAATTGGATGGGCGGGCTTACGCGAAGTTCTTTATGGAGGCCCCCGCAAGGAGGATCCCCGAGTTATCTTTTTCCCTACTGACCGATGAGGATCAGGTTCTGATCAAGGACAAGACTCCCCTCAAGCAGCATTATCTGGAGGAAAAGGGCGTCATCAAGAAATCGTATTTTCAACATGGTTTGATTCACGCCGCGCAGAGTTCCAGTTACGGCTCTTCGCCCGTTGGCCAAGCCAGCTACCACTGCGCCACCATCTCGCCATGGTTTCAGGATGTAAAGTCCTACCTGAACGATGCCCCCGTGATTCTCAGGAAGTTCAACCTCGCGCAGGAGGACGTCAAACGGATTGCCCGAGTCAGGCTCGAGTTCGGAGAGTAAGGCCTCCCTCAGGAGAGCTTGATGTTGGTCTTGGCCTCGAGAGCTTCCCTAATCTTGTCATCCATCTGTGTTTCCGCGTTCAAGTTTAGGTACATGCCCCGATACCGAGTGAGAAGTTCCCCAAGCTCGGATCCGATCTCCTCAAGCCCAATCAGAGAGAAGGTTTCCCCCGCAAAGAAGGGCTTATCGAAGCCCATGAGGATTTTGGCGGAGTCGGCCTCCAGCTTCCTGATGCCGTTCAATGTGAAAAACATATGCTTCGAGCGGGCGGCGAAAGCCCGCGCCATTTCCTCAGTCAGTTTAGTGATTCCGCTTAAGTTGAGAAACTGAACCGATCCTCTGACCATAGCCTCGATCAAGCCGGGAGTGACCTCTCTGAGGGCGGGCAGGTTCAAGGTCTCGCAGTTTGCTCCGAGAAGCGCCTCCGCAGTACCGAGTGAAAGATCGGGAAGGTGTGGAAAAGTCATGTTCTTCTTGCCCGCGAGAATACTGGCACATTCGGTATCGATGGACTGAACCTGGCCGAAGAAGGCCGGGTTTGTTATGGTAGTGATTATCCTGCAGGCTGCCTGGGTGAGGCTCAAATAGCAACCGGTATGGATCACTCCGCTGATTTCGCGGGCAATGTCGACGACTTCGTTGGCCTTCGCGGATTCGAGAGGACCGAGAAGTTCCCCGATTCTTTTCCCGCCTCCGATGGTGTTGCAGATGGTGACACCGGGAAAGGAAGCAATCACTTCGGCGGTTTCCGCATCGAATTGCTTGAGTTCGGGCATGGATATGCGTCCCTGAAAGCTGCTAAGTTCACGGGCGCTTTCCTTGCAAATCGAGTGGATTCCAAGAAGCAGAAGCGAGCCTTCCAAGTGAGAGGCGAGGTGCCGGGCACCACGAGGCTCAATAGCCTGGTAGGTTGATAGGTCAACTCCTGCGGGGTCCTGGATATGAGCCTCTGCTACGACAAGGTCGATGCAGTCTTTCCCGATTTTCGGCATATCAGGCATCGATTGTTGGGGGTAAGTTCAGGGAGACAGAGGCAGTAATGATCACATGTCACCCAAAAGTGCTTGATACTCCCCCGATACATCAAGCTGAACGTCGTCTTCACCAATACCATCGTATGGGTCTTCGAGGTCTTCCTGAATGTTATCGAGGGTGACGAGAACCAGGCTGTAAATCACTGCCACTGCATAACCGGAGAACATATGGGAGTTCATGCAGATGTAAGCAAAATACGGTGCATAGATGACTGGAAATAAATTCAGAAAAATCTGACTGTACGCACGGAGGGATTTAGGCGTTTGGTAAAGCTTAACGTTTCTCATTTTTTCAAACTCTATTATCATGGAACGAAGGTATTGATTGGCCCGGGAAATTTCAGTAGCCGCAACACCTGACGAACGCAATTTCTCGTGTGATTGGGAAAAATCCCTGAAAACTGCGAAAACTTTCTTCTTTCCTTCGAATTCATTCGCGTCCGCATTCACGAAGTAAGATCTCAGTTCGCCAAATAGATTGAGAAGCAACTTCTGCGATCTCTTCTTCCCTTCGGGGTCCTTGCCGTCCCAATCGGCATGAGCAAAGCACAAAGCTACGCCATGAGCCTTGAGAGAGGCGAAGTTTTTAAGCACCTCTTCTCTGCGCCGGTAGGCGGCGTTAATGGAGAATACGATAGGGAAGATAATCGCTATGCCGATCAGACCGGAAGGCAGATCCGCCGAGAATTCAAACTTGTTGCAAAGGTACGTCGCTACGAGGGAAAGAGCCGTTACTGTGAAGGTTTGCCAGTCTACCACCGAACAAAAGCTTTTGATCACTTTCATAAACATCCCCCCTGGTTGAATGAAAAAGAATCAGGAAGGGTTATCTTTGAGTGAACTTGGTTTCGCATAACTATACACGCAATACAGAGGCCTTGTTCGTTGGATCCGAGCAAAAGCAAAGGTCGCATGGTTTTATTAAAGGGGATCATCATTCGGAGGGAGCGTTGGCCGACTTGCATGCCAGTTTAACGCTAACTTAAATAACAATTATGTTAAACAAGTTGCGGTATTCAAGAAAAATAGTATCTGTTCAGTTTGAATTACGAGCCGATCTCGATAATTCCGCGGTATGCTCAAGCAACAATTGAGCCATTCGATAATTCCGCTCATCCAGGGTAGGATTGATAGTTCCCTAATTCCAAGCGGGTTTTTAGGCTAAACTTGAACTTGTCTCCGTCTTCCTGACTCAATCTTTTCCACTGGGTTAGTACACTTATGCTGCATTATGAATGCCTCCTAGTTTAGTCATCATTCATACCTGACTTGCTCGCCTGTCATTGCGAGGGAATTCAACTTGGGTTTGGGTAATTTTAAGGATACTTGACAAATCAATTTCACTAATTCCGAGATTGAAGAGGTCTTGCTCTACATGGGATGTAAGATGCCGGGCACCTATCTGCATCGATTTTCGAATAATTTGAAAGGTTGATCGCTTGCGGTTGCTGTAAGTAAGATTCCGCTATGGCTAAGACTATCTTTTCATTGCTAATATCAGTCATTTTAGAAAGCAATGGCGATTCCCGTTACAGGAGTAAGGGAAAATAAGTAAGTAATTTTACTTTCAAATAAACATTAATTTTTTACGCAAAATGAAAAAATGGTGAAAGAAAAACAAACAAACAACGTACTATAATGTGAAACAACTAACCTTAAAAAACAAATTATGAAATCATTACTTACAATCCTTCTCATTTCTTCTCTATTTATGGGTAATTTATCGTTGAATGGACAGTCTGATAATGGCTTTGGTACGCGACAAACTCAAGGAATTATAAAAGGTATTCTACTGGGTGGAGCCCTGGGTGGAGCGATCGGCAATCAGAAAAAAAAGAGCGTAGAGGGTATCCTGATTGGCAGTACACTTGGGGCAATGATAGGCAGTGAGACGGGAAAAAGTCAAGACTACCGTAGGCAAAAGGAAAAAGAAGCCAAAGTGTTGAATCAGTATCGTACCCAACAGCAATTTCAAAGAAACTGGGAAATTCAGCATATAAAAAAGACAGCAACATGTTCCCAGAATCACACAATAAATCGTCTTCTTCATCCATATAATGACCCTGAAATAGAGGCAGCAAGGCAAAGAGCTGAAAAAGCTGAGCTTGAGCTACTCAAGTTTGAGGAGCAAAGACAAAGACAGTTGGAGAAAGAAAGAATACTTTTAGAATATCAGGCGAGAGAAAGAGTGGCGATGAGGAGGTTGTTTGGTCTCCACAATTAGAACACAATTTGATGTTATATAGAAATGTCGCAATATTGGTCAGTCTCAGCGAGGAGTTGAAGAGGACGGTGTTGAGGGTGGTGGGGTAGGGAGTTTTAGCTATTACTGCCCCATGTTGTACAGGGCCTGCACTTCTTCGGCGGATAAGGAAGGCACGATCGTAGATGTGGGAAATGTTCTTTAGCATTAAAGTATGTGAATCAAGCCCCACTTCTTTGTTTTCCGATGAAAAGCCAATAGGATGTGATCATTTTTATGTTAAATAAAAGCATCCCAGTTCCGAGAACTTGTTTTTAAAATAAGAGAAATCGACTTTTGGCGAAAACTCGTATCAACAAAGTTGATCCGTTGCCTTTTAAGTTTTGAAGAAGTCAATCCTCCAAGGTTACTTAGCATAGTTGTGTTTCAATCAGGGCTAGTTTCGGGACCTCCTTGATCAAACCTCATCGCATTTCTGTCATTACCGCTTAGGTCATTCCAACTTGTATTTGGTGACGAATACTTATGTTAAAGGCGTATTGCATGTAAAATTTGTAAATGTCACCCAAACAAAACTATTTGGCTACTGAGAAAAAACTTATTGGTAAGATACACGGAATGCTATTCGAATGTAACAATAAGATAAACCGCGTGGTTAAGACAAAATTTGATTGTTGCCAAGAATTTTGGCCTAGACTTGCATTTAGAAATTGAAAACTAAATTAGCAAACAATAACAACTTAAATGAATTAAGTTGCGAGCGATGAAAGTATATTGGGAAGGATTTGTTGTTGGATCATGTAACATGAACAATGACTATTTTGTAGAGTTTGCAACTTTCTCCAAAGCTTTAACAGCTTTATTGCTTTCAACTGCTACTTGCTTGTGAAATATTTTTTTTAAAACCCAGTTGATTAAATATACAGAAACTATCACACCCCAAGTCATTGGTTCTATAATTATTGAGTACCAAGACTCTGATTCTGCTTCTGGTCTGTTGCTATACCAATATCCGTAAGAGAGATACCCTCCTCACTGTATGATCAAACTTAATATTGCTAATTTCATTGTACTATAGAACCTTATTGTGTAGTGTAAAGTCAACTAAAAAATTGATATAACATAGATCATACTCGATCACCAAGTTGCGTCCTGAAAACTCTGATTCCACTCACCTTTTCTAAACAACACCCTGCGATCATTTTTTTGTGCAACTTATTTCATTGGCATAGGCGATCGCTAACTACCATTCCGCCCTGATCAACCCCCAAGGGGGATCATTTCATCTTTGGGTTGGAGTAAAGTAGAAATTTAAAAAGCAGCAATATTGTCACTTGAATAGCGTATTATTAGACGACGGTCAAATAATGTTTTCATGTTTATATTAAAAAGTTATAACTTCCCTTCGTCATCTAAATCTTTTCATGCATATTATGTTTTTCATGGTGTAACCTCTCCATCCAACTTGAAAGGGGCGACTCCAT
>Ga0115567_10003738_pt1 | contig 14906 bp, 14 predicted proteins | sample COGITO_mtgs_1204_2_FD_88679 | JGI IMG/M metagenome (GOLD analysis project Ga0115567, IMG submission 88679) | Pelagic marine microbial communities from North Sea - COGITO_mtgs_120412 | ecosystem: Environmental > Aquatic > Marine > Epipelagic | place: Germany:Helgoland, sampling site Kabeltonne... | reverse complement strand
TCATGTGCGACCAGCTTCGGGCGGACTATCTGGGCTGCGCAGGGCATCCCGCGATCCGCACGCCCAACATTGATGCGCTGGCGGCGCGCGGTGTTCGGTTCAGCCGGACCTATGTGCAATCGCCGATTTGTGGCCCCAGCCGGATGAGTACTTATACAGGTCGCTATGTGCGCAGCCACGGGTCCGATTATAACAATGTGCCACTACGCGTGGGCGAATGGACGCTGGGCGATCATCTGAATACTTTTGGCGCGCGCGCGGTGCTGTGCGGAAAAACCCATGTCCAAGCTGATATCGAGGGAATGGAACGATTGGGCATCGACCCCAAAAGCGCCAAAGGCCAGCACATTGGCGAAGGCGGGTTTGAGGTGTGGGACAGATTGGATGGAATCTATCCGCCCGGTGCGCGCATGCCGAGCCACTACAATGACTACCTGCGCAAACATGGGATGGACGGGGAAAGTCCTTGGCAGGACTGGGTGGCCGCGGTCGTGGATCACGATGGCACCATAAAGAATGGCTGGTTGGCCGAAAACGCGCATTTGCCGGCCCGTGTGCCGGAAGAGCATTCCGAAACCGCCTATTCCACCAATCGGGCGATGGAATTTATGAATCAGGCAGGTGATGCTCCCTGGTGCTTGCATCTGAGCTATATCAAGCCGCATTGGCCGCTTGCCGCGCCCGCACCCTATAACGATATGTACGGGCCGCAGGATGTCGCGGCGTTGGTGCGATCGGACACAGAGCTGGACACGGCGCACCCGGTGTACCGGAGCAATCAAGACGTGCGGCATTCCAAGATCTATTCGAAACCCGGTGCCCGTGAAAAGATGATTGCGACCTATATGGGGCTGATTACGCAGATCGATGATCATATCGGGCGCCTGATGGCCTGGATGGAAGAAACCGACCGCCTTAAAGACACGATGATCATCTTCACGTCCGATCACGGCGACTATCTGGGGGATCACTGGATGGGCGAGAAACTCTATTTCCACGATCCGTCCGTGCATGTGCCTCTGATTGTCTATGATCCGTCGCCAGAAGCGGATGCGACCCGCGGCACGAAGGATGCACGTCTTACCGAAGCGATCGATCTGGTGCCGACGATTGTGGATTACATGGGCGGCACCGTGCAAAGTCATATCCTTGAGGGGCGGTCCTTGTTGCCGCTCACGCGTAACCAGAATGTTGACTGGCGCGACTGCGTGTTCAGCGAAACCGACTATGGCCGCGCGCCCGCGCGCACGAAGCTGGGGCAACCTGCGTCGGAATGTGGGATGGTGATGGCATATGATGGGCGTTGGAAATACGTCTACGGTCAGGGCCAGCCGCCGATGCTTTTCGATCTGGAAACCGACCCGAACGAGTTCACCGATCTGGGTGAAGATCCCGATTTTGCGGCAGAACGTCAGCGGCTTCATGCGAGAGTGCTGGAATGGTCCTATGGAAAATTTAGCCGCGTCACCCAGACGGATGCCGCTATCGAGGCTAAGGAACGGGAGATTTTGCGCGGCATCCTGATTGGTTTCTGGGATGATGCAGAAGTGCAGCAGGCTCGTGAAAAGCTTAAACGAAGCTAGGGGCTGTTGACGTTCACCTTGTGTGAATGAGCGTAGCGGCGATGGAAATGAAGGCTTTGAAACTCTGGTCGGTTTTGCAAGAGCGCATCGCTATGCCTCTGTTTTCTTTCAGTTTGCCGAAGTAGTTTTCAATCAAGTGCCGCCATTTGTAGGTTTCCTTGTCGAACTCTGCCGGGACTTTCGGTTGGATTTCGGCGGTATGACCGGGGTTATGCCGCGTTCCAGCAGGTCATTGCGCAACCAGTCCGCGTCAAAGGCCCTGTCCGCCAGCAAATGCCCGGCGGACACGCCGGTGATCAATGCATCGGTCTCTGGCATCAGGCAAAAATCGACGAGGTTGCCGAGCGCGTCCGTCAGAGCCAGTATCTTCGTCGTTATGCCGCCGCGAGAGCGCCCGATGGCCTGGCAAAGAGTCCCCCTTTTGCGCCTTGGCCTGAACGATGGACCTTGACGATAGTACCGTCGATCATCGCATATTCGAGATCGGCGTCTGAGGCTAATGCTTTGAACATACGATAGAAAGCATCCGCTTTTACCCATCCGCGAAACCGCTTGAAAACAGAGTTCCATTTGCCGAACTCAATGGGCAATTCGCGCCACTGCGCCCCGGTGCGCACGATCCAAAGTACGGCCTCCACGAACAGCCGGGGATCGCGCCCGGTTTGTCCCGGATCGGTGGATTTGCCGAGGCAATATGGTTCAATGATGGCCCACTGCGCCTGGGTCAGGACTCTTCGGGTCAAGGCTGCTCTCCTCTGTTTGCAACCTTGAATCAAAAGTCTGATGATTTGGGAATCCCGAACGTCAACAGCCCCTAGTCCGGCCAGACAATTCTAAATCCCTGATGCGTTGTGGCGCTGTCTGGAGACGTGCCTGATCGCGCCGCAATGCGGTAGCGATAACAATAGGAGGCGTGGCACAGAAACGAGCCGCCTTTGGATAGTTTGTATCCTTTCATCCCGGCAAGTCGCGCACGCACATCTTTCTTGAGCGATTTGATGCTGTAGGCGTCTGACGTCCATTCCCAGACATTGCCAACCAGATTGTAGAGCCCATAACCGTTCGGCGCAAAGGATCGCGCCGGGGCCGTGGTAACATGACCATCCCGGCCCGTGTTTGCTTCGGGGAAATGTCCTTGCCAGATGTTGCAGGGCGTGTGGACTGTATCGTTGGGCTCTGCGTCGCCCCATGGAAACGGCACGTCGCCCAGACCCCCGCGTGCAGCATGTTCCCATTCGGCCTCTGTGGGCAGTCTGCCACCCGACCATTTGCCGTAGGCGCGCGCGTCGTTCCAGGACACCTGAACCACCGGGTGATCCGGGTACCATGCGCCTGCCATGGTATTGGGCCCGTTGATATCGCGCCAGTTTGCGCCCTCCACCCGGCGCCACCATTCAACTGCGGCCACACCATGAGTTGCGCCGACCTCTTTTGGAACCTGCGCCCAAAAAACGAAGGACCAGCCAAAGCGCTCCGCTTCGGTGACATAGCCGGTGGAATCAATAAAGGCTTTGAACTGGGCGTTGGTGATCGTTGTTCCCGTGATCCGGAAAGGCGCAATCCGTGATTTGCGCAGAGGCGTTTCGCCATCATCTGCAATACCCGGGGCACGTGTCCCCAACAGGCCTGCGCCGCCCGGAATACGTATCGCCGCCTGGCGCAGGTGATCTGCGTCAGGGGATGTCGCAAGGGGGACAGGCGGGGTGATGCTGTCGCTGTCACGGGCGGGCGTGCAGCAAGGCTTATGCGGCAAGGGTTTGCTCATGTGGTATCGGAATCCGAGGCGCTCGTTTTGACATTTCTATGTGTAGTCCATGCCGTCAAAGATCATTCAAAATACGTCGCGTTGCGGCCCCCGACCACAATATCAAAATCATAGGCTTCGTCCACATCCGCCCCCCCAATATCGCGGGGGTTGGCGATGTTGCGCACAAACGCATCGCCCATCAGGATCGCCATCGGATCAGAGACATTGTTGGGCTCGTCCGGGAAATACATTTGCGTAATCAGACGCGGCGCGCCACCGCTGAGGGACATATGGATGTGCTTGGGTCGCCAGCGACCGATATCGGGGCGTGCCAGATAGGCACCGGGGCTGATCGCCCAGAAACGATAGGCACCATCTTCATCCGTGAAAACGCGGCCCACGCCCAGATGGTTTTCATCCAGTTGCAGATTCGAATGATCCTCGACGTGGCGATAGCGGCCGTAGTGATTGGCGCTCCAGACTTCCAGCAATGCATTGCGCACCGGCGCGCCGCTTTGTGTGCGCACGGTGCCTGTGACTTCAATCGGAACACCTTCCGCGCGGGGCCGGTCGGGCGCTGTGCGGGTCATGTCCCATTCATGCGGCCCCGCAGCAAAGCGGGCAGGGGCCACGGGTACAAAGCTCTCGCGCGCGCCTTCGGGGATCAAGCGCAAGCGTTGGCGTGGGGTGCGTTGATCAGACGTGTTGTCGGTCGGGCCGATCCGGATAATGCGTCCTTGTTTCGCCATGTCTCAACTCTCCAGATCATCGAAAAAGGGTGTTTCGCCGTCGCCCGCCATGACGATGTCAAAAAGGTAGACCTCTTCACCTTTGGAAGTGCGGCCATCATGACGTGCCAGCAATCTGGGGGCATCCTCCCCGACGGCTTGCAGGACGGGGTCGGTGGCGTTGGTGCTTTGCCCTTCAAAGAACATCTGCGTCACGATGCGGCTGATCCCGTCCGAGAATATTGTAATCGTGACATTGGGCGCGCGGCCTTGCGGGGCACCGGGCATGATGGTGCGAAATTCATAGGCACCTGATGCGCTGCGCAGCCGGCCAAACCCGTGAAACCAAGGATCAATGTCGGGATGTCCATCATTGGCCGGCGATCGGTAGATGCCCGTTGCGTTGGCCTGCCAGAACTCAAGAATTGCCCCATTCGCCAGATCGCCATGACGGTCCAGCACGCGACCCCGCAGAATGATCGGCGCGCCTTTCGCATGACCTATGAGGCCCGGATGCACAAATGTCAGATCTTCAAGCGCCGGGTCCTCAAAGAAGATCGGGAAATAGGGCCCGCAGGTGTCTTCATTGGTTGCCGGAAGGGCGTTTGGCAAATCCGCTGTCATGGCGTCTCCTCCATTGTATTTACGGTGTTTTGTATATTAAACGTCTCTGAGCTTGCAATGGAACCCCGCGCAGTATGACCAAAGCGTCCAACCACGATGTCTATTTCGTTCCCGGCCTGCACCGCGGCCTGCGGATTCTGGAAATTCTCGGCGCTGCGGAAACCCCGATGTCGCTGAGCGATATTGCCCGCGCGATGGAGCTGAGCCGGTCGTCCGCTTTTCGGCTTGTCTATACACTGCGGCAGATGGAATTCCTCAAGGAGGCCGAGCAAGCCAATACGTTCACCTTGGGCGCGCGGGTGCTGAACCTCGGTTTTGCCTATCTCAACCAACAGCCGATCACGGCCATTGCACGCGTCCATCTGGCCGAGTTGCGTGATGTCACGGGCGTCTCTACCCATCTCAGCGTGCTCGAAGGGCATGACGTGCTTTATCTTGTCAGCCATCAGGCGCGGTCGGGCTATGTGTCCAACATGCGCACGGGTACGCGGACGCAGGCCTATGCCTCGGCCATCGGCTGGTGCCTGCTGGGCGCGCTGGATGTGCATGACCTCAAGGCTTTTGCGGCACGCCAGGACTACGTCAAATTCACCGACCATACGCCGACGGATGCTCTCGAACTGATGGCCCGTGTGGAGGCGGTGCGCGCGCAGGGCTGCGTCGTATCCAGAGGCTTTCGCGATCCCGGCGGGTCCAGCGTAGCCGTTCCGGTGCGCGACAACACCGGCACCATCGTGGCCTGCGTGAACCTGTCCGGCCCTGACAGCGGATTTCAATTTGACCGCATGGACAGCTTCTATGTCCCCGAAACCAAAGCCGCCGCGTTGCGCATTTCGCGCGAACTTGGGTATCAGGGCACCTGATTTCACGCGGTCAGCCCTAAAATTTCGCGTGCGTCATCCGGAAAAGCAAGCGTGCCGCCCAGCACCATCTGCACCATCAGCCGGGCTTTGATCACACCGCGCGCGACGAAATTCTGGACCATGTGCAGATCGCCACTATCGAAAATCTCGATCTCTGGTTTGTCGCCTGCTGCATCGATGCGGTCTGCCATGATCTCAAGATTGCGCGGGCTGTTGATTACGCTCGCCTGACCGGACCACATCGTATTGAAATCGAGGGTGCAGATGTCAGGCCGCAACTCTTCGATATGCGCCACGCGTTTCTCAGGCGCGCACGGGGACGACCCTGCAGCGGCAACCTTTGGATCATCCTCTGACGGCACAAAGCGTCCACCTTCACCTGTGGTCAGATTGATCAGAAATTCTGTGTTCTCGGTTCGGATCCGGATTACCACCTCTTGGTACAGGTCCAACCGCATGGACCCGTTGGCTGTATCGAAATCGCGGACATGCAGATGTAGGATCGCGGCACCTGCAGCAGCAGCGTCCAATGCCTGAAGCGCGATCTGCTCTGGCGTGACGGGTAGGTGCGGGTTGATTTCTGGTGTTATCAGATTGCCGGTGATGGCGGCAGTCAGGATCGTTCGGCGCGCCATTCTATTGACCCAACACGTCCGCGACTGCGTCTTTCAGTGTGGCAACGATCAGATCAATTTCTTGCGGTGCCGAGGTGTAGGAAGGTGCCAGAAGCACATGGTCGCCGTTGGTGCCGTCTACACATCCCTGGGAGGGATAGATCATCATCCCGCGCGTCTTGGCCTTGGCCGCGACGCGTGTCGCAATGCCTTTTGTGACGGGAAAAGGTGCCTTGGTCTGGCGGTCAGCGACCAGTTCAATGGTCCAGAACAACCCGCGGCCGCGAATATCACCGACATGGGGATGCTGCCCGAACGTGGCGCGAAGTCCCGTTTCCAATTGCGCACCTCGGGCCCGCACGTTCGCCAGCAGATGGTCGTCCTCAATCACCTGCTGCACAGCTAACGCTCCCGCAGTCGCAATGGCGTGGGACATATAGGTGTGACCGTTCCACAGCTTGCCGGAACCATCTGTGATCGCACTGACGACGTTTTCGGTGGCGATCACAGCCGCGATTGGTTGATATCCGGCACCCAACCCTTTGGCGGTTGTGGTGATGTCTGCGACGATATCCTCTTGCTCCAGCGCAAACAGCGATCCGGTTCGGCCCATGCCGCACATGACCTCATCGGCAATATAGAGAACGCCGTGTTCGTCACAGATTTCGCGGATGCGTCTGAAGTACCCTTCCGGGGCTGGTTGCGTTCCCAATGATGCACCGACCACAGGTTCCGCGACAAAGGCCATCACCGTTTCGGGGCCAAGCCGCCGGATTTCCGTATCCAGCAGGTTTGCCATCCGCAGGGCAAAATCCGCTTCGCTTTCGCCGTCATTCTGCATCCGGTAGGCATAAGCGGCATCAATATGGCTGACTTCCATCAACAGCGGCGCAAAGGGCGCACGCCGTCCGGCATGACCACCCGTCGCCAGAGCGGCCAGCGTATTCCCGTGATAGCTTGGCTTGCGGGCAATCACGCGGGCGCGCGCCGCATCGCCGCGTTCCAGATGGTACTGACGGGCCAGTTTCAGGGCAGCCTCCATTGCCTCCGATCCACTGCCCAGGAACATCACGCGACCATTGCCAGTGCCACGGGGGGCGCGGTCGATGAGGTGCTTTGCCAAATCCTCAGCGGGCTGGTTTGTAAATGATCCGGTGTGGGCAAAGGCAAGCGTGTCGACCTGGGCCTTGATCGCCTCGCGGATCTTTGGATGATCATGCCCAAGGCAGGACACCGCCGCCCCACCGCAGGCATCCAGATACCGCATGCCGGTGTCGTCGATCAGGTAATTGCCTTCACCGCCCACAATGACGGGAAGCGATGTTGTCAGGTCGCGGTGGAATACGTTGCTCATGGCGATACCGTCTTGCATATAAACCTGTGTTTTGTATATTAGACATAATGTTTTGCTGCAAGGCTTTCTTTAAATGACCGGAGCGCTTGAGAATATCAAAATTCTGGACCTGACGCATGTGCTGGCGGGGCCGTTCTGTACCTATCAGCTTGCGCTGTTGGGCGCGCAGGTGACCAAGATCGAAGACCCCGCGAACCCCGATTGCGCCCGCGGGCGCGGTCCGGATGCGGCCTCCAATGCGATGGGGCTGGGGCTGAACTATCAGGTGCAAGGCGGCAACAAGCGTAGTCTGGCGCTGGATCTGCGATCGGGTCAGGGCGCGCAAATATTCAGGGAACTTGTGCGGGACGCTGACGTATTGGTCGAAAATTACGCCACCGGGGCGTTGGCCGGACTGGGCCTAGGCTATGATGATCTGGCGACAGAGAATCCTGCGCTGATCTACTGTTCCATTACAGGATATGGCGACACCGGGCCGCAGGCAAAACACGGGGCGTATGACAATGTGATACAAGCCGCCAGCGGGATCATCGCGCAATGCGGGGGGGAAAAACCGGCCGTGTCTTTTGTCGATTATGCGACCGGCTATGCGGCGGCCTTTGCCGTTACGGCGGCGCTGACGCAACGCGGGCGGTCGGGGCAGGGAACCCAGATTTCCGTTTCCATGCTGGAGGTTGCATTGCAGATGATGGCCCCCGAAGCGGCGGCAGTACAGCATCCTGGCAAGCGGTATCGCGGCAAGGAGCCGGGTATCGCGTGGTATGAAACGAAATGTGGCCAGCTGATGTTGGGCGCATTTCATCCCGCACAATATCGCAAACTCGCCCGCCTGCTATGCGGTGTCGGGCGTGCGATACCGGAACTTGAAACGATAGAATGCTGGTCGGATGTCTGGGCAATTTCAGACCAGACCAAAGCAACTTTGCAGGACATTTTCATGCAACAGGAAGCAGATGCATGGGTCGAAAAACTGCGCGCTGCTGACTTGCCCGCAGAGCGAATACACACGTTGGCAGAGGCCGTCAGCTTGCCACAGCTTGCCGCGCGCGGATATTTCCAGCCTAATCCTGATATGCCGTACATCACGCTTCCCACAGCTGCTTTCAGCATGGGTCGAGGTGGTCCCAGGCTCCGTTCCGCGCCACCAACGCACGGGCAACACACCGATACGGTGCTGGGTGACATGGGCCTGACCGCAGATCAGATCGCGCAGCTCTATGCTTTGGGAATTGTTGCATGACCCCATTGACCGCGACGCTTTGGACGAAATTACCCGAGGCGCTGCATCACAAAGGCGCGCCCTCAGCCTGGGCCAGCATGACGCGTCCCGGCCAGCCGATGCATTCGTTTCTGGAGGCTGCATTTTTTGATGACCAGCGAAATCTCTGGCTGTCGGATGTCCCTTATGGCCGCGTTTTTCGCGTATCGCCTGCCGGTGACTGGGAGGTCATGCACAAGATCAACGGAGAGCCGCACGCGATGCGATTGGCCTCGGACGGTACGCGCATTGTAGTCGATTACAGGCACGGATTGATCGAACTGACTGGAAAGTCAGAATTTAACGTCCTGACGACAGGAGATGACACGCCATTTCTGGGCCTGTCCGACATGGCCTATGGCCCTGACGGCGCGTTGTGGTTTACCGATTCCGGACGCACCAGCCTAAGCGATCCGCGCGGGCGTGTTTACCGTTGGGCACAAGGCAGTTTACGGCTTGTGTTGGACTGTGTGCCCTACGCCAATGGTGTTTGTGTCTCGCCAGATGGCGCGTGGGTTTACGTGGCTGCGACCCGCGCCAATCAGGTTTGGAAATTCTCGACTCGCCTACCGGACGTCGGCCAGCCGATGGTAGGTACCTATCTGCAATTGTCCGGTGGACTTGGCCCCGATGGATTGGCATGTAACCCGCTTGGTTGGCTGGCTGTCGCACAGGCGCAGGCCGGGCGGGCCTATGTTTTTGACGCCATCGGCGACCTGATCGCGCAAGTACGCTTGCCACGTGGCCTGTGGACCACATCCGTTACCTTTCATCCCGATAACCCGCGACAACTGGTCATCGTGGACGCCCAGTTTGGCGGTGTGTTCACCTGCGAAATCCCGAAACCCTAGGACCAGATACCATGCAAAAAGAAGACCTTCACGGCTATGTTCCGGCCATCGCCACACCCTTTGACGCAAAGGGCGAGATCATGGAGGACGCATTTGTCGAGGTGTTTGAATTCCTGCTGGCGCGCGGGGCCACGTGCATCTGCATCGCGGGCGACAACGGCGAAAGCTGGGCGCTGAACGCGGTCGAGCGGGGACGCCTTGTGCGGTTGGCCAAGGATACTGCAAAGGGACGTGTTCCGGTCATGATGGGCATTTCGGCACCGACGATTGATGCCTCGCTGGCGTACATTCGTGCCGCCGAGGAAAACGGTGCCGATGTGTTGCTGTCGATGCCGCAGACCTATGTGCTCAAAGCGTCCGAGGCCGAACTGATGGCGCGCTTTGACAAGGTGTCAGCGGCGACCAAGCTGCCACTGGTGCTCTACAATTCGCCGCGCCGCATGGGTTTTTCGTTGACCATCGACCAGACAGTGACGCTGCTGGATAATTATAACATCATCGGGATCAAGGAAAGCCAGCGCGACTTTTTCTATCATACCCATCTATTGAAACGGCTGGGCCATCGCATGTCGGTAATGACGGGTCCGTGCCATTATATCATGCCTGCGTTTGCGCTGGGGGCCAAAGGATTCATCGCAACGGGCCCTGAGTTTACGGATATGCTGCCCTCGGATATGGCTGCCGTCGGGGTCGGAGCGGCGGATGATACATACCGGCACGCGCATTATCAGCTGACCGTATTGTACGAGTTGCTGATGGGAACCGGCACATGGCCTGCGTCTTTCAAGGCGGCACTGAATCTCATTGGGCTGCCAGCCGGTGTGCCGCGTGATCCTGTGATGCCGCTTGGGGTGTCGGACATCGACAAGATCAAGCGTACCTTTGATGATTTGGGCATCAGTTATCAATGATCAGGCTCGTTGCGGACCAATCTGCACAGATCAGACGCGCGGCTGAGGTGCGTTTCTCTTTTGATGGCGCAGACATAATAGGTCACGCCGGTGAAAACCTTGCGGCGGCACTGTTGCGTGCGGGGTGTTTGATCTTGCGCAATGCCCCGCATGATGACACGCCGCGTGGGGCGTTTTGCTGCATGGGACTATGTCAGGAATGTGTGGTTCGGATTGATGGACAGGTGGTAGAGGCGTGCCGCAGCGAAGTGGCCGAAGGATTGATCGTGGAGCGCGCAGGGTGAGGGATGTCTTTGACATCGCAATTCTCGGCGCGGGCCCGGCGGGCGGCAATGCTGCGCTGGCATCGGTGCAGCAAGGACTGCGCACCGTGTTACTGGATGAACAACCATCGGCGGGCGGGCAGGTCTGGCGGGCAAGATCTGCCTCCATTCTGGCCGCACCAGAAACGCCAGAATCGCGGGCAGGCGCACATCTGCGCAGCAAGTTAAGCACGAGTGACATTACCTACCTAAAGGACGCACGCGTCTGGCAGATCGCGCGTGAAGGCGACATCTGGCAGCTTCAGGTTCTGTCGGGCGGTCAGAGTGACGCAGTTGAGGCCAATGCCCTGATCCTTGCCACGGGCGCGCGGGAGTTCGTGCAACCTGTCCCCGGCTGGACCACGCCGGGGGTTATCGGCCTTGCCGGGGCGACAGCACTTTTCAAGCAAAACCTGACCTTGCCGGGCCGCCGCACTGTCGTATCGGGTACCGGACCGTTGCTGTTTTACGTTGCCAGCGAAATTCGTCGTTTGGGTGGCGAAGTTGCGGCCGTGGTCACGCCAAACACCCGCGCGGACTGGCTGCGTGCGCTGCCAGCGCTGGCCGGCAAGCCGCGCCTGTTGGGGCGCGGAGCACTGTGGATCGCTGACCTGATGCTTGCGCGCGTGCCGATCTATTGGGGGCATGCAGTGACAGAGGTCTTAGGCCATGATGCAGTGTCTGACGTGAAAATTGCGCGTCTAGATGCCGAATGGGCACCCCAGAAACATGTTGCCACAATCGGGGCTGACAGCCTGTGTCTGGGTAACGGTCTGATCCCGCAAATTGAGCCGGCGCAAATGCTGGGGGTTCCCATCCATTATGATGCGGCCTTGGGCGGATGGGTTCCAGACGTTTCGCCAGACGGGGTTACGACGATTGCGTCGCTCTATCTTTGTGGCGATGGCACCGGCATCAGGGGGGCAAATGCGGCGGCGCTGCAGGGACGTCTTGTGGGGCTTCGGGTGGCAGCGGATCTGGGACGCAATACGCAACAAGCCCGCACCGCCGCACAGCGTGCATGGCGCCGCGCCGCCTGCTTTGGACGTTCCATGACGGTGCTCAGCGTTGCGCGCCCGGGCCTTCAGGCGGTTACCTCGGAGGATACCATCATTTGCCGTTGCGAAAGCATCACACGCCGTCAGCTTTTGGAGGAAATCGACAAAGGTGCTGCCAGTGCCAATGCCGTCAAATCAGGACTGCGGGTCGGGATGGGGCCCTGTGGTGGCAAGTTTTGCCAGACGGCCATCGCCGCCTTGATCGCAAAGAGCCGAGGCCGGGATGTGTCGACAGTTGCGCCGCCCACCGCGCGTCCGCCACTGCGGCCTGTGCCGTTAGGGGCCGCTGCCGGGTCGTTTGATTATGATGATCTTCCCATCCCCAAGCCAGCGCCGTTATGACCTATGATATTGCCATTGTCGGTGGCGGTATCATGGGATGCAGTACCGCCCTGCGTCTGGCGGAGGACGGAATGCGCCCTGTTGTTCTGGATCAAGGCGATTTGGCGCAGGGCGCTTCAGGTGTGAACGCCGGTACGCTTAGTCTCCAGATCAAGCGGGTAAAACTGATGCCATATGCGCTGAAGGGTCACCATCTGTGGGCGAAGATGGGCGATGCTGTGGGGTTTGTAAAAACCGGTGGTTACACGCTGGCCTTCAACGCCCGCGAGGCGGAGCTATTGCAAGAACGCCAGACCCTGAAAGCCCAAGCCGGTGCGCCGATTGAGTTCGTTTCAAACAATCATCTGCGCGCAGCGGAACCGGCGCTGACTCAGAGCGTCGTTGCGGCCAGTTACTGCGCCGAGGACGGGTATGCGAACGCATCGCTGACGGGTCAGTACTATCGGGGGCGGCTGAAGGATGCTGGCATTGAGTACCACGAGCAATGTGCGGTGAGCGCGATCAGCAAAGGGGGGGTGTTTGAGCTCCTGAGCCCCCATGGAACGATCCGGGCGAAACGCCTGCTGCTGGCCGCAGGGGCCTGGCTCAAACCTTTGGCGGCGCTTTTGGATGTGGACCTGCCCGTGACCGCACGGATCAACACGGTATCAGTCACAGAGCGGATACCCGCCTTGATAAACACCGTTATCGGTCATGCGACGGGCCTTTTGACGATGAAGCAAAAGGCCAACGGCACCGTGCTGATCGGGGGCGGCTGGCAAGGGCGCGGCACGCCGCAAGACGGGCGCGGTGAGGTTGATACCGCGACTGTCCGGTCAAATCTGGCGCTGGCGCAATACGCGGTGCCCGCCCTTGGGGCCGCAAGGGTGCTGCGCAGCTGGACAGGTTTTGAGGCGAACGTACCGGATTTCTATCCGCTTGCAGGCGCTTTGCCCGGCGTGTCGGACGCTTTTGTTTTGGGCTGCGTGCGCGGCGGCTATACCATCGGTCCCTATATCGGGCAGTTGATGGGCGATCTCATCCTCGGGCGTGCGCCTGAAATGCCCTTGTTCGATCCGGGGCGCGACTTTCAAGAGGAGGCGATATGACACATGACCCGGCCCGCCTTGACGGGAAACTTGCTATAATCACAGGTGGTGGCAGCGGTATCGGCGAAGCCACGGCGCATGTTTTTGCCTCCGCCGGTGCGACCGTTGTTGTCGCCGGACGCCGGTTGGCCCCGCTGCAAAAGGTGGCGCAAGATGTGGGGGGTCACGCCATCGCCTGCGATGTGTCTGATCAGCAAGACGTGCGCGCCATGTTCGCCAAGGCTATGGAAATTACCGGCAGGGTGGATGTATTGTTGAACAATGCAGGCGGACCCGGACCTATTGCACCTGTGGCGCAGGTCTACATGGCCGATTGGGTGAGTTGCATGAACACCAATCTTGTTGGCGCAATGTATTGTCTGCAAGAAGCGGCCAAAATCATGTCCGCGCAACAGTCTGGTTCGATCATCAACATGTCGTCCCTGATGGGCATTCAGGGCTATCCGATGCGGTCGGCCTATGTGGCGTCAAAGTTCGCGCTGATCGGCATTACCGAAACAATGGCGCGCGAACTTGGCCCGGTCGGCGTTCGCGTGAACGCGTTGATGCCCGGTGCTGTGTCTGGCGAAAACATGGACCGCATTCTGGCCCGGCGCGCAACAGCGGAAGGCCGCCCTGCCAAGGATATCGAGCGCGAGAATTACACGGATGTTGCGGCTCTCAAACGCTGGGTCACGCCTCAGGAAGTCGGGCGTGCAGCGCTTTATTATGCATCCGAGCTGAGTTCGGCCATTACGGGGGATAAGATGAAGGTCGATTGCGGCCGGTTCTGACCGAATTCGCCGCCACAGGAGGGCATTGTTACGCCAAATAACTTCAGATCATGGATTATAGGGAAGGTAGCCGCGCCGTTCCACTTGGGGAAAGGCATCGCCCTGGGGCACATAATTTGTATTCTAGGCAAGGGGACGAGGCTGTGAACTCACGCTGAAGCGCAATTTCTGTGTGTTCAGCTTATCTGGATCACGGCTCTCCTTCCATCAGTTTTGCCCGGAAGACTTCTGTGGGCGTTTGATACCCCAGACACTTTCGCGGTGTCGCGTTGAGGCGGGCGCAGATCGACCTTAAATTTTGATCTGTGAATGCCGCGGGATCAGCCTTTCGCGGGAGGTACCGCCGCGTAAGAACGCCAAGTTATGGAAGCCAGATACACCCGGGGCCAGAGCACGAAACGAAGCCGTGCGATCATCAAAGTATCTGGGTCGGGCACTATGGCGACAGTTGACTGGATATCACCGCCGAAGCCGCGTCGAAACAACCCTCTCGGGATCATGCTACGCATAACCCTGCCGGGCAACGGATGTACTGCATAAAATTACTCGGTCAGCGCCTCTCGGCCCGTGACTTTGATCGGCAGGTTGCCGAGATCCCAATCCGCGCCGCGATCCTCAACGGCTTCACAGCACTTGGCATACCGCGTACCGAGACCCTGGGCTAAATTCGTCTGGGGTAAGGGGTGGCCCAACCTCAGACCGATCTGTGCAACAAAGCCTTGTGAAACCAAAAATATACTATAAAACAGTTACTTATCATCCTCACTTGGCTACGCCTACGTCCCTGCCTAAACGGAATGGCCCATTTCT
>Ga0115567_10003732_pt1 | contig 14924 bp, 14 predicted proteins | sample COGITO_mtgs_1204_2_FD_88679 | JGI IMG/M metagenome (GOLD analysis project Ga0115567, IMG submission 88679) | Pelagic marine microbial communities from North Sea - COGITO_mtgs_120412 | ecosystem: Environmental > Aquatic > Marine > Epipelagic | place: Germany:Helgoland, sampling site Kabeltonne... | reverse complement strand
GTGAAACGCAACCGTATTTAGAACGTGCTGAGCGTGATAACGCAAAGATCAAATATATTTTTGAAACCCATTTTCATGCCGACTTTGTAAGCGGTCATGTTACACTAGCTGAAAAAACAGGTGCTACGATTGTTTACGGCCCTAACGCAAAGACTAAATTTGAAGCTACCATAGCAAAAGATGGACAAGAATTTAAGATTGGAAAATTAACCATTAAAGCATTGCATACACCTGGGCATACGATGGAAAGTACCACGTATTTGCTCAGAGATGAAAACGGCAAAGATCATTGTATTTTTAGTGGGGACACGTTGTTTTTGGGCGATGTAGGAAGACCCGATCTTGCTCAAAAAGGAGCAGATGTTACGCAAGAAGAATTGGCAGGAATTCTGTATGAAAGCCTTCGTAACAAGATAATGCCATTAGCAGATGATGTTATCGTTTATCCTGCACACGGCGCTGGTTCAGCGTGTGGAAAGAACATGATGAAAGAAACCGTTGATAGTTTAGGAAATCAAAAAAAGATGAACTACGCCTTGCGCGAAGACATGACCAAAGACGAGTTTATCGCAGAAGTGACCGATGGTTTAATGCCTCCGCCGGTCTATTTTCCATTAAATGTGAAGATGAACAAGGAAGGATATGATGATCTGGATGACGTAATGAAACGCGGAACCCGAAAATTATCGGCGACCGAATTCGAAAATTTAGCAAATACAACGGGTGCTGTGGTCCTCGATGTAAGAAATCAAAAAGACTTTATGGCGGGTCATGTTCCACGATCTATTTTTATTGGGATTGATGGTGGCTTTGCCCCTTGGGTAGGCGCCATGATAGCAGATGTAAAACAACCAATCCTTCTAATTGCTCCTGAAGGTAGGGAAGAAGAAACCATTACAAGGCTTTCCCGCGTAGGGTTTGATAACACATTAGGATATTTGGAAGGCGGAATAGAAGCATGGGTAAAAGCCGGAAAAGAAACCGATAGTATGCACTCTATCTCTGCTGAAACTTTAAAAGACAAAATTTCTAAGAATGCTGCAGTTTTTGATGTTCGCAAAGATGGCGAATTTGAATCTGCCCACATTCCTAATGCGACACATACCTCATTAGAATTTATAAATCAGCATTTACAGGAATTCCCGAAAGAAGAACCTTTTTATGTGCATTGTGCAGGGGGCTATCGTTCGGTCATCGCCGCTTCTATCTTAAAAGCCAGAGGTATTCATAATGTGATAGATGTTGCGGGTGGTTTTAAAGCTATTAAGGAAGCTGGCATCGAAGTTACAGCTTAGTGACCAACACAAGTAAAAATAAGAAAAGCTGAAATCAGAATGATTTCAGCTTTTTGCTTGCTAGTTTATTTTAATGGATTAGTTCCACTTATCCGCAACATCTTCCAGCGTTTTCACTTTATTCAATGTTGATTTAATTTCAGATAATTGGCTATTTAAAATGCCTGAAACTTGAGGTGGAAAGTTGTTTTTTTGTAAACGCTCTTCACATTCCTCTACACTTGCTTTTTCACCACGGATACATTCTTCTAATACGGCTTCATCCTTTTCTCCTGTTACCGCTGTTTTAATGTCGATCCAAGCACGATGTAAGCCTCCAGTCACACTACCGCTTTCTTTGGGCTTTTCATTTAAATTTCGAATTTCTTTATCCAGCTCATTTGCAAAACGCGAACGCTGTGCTGCCTGATGTTTTAGAAAGTTTTTGAGGTTCCCCTCTTTAGCATCATTCATGGCTTTAGCGAACCCTTTTTCTGCATCATAATTCTTTACGAGAAGATTTTGCAGGTTGTCTACTAATTCTTCATGTATCTTTTGGTCTGCTTGTTCTTTTGTCGTTTTCATATTGTTTCATTTAAAATCCTCTAGTCATTTAGAAGACCAACACCAAAGTACAACTTATAAAGCTCATGTTTTCTTACTGAATTGCTAATTGAGAAGTGTTTAACACTCTGTGTTAAGATTTATTAATTATAATGAAAGATGCAGAATTGATCTGTATATTTATGAAGCAAATAATTTAAAAAGACCATTATGAGTACAGATAAAAAAATTCCCGGACAAGAAAATCATAAAGATTTAGAAGATACTGCGATCAATAAAAAGTCGAATGAGGCTGATGGAAAACAGATTAACCATCAAGTGAAAGACAAAAGAGAACAACATCAACCCAGAGACACCGCATAATATGGATAAAAATAAAAAAGGTAAAGATCTAGATCTTGAAAGTTTAGATCCCACAAGAGAAAAAGGTTGCCAAAAGGATGAACATCCTAATCAATACGGCAATAAAAATGAGAACTTTGGTATCGGAGCGGACGATGAAGATTAATTTATAGAAACAAAATTCCTGTAAAGAGAGTAAAACTTTCATAGTTTTACTCTCTTTTTTTTATTTTTTATTCAGCGATTGTAGATCGATATAATTAAATTTTAAAGAACCAATGTGCTCAAGGTCCATCGTCATTTCATGGAGCAAATCCCAATTAAACTCACTATCTACATCCGAATTTTTAAACTGATCCAATAATTTGTTTGAAAGCAATATATATTCCTCAAGCGGTACTTCATTTTTAAGCAATCTATGGGCGGTGATTACATCTTCTCCCATTAATTTAATTCTGTTTCCTATGGGTACCATGGCTATTTCTTCCCCAACATGGAGAATAATCTTTAAGCCCAATAATTCAGGGAAATTTACATCACTATGCTCTTTTTTGTATTTTTTAATAAGGACATCTATCTGCTTATAGAATTCAGCATAAAAAGTTTTGCACTGTTCTACCAAGACTTTTAAAGAAGGCAATTCTCCTGTTTTGAAAAACAGTACTGCATCGCCTTCAATTTCAGAAACCTTAAGGCCTATTTCATTGGCATAAATGATATTATTGAGCAAGGCTGGGATTACTTTAGAACTCAGTTCAAAATCCACTTCACTCATAAATTTTGTAAATCCACTAATGTCTGGTATACAAATAAGGGTAGGCTTTTCGGTCATGACTATAATTTGAAGCTGAAAGATACGGTAAGGACCAGCATGCACTCTTCAGATTAACAATAAATTGACTTATTGTGGTGTTCTTCTATTCAAAAATTTTAGTACGGGACGCAATATTTTTAAAAAGTGTGAGTTTTTATAACACTACATATCCCTGAACCTTTAAAGCTGCCTATTATACACATTTTTACTTTTTAATCATTTTAATAGTTAGGGTAAACTCCCTTAGAACTGTTAGTAACTTGAACAATTAAAACGTATAGTATGATAAAGAAAACGGTTTTTTTATGCTGCCTCTTAATAACGACACTTACATTCGCCCAAAAGGGTGGAGGCTTTGGTGTTAAAGGAGGTGTTAACTACAACAGCAACGGCGACTTTGACAATAATTTTGAAAACATCACCGAAAATCCTTCAAAAAATGTAGGGTTTCACGTAGGTGTCTTTGGTAAAATTGATCTTGGTGTTCTATATATTAGACCCGAAGCCCTATATACACGTACCCAGAGTGAATATAATAGCGGAGATCTTAAAATAAGCAAGCTGGACGCACCCCTTTTAGTCGGGATTGATATTTTAGGGCCTATAACGGTGTTTGCGGGGCCTTCCTTACAATATATTTTAGATAACGAGTTTGAAGGTTTTGAGCTGGAAGAGGCTATGGATCGCTTTACGGTAGGAGCGCAAATAGGAGCAGGACTTAATTTTGAAAGTTTTGGTATTGATGTACGGTACGAACGCGGACTTAGTAAAAACGAAATAGAATTTTCAGATATTAACGTCAATAGAGTAGATGCAAGACCCGAACAGGTCATCATTGCGCTCTCTTTTAAAATCTAGTTTAGTGTGTTATGTTTATGGTTACATCCCTGTTCAATTTGTTGAACAGGGATGTTTTTTTTAACTGAATTCTTCGGTATAAAAAGTAGTGGCATCCTTTATTAAAAGGTCCAGCTTTTTTTCTTCGGAAGCGATTCTATTTGTATCCCAATTAAAATAGGTTGTAAAATCTTTTAATATAGTGTCTCTATATTTTATAACACTATCAATATCAAAGTACAATCGCCCCGTACGGCGCACAAAGAAATCGGCCAGACTGTTAGTCATTTCAAATTCGATGCAATACCATAATTCAGCTCTAATTAATTGTACCTCTATTTTGTTTTCTGAAAAGGAATCCAATTTGTTCAGGATACTATCGGCCTGTTTACCATAGGTAGAGGTCAAGTACCAGGAAACGTATGGATTTTCAACTCCCAAGTCTACCAATTGTTTTTTTAGCGATTCGCAATAATCTTTGACTTCCGCTTTAGAATTCATGGAAGGCGATGCGAGTGAAATCGAATCGGTATGTGAATTTTTTAGTTTTTTAAGTTGCTTTTTCTTACTGTTTTTTAAAACAGCTTCCATCGCACGTTGCGCCATTCTTCTGTAGCCTGTTAATTTTCCACCGGCGATAGAAGTAAGCCCGCTATCGGAAATAAACAATTCATCCTTGCGAGATAATTCGGAAGGATCTTTATTATCCTCATGAATTAAAGGGCGCAATCCTGCCCAACTGGATTCGATGTCCTTTTCAGTCAATGAAATACGCGGAAATGTTGTGTTCACGGCATCCAATAAATAGTTGATATCTGCTTGGGTAGTCACCACGCGGTCCAGGCTGCCATCATAGAAGGTGTCTGTGGTTCCTACATAGGTTACACGTCCTCGTGGGATGGCAAAGAGCATACGGCCGTCTGGCACATCAAAATAAATGGATTGGTGAAGCGGTAATTTTTCACGCGGAAAAACCAAATGCACCCCTTTTGTAAGGTGTAAATGTTTGCCTTTATTTGATTTATCTTTTTCCCGAAGCAAATCAACCCAGGGTCCAGCGGCAGAAACAAATGTTCTTGCACTAATGTTGAACTGCTCTCCTGTATTATGATCTTTACAGTTGATACTTTTTACCTTTCCTTTTTCATTGTAGACAAACGATTCCATCTCACAATAATTAAGTACCGTAGCTCCTAATTCTGAAGCTTTCTTTAGCAGCTCTATGGTAAGCCGTGCATCGTCCGTTCGGTATTCAGAATAATAACCACCACCTACAATGGTATCCTGGTCGAGGAGAGGCTCTTTTGTGATGGTTTCAGATTTACTCAACATTTGCCTTCGGTCATCGCCTTCAACACTGGCCAACAGATCGTACACTTTTAAACCGATAGAGGTCATTACTTTTCCGTAAGTGCCATCTTCCGTTAAGGGTAATAACATTTTTTCAGGAACCACCAGATGAGGTGCCAGTTTATGGACAATTGCCCGTTCGCGACCCGACTCTTTAACTAATTTTATTTCAAACTGCTTCAAATACCTGAGGCCGCCATGAATTAGTTTGGTTGATTTATTACTGGTACCTGAAGCAAAGTCATTTTTTTCAATTAAACACGTTTTTAAGCCTCGGGATGCGGCATCGATCGCAATACCTGCTCCCGTAATACCACCTCCAATGATGACAAGGTCGTATTTTGTATTTGCGACATCGTTAATTTGTTCATTTCTATCTAAAATTGAAAATCGTTTTTTTGTCCTCCCCTTTTTTAATTTTATCTTGATTTTAGTCCGATCTATGGCTTCTAACCAGCCATTGTATTTTTCTTTTCGGGTCTCACGATCCATTTTAGGAACGTATACTGTTTCTATGTCTCGCAATGTTTCAATATCTGTCTGGTTCCAAACACCTGCTTTTAATCCAGCCAATAGTGCTGCACCTAGCGCCGTTACTTCGGTCATCTTGGGCTTTTCTACTGGAACGTCCAGCATATCTGCCTGAAACTGCATGAGGTATTTATTTTCACTTGCACCACCGTCTACTTTTAACGAGGCTAGTTTTTTGCCGCTGTCCTCTATCATCGCGGCGATTACATCTTTGGTTTGAAGTGCAAGGGCTTCCACCGTAGCCTTTATAATTTCATTTTTACCAGAATCGAGTGTCAAGCCGTAAATAGCTCCTTTCACGTTCACATCCCAATGGGGAGCTCCTAAGCCAGCAAAAGCGGGAACCACGTAAACATCGGTGAGCGGTGGTGTGTCAAAGCAAATTCTTTCGGTTTCGCTTGCTTGTTTAATAAAGTTCAAGTTATCACGGAGCCATTGTATGGAGGCACCTCCAATAAAAATACTGCCCTCTAAGGCGTATTGGGGTGCTTCTTTTTCAAGGCTACATGTAAGCGTTGTGATCAATCCGTTTTTTGAAGTAACGGGCTCAGAACCTGTGTTGAGCAACATAAAACAGCCTGTACCATAAGTGTTTTTGGCGATACCTTCTTTAAAACCACCTTGTCCAAAAAGCGCCGCCTGTTGATCGCCGGCAACGCCATAAATAGGAATAGTACTGTTTTTATAGGCAATGGTTCCAAAATCTGAAGAAGAATTCTGAACCTTTGGTAACATCGTAGCGGGAATGTTTAACGCTTTAAGCATTGTACGATCCCACTCCAGTTTTTTTATGTTGTAAAGTAGGGTTCTGGAGGCATTGGTATGATCTGTCACATGGTTTTTTTCTACTGAAAATTTATAGATCAGCCAACTATCGATGGTACCAAATACGAGTTGACCAGCTTCCGCTTTTTCACGCGCGCCTGCTACGTTATCTAAAATCCAGGCAAGTTTTGTAGCCGAAAAATAGGAATCAATCACCAAACCTGTGTTTTCGCGTACATAATTTTCTAAACCTCGTTTTTTTAAGGCTTTGCAGATTTTTTTAGTTCGATTATCGAGCCAGACAATGGCATTGTAAATAGGCGCTCCTGTTTCTTTGTCCCAAACAACGGTCGTCTCTCTTTGATTGGTGATTCCAATAGCTGCAATCGCTTCTGGAGCAACCCCCGATTCTGCCAAAACTGTTTCAAACGTTTCCCGTTGGTCGTTGTAGATTTCGATAGGATCGTGCTCCACCCAACCTGATTTTGGGTAGTGCTGCGTTAATTCCTTTTGCGAAATACCTTTAATAGTACCTTTCTCATCAAATAGGATGGTACGGGTACTGGTAGTACCTTGATCAAAAGCAATAACATATTTTTTACTCATTTTTTTAGCTTACATGTGAGTGATGGCAACGCATTTAAAAATAGGGTTTATTCTTATGTACGCTGAAAAAGTAGTTCAAAAGTTGTAAAAAGTTTTCAATTTATTATTTCTTAGAATCCTTATGCCTTTCAATATGCATCCTATTTCTGAAAAAAGAGTTGTATTTTGTCTAGCATTAAAATGAAAAGATTATGGCTAAAAAAGTAGACCAGACTGCATCATTTATGATTCGGTTTAACCAGAAAATATTCGAAGATCAAGGCGAGAACAAGGTGCAGTGGCGCGGAAAGGTGTCTCATGTACAGGGCGGAGAGGATAAAAGTTTTTCAGATTTTAAGGAAGCAGTTGCTTTTATACAGGAAAAACTGGCAGACCTTACGATCGAAGCTTCAAAGGACCATCCAGAAGAAGAACAAGAAGGGATCTTAAAAAAGAGTTTTTCGTTATGGAAAACTATGGCAAAAGAAGGCCCTAAGGTTTTTATGGAAACTATTAAAGACCCCAGAAAAAAAGTAGATGACCTTAAAGACCAGATAGCCGAATTTGGTGGTGAAATGATCCATAAAGTCCCCATTGATGACTGGAGAAGTGCTTCAAAAACCGATTTAAAAGATATTAAACATACTTTAAAGGAGTTAGCGAGCAGCATTCAGAAATTAAATCAAAAGGTGGACGCTTTGGAGAAGCCGAAACCGAAACCAGTCGTAAAAAAACCGGCGAAGAAACCTACGGTAAAAGCGCCTGCAAAAACAGCTTCCAAAGCAAAAACAACCCGAAAAAAATAACATGGCATCGCCCCAAGAAACTTTATCCATACTTGAAGCATTTCAGCAGGATGCTCCCATACGTTTTCAGACGCTGGGGCAGTTTCAGCTGTGGCGGGATGGAGAAAAAGTATCCAATAAAGAATGGGGGCGCGATAAAACGGTACAACTTTTACAGTATTTGATCTCAAACCGAAAGCGGCATGCGCTCCATAAAGAGCGGATTATGGAAAATCTATGGGAAGATGGTGATGATCGTGACTTTAAAGTAGCGCTTCACGGAATCAATAAAGTATTGGAGCCCAACCGGCCATCGCGAACCGAGCCTGTATATGTGCTTAGGCAGGGTGTAAGTTATCAATTGGACATGGAGCACGTCTGGATCGATGTGGAAGCTTTAGAGAAATATATTATTGTGGGCAACGATGCTTTTGGGAATGCCAATGACATTGCAAAGCATGCATATAAAAACGCCATTGAACTTTATCAGGGTGCCTATTTGCCCAACCGTATTTTTGAAGATTGGTCTTCAGAAGAACGAGAGAAGGTACAAGTCTTGATTTTGGGTGCTTATGTGACCTTGGCCGAAATTATTTTAAAGGAAAATCCGTTGGAAAGTGTGCGCCTTACGCAAGCTGCCATTGCGATCGACCCAACCTGGGAAGATGCCTACCGCATACAGATGCAAGGGTATATCGCAAAAGGCAATAGACCACAAGCCTTAAAAACCTATCAAAAATGTGCTGATGTCTTAGAAGAAGAATACGGCATTGACCCTTTACCCGAAACCAAGAAATTATTAAAGGAGATTGAGGGGATTTAGGTTTCTGAATTTTATTTTCTCACTACTCACTACTCACTACTCACTACTCACTACTCACTACCCACTACCCACTACCCACTACCGCTACTGTAACTCACCTGTAACTCCCATATCGTACGTTTGTACCAGAATTAAAAATTAGTGTCACTAAAAATGTGATAACCCACTACTAATTAGTTTGTAACTCAGCTGTAACTACGTCATCGTATGTTTGCATCAGAATTAAAAAAATAAGATAAACCTAATCTGCGATACGCAGTTATTATAATAGAAACATGGCAACAAAAAGTAACAAAAATCAAACAACAATTATAGACACAGCAGCGGCAACAATGCTAGGTGTTGCAACTAAGGCAAACGATTTTGCTTTAAGCACAACAGAAAAAGTTTTTACAACTTCTTTTACTGTAGCAGGAAAATGCATCGGGATGTCTAGTAAAGCAGTGAAGCGCGGACTTCAGATCACCGATACGCAGCAAGACTTATTTTTTGATGTACTAGAAGGTATTAAAAGAAAAATAGTTAAAAAATAATTAAAATAGGCTATAGGCCTTCAAATGTAACTCAGCTGTAACTCACTGATTGTATGTTTGTACCAGAATTAAAAATAACAATTAATAATACGATTTTCACTTTTGTGGAAATGATAATAAATAAAAATTATGGCAACTAAAGTAAAAGCTAAAAAAGCAACAAAAAAAGCTACTAAAGCAGTTAACAAAACTACAGGTGTAGCAAAAAAAATCAATAATAGTTTAGTAAATGCTTCAATGGGAGCGATTGATACTACTATTAAGAACGGCGAAAAATGGCAAAAATTAACTTCTAAGTTACTTAAGAAATCAGAAACGGTAAGAACACAACAGATCAATATGGTATTTGATACAGCAGAAGCTGTAAAAGGTCAAGTAACTGCTGGTTCTAAAAGAATGATGAACCTTGTAGGATATGACGCTGCTGTAGTAGAAAAAGGATTAAACTACGTAACAAACAATCCTGTAAGCAAAAAAGTAAAAGGGATCGCCGGAGATATTTCAGAAAAAGTAGCGAAGAACCCAATGGTTAAAAAAGTAGAAAAAACTACCGAAGAATTTAAGGCCAAAGGAAAAGCGAAATACAATGAAGTAAAAGGAGATGTTTTAACAAAGGCTTCAAAATTGGTTGGAAAAACTGAAAACAAATTAGAAGATGCGAAAGCTGATCTTAAAAAAGGAGCTAAGAAAGCAACTAAAAAAGCAGCAAAGACAAACCCTAAGACTACTACTAGAGCGATAAAGGCTAAAGGAGCGGCTAAAGTAACTGCTGTAAAAGCAACTACAAAAGCGAAAGCGACAAAAGCAAAAGCAAAAACGCAAGTAAAAGTAGCAACAGAAAAAGCAACTCCTGCTCAAGCTAAAAAACAGACTGCAAAAAAAGTAGCGACTATTAAAACTACTGGAGCTAAAAAAGTAAAAGCTGTAAAAGCAACTACAAAAGCGGCAGTAAAAACAGTAGCACAGGACGATCTTAAATTGATCTACGGTATCGGACCAAAAACAGAATTGTTATTAAACGATAACGGTATTAAAACATATGCAGACGTTGCAAGTACTGATATAAGTAAAGTAGAGGCAATCTTAGAAAAAGCAGGAACTACTTTTGCTAACTTGGATGCTAAAGATTGGCAGAAACAAGCTGAAGTTGCTGTAAAAGGTGGCGTTAGTGAATTAGAAAAATGGGTAGATAGATACAGAACTGCATAAGCGGAAAACGTTTCTAACAATTTAAAAATATAGATATGAAAACTAAAAAAATGATACATAACGCAGTAGATACTACTAAAAAAGTAGCTACAAAAGCTAATGAGTTTGCGTTACAAACAACAGAAGGAGTAGTTTCTGAAACAATTGAAGTAACTGCACAATGGCAAAAAGTAGCCAATAAAGCCATCAAAGGTGGTCTTTCATTAGCTGCAACACAACAAGATCTTGTATTTGATGCATTAGAAGGTGCTAAAGGGCATTTTCAATTGAGCAAAAAGAGATTTACAAAATTGATGGCTTCATAATTGGTTAGTTGATTTAATGTTAGTTAGAAAAAACCAAACTTCAGGAAACTGTAGTTTGGTTTTTTTAGTTTTGGTATATTGGGGCAAAGAGAATGCTATTATAAATAAGGGTTACACTAGCAACTAACCTAAACGTTTTGTATTTTTAAACATTCATTAAATCTATCCGTTTTTACGAGTATTAAATATGGCAAAAAAGAAAAAGGTTACAAATTTACAGATGATGACGTGGTATATGGAATATGTCACCGAGCATGGTAAAAAGCCCGATTCAGCAGCAAAATTTGCCGAAATTTATAATTTTGATGCTTCTGTCTTTAATGCGTATTACGATTCTTTTAAAGAGTTAGAACAGGTGATTTTCAGGACGTTGTTTGATGCTTCAGTAGAGACCGTAATCATGAGTGATGAATATTCGGTTTTTAATAAAAAGGACAAGCTGCTCAGTATCTATTACACCTTTTTTGAAAACCTATCCTTAAACCGCGATTATGTGGTTTTTATACTAAACGATTATGGACTTTCTTTAAAAACGCTTTCCGTGCTTTCACAATTAAAGGAAAGTTATGTCACATATGTGGAAGAACTGGATTTACAGGATTTAGGGCTTAATTTTGATTTGATAGAACCCATTCAAAAAATAAGCATCCGCGAGAGTTCTTGGGTGCAATTCTTATTTACGTTAAAATTCTGGTTAGAAGATAGCTCACCAGACTTCGAAAAAACAGACGTTTTTATCGAGAAGTCCATAAATACCAGTATCGATTTAATCGATACAAAAGCGCTCAATAATATCATAGACTTAGGTAAATTTCTATATAAAGAAAAGTTTCAATCTAAGTAATAGCTCTTACATGAAAACAACAAAAAACATCCCGATTTCAAAAATGAAGCGTGCCTCAAAACTGGTACAGACAGGAGCGAAATTAGGGGTTAATTACATAAAATATTTTGGTGATAAAATGGTAAATCCTGAAGAGGAAGCTAAAGGTCGCCTCGATGAGAATAATGCCACAGACATTTACGACAGCCTTAAAAACTTAAAAGGTAGCGCATTAAAATTAGCGCAGATGTTGAGCATGGAAAAGAATATATTACCGCAGGCGTACGTGGAAAAATTTTCGCTCTCACAATTTTCGGTGCCACCACTTTCTGGACCGCTGGTTATTAAAACCTTTAAAAAATCATTTGGGAAACTACCTTCAGAAATATATGATGAATTCTCTACCGAAGCTGTAAACGCTGCAAGTATCGGCCAAGTGCATAGAGCAGTAAAAGACGGGCAAGAGTTGGCTGTAAAAATTCAATATCCTGGTATAGCAGATAGTATTTTAAGCGATCTCGCCATCGTGAAACCCATTGCCATGAAGATGTTTAACATCAAAGGAAAGGATTCTGATGTGTATTTTAAAGAAGTGGAAAACAAGCTTTTTGAAGAAACCAACTACATTTTAGAGTTAGAACAGAGCGAAGAGGTAGTTAAACTCTGCGCTCATATTCCGAATTTAAAATTTCCGAAGTACTATCCAGCCTTGTCTTCAAAACAAATCATTACCATGGATTGGATGAATGGGATCCATCTTTCAGAATTTACAAAACAGAATACCAGCCAAGAACTTTCAAATAAGTTAGGGCAGACCCTTTGGGATTTTTATTTGTATCAGATCTATACCTTAAAAAAAGTGCATGCAGATCCACATCCCGGTAATTTTTTGGTATCAAAAGATGCTGAGTTGATTGCGCTGGATTTTGGTTGTATGAAAGAACTTCCCCAATCATTTCATGAGCCTTATTTTGAATTGCTTAAGAAAGAAGTGATTGAAGATCCTGATCAATTTCAGGCACGTATGTTTGAGCTGGAAATCCTTCGGAAAGAAGACAGTGCCGAAGAAACCGAATTTTTCACGAACTTGTTCAACGACGTACTACGCTTGTTCACCAGACCGTTTCATCAGGAAAATTTTGATTTTTCGGATCCTGATTTTTTTGAAGAAATCTCAAATATAGGAGAGCGCTATTTAAAAAGTTCAAAAATAAGAAGTTTGAATGCTAACAGAGGTTCCCGTCATTTTATTTACATGAACAGGACCTTTTTTGGATTATTTAGCCTTATGTTTGACTTAAAGGCAAAAAATATTAAAATTAATAACTTTAGAAATTATGAAATACCCACTGCGGTAGCATAATTTTTTCAACTATTTAAAACCGACTAAAATAAATTCGCTGCAGCGGAAAGATTATGGCAAAAAAGATTGATATTAAAGACATTGTACAGGATGCATTAGATAGTAAAATTCAGCAGATATCAGGTTCAGATGCTGCTTTTTTATACACTGAATCGCCTACAAGCCCAATGCATATTGCAACTTTAAATATTGTAGAAGGCTCCTTAAAATTTGAAGATTTCAAAAAAATTATCGCTTCAAAAATGCATTTGTTGCCCAAATTTAGGCAACGATTATTAAACGTCCCTCTAAATCTAGACTATCCCTATTGGGTGGATGATCCCAACTTTGATGTGGATCTTCATTTAAACAGGATTAAGTTGCCAGATCCTTCTAACTGGAAAACGCTTAGAGAATTAACCTCTACCATTTTTAGCGCGCCTTTAGATTTACGCCGCCCATTGTGGTCGGTTCATTTTATTGAAGGTGTTAATGAGATTGCACAAGTTCCTAAAGGCTCGGTAGCCATTATAACAAAAGTACACCACGTGATGATCGATGGTGGCTCGGGAGTTGGCATGATGGGTGTCCTGTATGATACCGAAAAAGACTCAAAAAATAAAAAACAACCAAAGCCGAAGCCTTATACGCCAGAACCACTGCCAGATGAGCTTAGTTTATTGCTAAAAAGTGGTTACGGATTTCTTAAAAATCCGTTTAAAGTCCCTAAAACAGTAGTAGAAACCGTTTATAATTTTGCTAAAAACAAAGCGACCAAAACGCTCAGTATTCAGAAAGAATTCAGTGCTGCCAAGTATCCTGTGCCCATTACGATTTTTAATGGTACCATTTCGGCCAAAAGGACTTGGGGAACGGCCCTTTTATCTTTTGAACGCATCAACTCATTGCGAAAGACCATGGGAGGCAGTATCAATGATATTATTCTCGCTATCTGTGCTGGCGCCATCCGTAGGTATTTGCAAGAACGTGAACGCCTACCGTTACAGCCTTTAGTAGCTAATGTTCCTATTTCTATCCGTAATGAGAACGATACTTCTTTAAACAATCAGATTGCTAATATGATGATCCAGTTGGCAACCCATATTGAGGATCCTTTAGAGCGGTTAGAATATATTCAGGAACAAACTATGTTGGGTAAGACACGCCATAAAACCATAGGTGCTAAAACATTGGCAAAGATGGCAGATGCCGTGCCTTTTGGGTTAGCAAATCTTGCGGCTGGATTGTATAGCAAGTATAATATTAAAGATTTACATAGACCCCCTTTTAACGTGACCATAACGAATGTTCCTGGTCCTAGAGGGTTGTTGTACCTTAACGGGCATAAGGTGGTGTCTATTTTTGGATTAACACCCGTTGTAGATGGGTTTGGATTGATCATAGCAGCCTTTAGTTATAATGGGCAGGTAAGTATTACGACGACTTCAGATTCTAAGACGATGCCAGATGCCGATTTATTTTCTAAATATGTTCGGGAATCTGCTAATGAGTTGGAGTTGCTAATTCAGAATTTAGGTTCTAAAAAAGCGGCTTCTAGAGACACGGCAAGTAAAAAAATAAAAACCAAGAGTACGCCTTTCTTTACAGCACTTCGAAAATTTTTGAAAGACAATCCAGAATTGGTAAAAAAATGCAAAGGGGAATACCACATCCAAATAGGAAAAGGGGAAACAACCGAAGGCTATGATTTGGATCTTACCAAAGCGGAAGCAGTTGTTAGAAAAAGGAAAAATTTAGACCCTAAAGTACTTTTAGAGATTGAAGATGAAAATCTATATGATCTTTACAAAGGCCAATATTTACTGGAAGAATTAAAAATTCAAGGAAGAATTAAAATGACAGGTACTGTGGCCAACAAAACAAAATGTACCAAACTACTTACCGCATTTTTAGATCGCTAAGCCATGCATTATAAAACACACACATTTAAGTCGATTGACGGCGAAAATATTTGTTACTATAAATGGCAAGCCAATCCAGAGGTACCTTTAAAAGGTGTTGTGCAAATTGCACATGGTATT
>Ga0115567_10003731_pt1 | contig 14927 bp, 17 predicted proteins | sample COGITO_mtgs_1204_2_FD_88679 | JGI IMG/M metagenome (GOLD analysis project Ga0115567, IMG submission 88679) | Pelagic marine microbial communities from North Sea - COGITO_mtgs_120412 | ecosystem: Environmental > Aquatic > Marine > Epipelagic | place: Germany:Helgoland, sampling site Kabeltonne... | reverse complement strand
TACAAGTGCCCCCGCACTGGGGAACGCGTTGATAGAGCGATTAACTCAGCGCGCCGGATTGATTTTTAAGATTGAGTCCTAGCAAACATTAGCGCTAAATAATAGGCCTCTGTCGGGCCTATTATTTACAAAAACCTCAGTCCCAATGTTCAACAAAATTGTTAGTCACTACCGCCGGTCTCGGCATAGTACTTAAAGGTGAACTGCCTAAATAGAGGAAACCTAGTATTTCATCTTCTGGTTTGCATTTAAGTGAACTTTTAACTTCTTCATTTTGCGCATACCAACCGGTTCGCCAAATTCCTTGAAAACCTTGTGCTATAGCCGCCATTTGCATCGCTTGAACCGCGCAGGCAGTCGACGCGACCTGCTCAATTTTAGGCACTTTTTCGTCTTCTTTATACTCACATATCGCCACTATTACCATGGGTGCCCTTAGTGGTAATAGTGGCGCCCTTTCTAAGGTTGCTTGCTCAGATCCTTTGTGCATGGCTGCTTGTTCAAAAATTTTACCCAGTTTACTTAAGCCATCGTTGGTACACACAATAAAACGCCAAGGTTGTAAGCACTTATGGTCAGGAACAGAAAGGCCAGCTTGCAATATGTTTTCAAGAGACTCACTCGAAGGTGGTGGCGCGACCAACCTAGGTTGCGACCTTCTATTTAATAATAACTCTAGTGCTTGCATATATATTCCATTTTTAAAATTTAATTACTGATAATAAGATCTGCAAAACCTATCATACGCAATTTCCGTCTATACAAAGCATCTTTTAACGCTAAGTATGATGAATCGTTTACGCATGTAAACGATAATATTTATTGATGTATTTAGAACTCAGCGCTTATGCCGATACACTCATGTCATACAATGAGATTATTTTACGCGGTTTATACATGATGGCTAGCGCGCTTGAACAATTAGTAAACAAGCAAGGTCCTAAACTCATAAATACCAACAAGCATTTGGCATTGTTTATGATGTTAGCGAATCACAATCGCGCTACTATCGCTCAAGTCTTAAACTTGTAAATACTTTTTACCTATGAGCTTATGCGATAAACTCACGACAATATAAGGCGGTAAGGCGATAAAGAATAATAGTGAAGCAATACAGTGAAATTATATCTCACTCAATCGGTAACAAGTTATTACAATTTAACGCTGTTTCAAAAGACCAGTTTTTTATAAACTAGCAAGTAGTATTTAAAATAAGGTAAAGAATTAATGTCAGGAAAAAGTAGTTTTACCCGATCGCTGTTTGTGGGTATTTGGAACGGGCTGAATTTTGGTCGTCGCTTAGTATTGAACATACTGTTTTTAATTATTATTGTCGCCATTATTATTGGCATTTCAAACTCTGGCGGTGAAAAGCCATCAGTAATTAAGCACAGTGCACTGGTGCTAAATCTAACCGGTAGTTTAGTCATTCAAAAGACTTGGGTCGACCCAGCGGAAAAATTTGTTTCTCAAGTATTAGGCCAAGGGCAAGACGATCCTGAAATACTGGTAAAGGACTTAGTAAAAGCAATAGAGAATGCGGCTGAAGATAAGCGCATAGACACCATCATTCTTGAATTAGACCGCTTTGGTGGCGGTGGTATGGACAAATTAAAACGAGTTGGCGAAGCACTGGCCGTTTTTAAAGAGTCTGGCAAGCCAATTTATGCCATAGGTGATTACTATGGAAGGCCTCAATACTACTTAGCAAGCTACGCTGACAACGTATATATCCATCCCATGGGTGCATTGCTCATGGAAGGCTACACGCGTTATGGCACTTATTTTGCCGACGCATTAGAAAAGTTGAAAGTGTCTACTCACGTATTCAAAGTAGGAAAATTTAAATCTGCAGTAGAACCTTATTTACGTAATGATATGTCGCCCGAAGCGAAACTCGCTAACGAAGCGTGGTTAGATGAGCTTTGGCGGATGTTTAAAGAAGATGTTGCCAATTCACGAGAATTCGATGCGCAAAATTTTGATGAAACCTTTGATCAATTATTGACTAAGTTTGCCGCTGTTGAAGGCGACTTTGCTCAATACGCACTTAGCAACAACTGGGTTGATGGCTTGAGAACTCGCGCACAGTTTAGATCAGAAATGATTGACTTGTTGGGCGTAGGCGAAGAAGAAAATACGTTTAACTTTATCACCTTTCCCGTCTATTCTAAAATGCTTAAACCACTCTTCCCCACCCCCTTAGACAGTAGTGGTGATCAAGTAGCGATAGTCGTTGCTAAAGGCACTATCTTAGACGGAGAACAAGATCCTGGCACCATAGGCGGCGACAGTACTGCTGCCCTGTTGCGTAAAGCGCGCATCAGCAAAAATGTTAAAGCTGTAGTGTTACAGGTCGACTCCGGTGGTGGCAGTGCATTTGCTTCTGAAGTTATTCGCCAAGAAGTTGAACTGCTGAAAGCGGCAGGGAAACCTGTTATTGCATCAATGAGCAGCGTGGCAGCTTCTGGTGGTTATTGGATTTCCGTGAGTGCAGATAAAATATATGCAGAACCCAGTACGATTACTGGTTCCATTGGTATTTTTGGTATGTTGACAACCTTTGAAAACTCTTTTGGTTACTTGGGAGTAAATAGTGACGGTGTTGCAACTAATGAACTAGTAGGCATTTCGCCGGATCGTCCGTTGGCGGAAGGATACAAGTCTCTCATTCAAATGAATATAGAGCGCGGCTACAAGCGCTTTATTTCGTTAGTAGCAGACGAGCGTAATATGACTCTTGAGGAAGTTGACAATGTTGCCCAAGGTCGAGTATGGGTGGGTACCCAAGCCCTTGAAATCGGATTGGTAGACGAGCTAGGTGGTCTTACAGAAGCTATCGCATATGCCGCAGAAATGGCTAAGCTCGAAGATTACAAGGAAGTCTACATTGAGCGTGAATTGAGCGACGATGAACGATTGTGGGCAAATTTATTGAATAATGCTAGTTCGTTCTTTACAGGCCTGAATATCAATTATGAGCCAAGTCCACTGCTAACACTCGCAAAGGGACTTGATGAAAAAACCAAGTTCGTAACACAGTTAAATGATCCTATGGCATCATATGTGCTGTGTATGGAATGTACTATGGTTGACTAATTGACTAGAAATTTGTCACTATTAACGATATTGTTAAGAGCCTATTAAAACAGGCTCTTTTTTTTGCCCAAGCATTCTCACTACATATTATCAAATGACACCCTCATCACCATTATCGGAAACACTCATAAACAAAGCTCAGGCAACACTTGAAGAATTGTTCGTAAATGCAATAGCGTCTAATATACTGCGGCAATTCAAAGGCACATTTAGTATGCCCTCATTGGCTTTTAATCAACGCGGAAAAATTGCAGGTAGTGCTGTACTTCAAAAAAATCTAATAAAGCTTAATGCAAAATTATTCGCGCAAAATACAGACTACTTTTTATCACATATTATTGCTCATGAACTTGCACACATAATGGTTTATCAATTATACGGTTTACGCGTAAAGCCTCACGGACGGGAATGGAAAAAAATAATGCTGGAAGCATTCAAACTTGCACCTGAAGTCACGCACAGTATGGATACTAAAGATGTGACACTAAGAACTTTTATGTATAAGTGCACGTGTCAAACCGTAGCATTATCGGTAATTAGGCATAATAAAGTTGTACGAGGTAAACAAACTTATATTTGTCGACGTTGTGGAGAGTCACTAATTGCGGTTTAGGCGATAATGTTTAAAACAAGCTTTTAGTAAATGCCTTATCGAGCTCTTTAAATGCAGTTCTTAGCAGTACTGCCAATTCTTTAAATTTTGGCTTGTCGCTTTGGCTTTGAAGTTGGCACCCTTGAGTCTGCATCTTCGCATAAATGTCTTTATACCAACCATTAATTTGCGGAGGTAATTCTTGCTCACTGCGGTGACCTAACCATAACAGGCCTTGAATAGGCATACTGATAAAGAAAACACCCATAGTCAACGCTTGAGCTATTGCTTGCGTACCCAAGTATTGAATCTGAATGGCAACTACTATTACCGCTAACGCAGGCATTATCTTCATACCGAATTTTGTAGCCGCCATTATTCTACACTCAGGAAACAAGGCATAAAGCTGCTTTTGCATAGGCCAGATTCGCATGTATTCTTGACCTGATTTTAAGTAGTTCATAAGTTGATTGATCATAAAACGCATTATGTTCTTTAAAATATCCTCTTATATTACCATAACGACGTTCGTTTGAGATGTTTTTCAAAAAATGAATATGTAACTTTTGTTATACGCCCATACATAAAATAGAGGTAAGCAAGCAGGCAGTTACATATTCATTTTCACATTGTAGTATTATAAATGAATCCGCCTTGAATTAACGGTCATTGCCCGTATATATGTGGGAATGAATTACTTTGGAGATATAAATGGCCAACATTAGACACGTGCCGCTACTTATTTTGGGCTCGGGCCCAGCAGGCTATACAGCGGCAGTATATGCGGCAAGAGCAAACTTAAAACCCGTATTATTGACGGGAAGTCAGCAAGGTGGTCAACTAACTACCACTACCGAAGTTGAAAATTGGCCGGGGGATGCCAACGACTTAACGGGTCCTGACTTGATGGTACGCATGCAGCAACACGCTGAGAAGTTTGACACAGAAATTATCTTCGATCACATAGTCAAAACAGATTTTAGTAAAAAGCCCTATCGCTTAGTAGGCGAAAATGCTGAGTACACCTGTGATGCGCTTATTATTTGTACTGGTGCAACGGCAAAATACTTAGGATTACCCAGTGAGCAAACGTTTATGGGTAGAGGCGTCAGCGCGTGTGCTACGTGTGACGGATTCTTCTATAAAAATCAAAAAGTGGTTGTGGTCGGTGGCGGAAATACTGCAGTAGAAGAAGCGCTATATTTATCAAACATAGCTTCTGAAGTACATGTGGTGCACAGGCGTGACAGTTTCCGCAGTGAAAAAATTCTAGCAACGCGTTTATTGGATAAAGCTCAAAATGGTAACGTTGTTTTACATCTCAATAAAACGCTTGAGGAAGTTGTAGGTGACGAAATGGGAGTTACTGGCGTACACATAAAAGATACTGAAACCGGCGATGTGAGTAAAGTAGACGCAATGGGCGTATTTATTGCCATTGGACACTCACCTAATACCGGCATTTTTGAAGGCGAACTAGAGATGAAAGATGGCTACATTGTGGTTAACAGTGGTTTGCACGGAAATGCTACACAAAGCAGCGTTGAAGGAGTCTTTGCCGCCGGTGATGTGAGTGACCATGTTTATCGTCAAGCAATTACCTCAGCTGGCACTGGCTGTATGGCAGCATTAGATGCTGAAAAATATCTTGATGCCCTTGAAAAGTAAACGATGCTACAAATGCTTACACGAACTTATGCATTTGCAAACACTTAAAAAAGTAAAAGAGTATGATTGAGTTATTTAAACTCAACCATACTCTGTCCTTCCCCGCAGCCGAGTTTGCCCTTGATGAGCCAAATGGCTTATTAGCGTTTGGTGGCGATCTTTCTGCCGCAAGATTAATTGCCGCTTATAAGCAGGGCATTTTCCCATGGTATAGCAAGAATGAGCCTTTGTTATGGTGGTCGCCTACTCCCCGCGCGATTATTTACGCAGACAAATTCGTTGCTAGCAAGAGTCTCAAAAAAAGTATTCGTAAGTATGGCTATACGGCCCGGTTAAACACTCAGTTTGATCAAGTTATTGAACGTTGTTCGAGTGTATTACGCCGAGCCCCCTATTCTGTCACTAGTGATGAAAGCGCTGAAGCTCATAGTGCTAACACTTGGATAACGGAGGATATGCTAGCAGCCTACAAAAACTTACATCGACTCGGTTACGCTCACTCAGTAGAAATATTTAATGACAACGATGAACTTGTGGGCGGTCTGTACGGTGTTGTTGTTAGCGGAATATTTTGTGGGGAATCTATGTTTCACTTGCAGACAGATGCTAGTAAAGCGGCTTTTTTAGCCTTGTCTCAACATTTAGCCGCTAACGGCATGTCAATTATCGATTGTCAATTGGTTAATCCGCATTTAGAGTCTTTGGGCTGCGTAGCAATTGAACGTGATAAATTTTTAAGCCTGTTGAAACGACACAAAACTTTAGTAGATTGCTGGCAAGTTCAGTCTTTGGTTTTACACTCGTGAAATTTGGCGTAACACAGTCATTCGCCTGCAGCTATTTGCCAGACAGAGACGAAAGGTTACTGGTATGCATGGAAAACTCGCAAGAATTACCTGAGCACTATTCAAACCTTATTCAAGCGGGATTTAGACGCAGCGGCGATCAAATCTACAGGCCTCATTGCCAGTCTTGCAACGAGTGTGAATCATTACGTATTTTAACGACTAATTTTGTGCCTAGCAAAAGCCAGAAACGCGTGCTTGCCAAGAATAAAGATATTTGCATCAATGTTATTGAGGGTGAGCGTGATGATTATTATGCGCTGTATGAAAAATACATTTCTGGCGCGCATCAAGATGGCGCAATGTATCCGCCTTCGTATGAGCAGTATCGCAACTTTATCCACTGCCACTGGCAGTCACCTTTATTTGTAGAAGGTAGAATAGATGGCAAGCTAATTGGCGTTGCGGTCACAGATAAAGTAAAACTTGGTCTGTCTGCGCTATATACTTTTTTTGATCCAGAAATGAGTAAGTGTTCACTGGGTACTTTTTTTATCCTCCAGCAAATCCTTATTTGTCAACAAAAAGAAATCCCATATTTGTATTTAGGATATCAAATAGACCAATGTCATAAGATGAGTTACAAGAAGAACTTTTACCCCCATCAACGATATAAAGATAATAAATGGGGACTGCACATTTATAAGCAAACAGACAGGTAGTCTTGTATAAATAGCCCTAATTTAAGTGCAATCTTATTACCCTAAATAAAATAATTCGCGCAGGAAAAACTTTACTCTCACGTTATTTTCGCGTATGGTTCGCGCGTTAATATTTACGGGTATCCTTATACAGGATATTTGTCGTCTTAATCAGCAGACGAAATAAGAACCACATAAAATTTTATCAAACACCGAGGTTACCCACTTAGATGGCAAAAGAAGATTGTATTGAAATGGAAGGCACCGTGCAAGACACGCTTCCTAACACCATGTTTCGCGTTGAGTTAGAGAATGGACACGTTGTTACCGCGCACATTTCCGGAAAAATGCGCAAGAACTATATCCGTATATTAACTGGAGACAAGGTAACAGTCGAAATGACACCTTACGATCTTAGTAAAGGCCGTATAATTTATCGCGCTCGGTAAAAAATGTTAGCGTTAACGGCTCTGGTTGTTAACAGCATTTTGTGAAATAAAAAAAACGCTGTCTTTACGACAGCGTTTTTGCTTTTTACAATGATAGAAGCAAAAATTACTTTTTGCTTGCCGAGCATTATTTCACGTCTGCACTCTTAGCGCTCTCAACTGTTTTATAAGTAAACGTCAGCTTTTTATTTTTAAAGCCTACTTTCACTTCGCCACCATTTGCAAGAGATCCGAACAAGAGTTGTGACGCTAATTCGCGTTTCAATTCTTCTTGAATCAACCGTGCCATAGGTCTGGCACCCATAGACTTGTCGTAACCTTTCTCAGCCATATATTCGCGAGCTTTCTGAGTGACCTCAAGTGATACACCTTTAGCGTCTAGCTGCGCCTGTAGCTCAATAATGAATTTGTCGACAACTTGTAATATAACTTGCTCATCTAAGTGATTAAACCAAACAATACTGTCAAGCCGGTTTCTAAATTCAGGTGAAAAGGTTTTGTTAATTTCGGTCATGGCATCGAGGCTGTTGTCCTGCTGCTTAAAGCCAATTGATGTTCGCACGGTAGCTTGCACACCAGCATTTGTGGTCATAACAAGCACTACGTTTCTAAAACTAACCTTGCGTCCGTTATTGTCGGTAAGAGTACCGTGGTCCATCACTTGTAATAGGATATTGTAAATATCGCTATGTGCTTTTTCCATTTCATCAAGCAGCACTACACAGTAAGGCTGTTTAATAACGGCATCGGTCAGTAGACCACCCTGCTCATATCCGACATAACCTGGAGGCGCGCCAATTAAGCGGCTAACGGCGTGACGCTCCATGTACTCCGACATATCGAAGCGCACCAACTCTACACCCATTGCTTTCGCTAACTGTTGAGTCACTTCTGTTTTGCCTACACCAGTTGGGCCTGCAAATAGGAAATTCGCAATGGGCTTAGTTTCATTTCCTAAACCTGAACGCGATAGTTGGATTGCCGCCGACATTTGGTCAATGGCATTGTCTTGCCCAAACACCACAAGCTTTAAATTACGACCCAAATTTTTCAAGACTTGTTTGTCAGAAACCGAAACAGATTTTTCAGGAATTCGAGCGATTTTAGAAATAATCAATTCGATATCGGTAACATTAATAGTTTTCTTGCGTTTTGACGCTGGCAATAAGCGCTGGCTTGCACCGGCTTCATCCATCACGTCTATCGCTTTGTCGGGTAATTGACGCTCATTAATATATTTAGCCGACAATTCTGCGGCGGCTTGTAATGCTTTTTGCGTAAAACGCACACTATGATGCTCTTCGTAACGAGACTTAAGCCCCATTAATATTTTAGTTGTGTCACTAACGCTTGGTTCCACTACGTCGATTTTTTGAAAGCGTCGTGCTAGGGCGCGATCCTTTTCAAAAATACCTTGGTATTCCTGATAGGTAGTTGAACCCATGCAGCGTAATTCGCCACTGCTTAATTTTGGCTTTAACAAATTCGACGCATCCATAACTCCACCCGATGCAGCTCCCGCACCAATAATGGTATGGATTTCATCGATAAATAATATTGCGTGCTTATCGTTACTCAATTCCTTCAATACGCCCTTTAAGCGCTTTTCAAAATCGCCACGGTATTTTGTGCCGGCCAGCAAGCCCCCTAAATCAAGCGAATAAATAGTACTTTCTGAAATCACCTCAGGCACATCGTCGTTCACGATTCTGTATGCTAAACCTTCTGCAATGGCAGTTTTACCAACACCCGCTTCACCCACTAGTAAGGGGTTGTTTTTGCGACGTCTACATAAAATTTGAATACTGCGCTCTACTTCTGAATCGCGCCCAATAAGCGGATCAATTTTGCCTTCTTTAGCGGCAATATTTAAGTTGCTAGCATATTTTGACAGCATCGATTGATTTTCTTCGCTTTCGCTACTTTCTTCGTTTACTTCTTCAGAAGGTCCATCATCATCTGGGTTTTTGCTTACCCCATGAGAAATGTAATTAACTACATCTAAACGCGTTACATCGGCTTTTTTAAGAATATATACAGCCTGGGATTCTTGTTCACTGAAAATTGCAACAAGTACATTCGCTCCGGTAACTTCGCCTTTACCTGAGGACTGCACGTGAAATACTGCACGTTGCAATACACGTTGGAAGCCTAAAGTAGGTTGAGTTTCACGGTCTGGCGTTTCATCTTCTGCCAATAGCGGTGTTGTTTCATTTACAAAATCGGTAAGCTCGCTTCGTAACAAATCTATTTTAGCGCCACAGGCCTTAAGTGCCTCACTGGCCGCTGGGTTATCTAATAACATCAATAGCAGATGTTCTACAGTCATGAATTCATGACGCTGTTGACGCGCAAAAACAAAAGCTTCGTTAAGCGTTTGTTCTAAATCTTTATTTAACATATGTACTCCTAATGCGCTGGTTCCATCGTACACATCAACGGATGTTGGTGTTTACGAGCATATTGGTTGACTTGCATGACTTTCGTTTCTGCAATCTCTGCAGTAAATATGCCACAAACCGCTTTACCTTGATAATGAATTGTTAACATAACTTGATTTGCCTTTTCAGAGTCCATTGAAAAGAACGTTGCCAATACCTCAACTACAAAATCCATCGGAGTGTAGTCATCGTTGTTTAGCATTACTTTATACATCGGTGGTGGCGACGTTTTTTGTCGCTCTAGGTCGAGCTGTTTTTCACGCTCTATATTTAAAATATCTTTGCTCATGATTACTTATAATGAATTATTGCTACTTAAGACCACAGTAATTGTTTTTAATCAATTTATATCACTAAATTCAACGATAAAACCGATATTCACTTGACAAATTCTGCCTAACATAACTACTCTAGTAGATAAGTGGTAATTATGCTGCATACCACCATTGGCTACACCCATCATCTTACTCCATGTAGTTATAATAGTGGAGTCGAATTGTATTAAATTCAAGGAATAGGAAGTACAAGAATGGCAGTTGGTAGAGTAAAATGGTTCAATAACGCTAAAGGGTTTGGGTTTATTGTACCCGAAGACGGCGGAGAGGATATCTTTGCACATTATTCAACCGTACAAATGGATGGTTATCGATCGTTAAAAGCGGGTCAACTAGTTACCTATGAAGTGCAGCAAGGTCCAAAAGGCCTGCACGCTGAAAACATTGGACTAGCCGACGACGATGAGCCTGAGCGTTAAGACGACATCAAGCTGTAAAAAACGCCAAATAAATGCTATCTAAAGCAAACGCAGCTCTTGCGTGCTCTGTTAAGGTAGCACTGCTGTAAGCATGCCCATATAAAATATATTATTTTGTTCTAATGAAAATTGGTGATACGACTAAGTCCAACAGGCCTCTAACGAGACAGAAAGTTCCTGTAAACAAAAAAAGAATAAGTTCAAAAAAAAACCTTCCTATAGCGGAGAGGCGGATTATTTTGTTTAACAAACCATTTAACGTACTCTCACAGTTTACTGATGAAAACAATCGATCTACTCTCAAAAATTATATTGATATACCCGAAGTATACGCCGCAGGTCGTTTAGACTACGACAGCGAAGGTCTTTTAGTGCTCACTAATGACGGAGAACTCGCCAATAAACTGACCTCACCTAAGCAAAAAACGAGCAAAACATATTGGGCGCAGGTAGAAGGCGTTCCAAATATGAGTGAATTGTCAAACTTGGCGAAGGGCCTACAGCTAAAAGATGGAATGACTGCTCCGGCTATTGTAAAAGTAATAAACGAGCCCAAGTTATGGCAACGAGTACCGCCCATAAGAATGCGACAACATATCCCCACCACGTGGCTAAGTATTAGTATAACTGAAGGCAGAAACCGCCAAGTTAGAAGAATGACAGCAAATATAGGATATCCAACCTTGAGGCTAATTAGATACAGAGTTGGCAACTGGACTTTAGATGGCATAGAAAACGGTAAATATCGGTCTCTTTAATATTTCAGCTACTACAATCAATTTTTGTCCCCATGTAGTGCACAATTAGCATTTCTTAAGTATGACTACGACACAGAGTTTTGCTATACTTTATTCTTGTTTGTCCGTCTGTAAAAACACATTCTTAGGCACATCAACCCGTAACCTTCAACTGATTATATATTTATGCAAAACATTGATACTTATTTACAAAAACCTCATTCAGAAATTAAAGTCATCGTTGGTATGTCAGGCGGCGTAGATTCCTCTGTCTCAGCCCTATTATTACAAAAACAAGGCTATCAGGTTGAAGGTTTGTTTATGAAAAATTGGGAAGAGGATGACAGCGACGAGTATTGCGCCGCAGCCCAAGATTTAGCCGATGCACAAGGGGTTGCCGATAACTTAGGAATTTATCTGCATAAAATCAATTTTGCAGCAGAATACTGGGACCGCGTTTTCGAGTATTTTTTAGAAGAGTACAAAGCGGGTAGAACGCCTAACCCTGATATTATGTGCAACAAAGAAATTAAGTTTAAAGCTTTTTTGGAATTTGCTGCCGAAGACTTAGACGCTGACTATATTGCAACAGGTCATTATACCCAACGACAATTTGTGGATGGAAAATGGCAAATGATCCGCGGTACTGATGAGAATAAAGATCAAAGCTATTTTTTGTATACGCTAAGCCATGAGCACATTGCCAAAACCTTATTTCCAATAGGCCATTTACCGAAACCTCAGGTACGTGAAATAGCTAAAGAGCACGGCTTGCTTACGCATAATAAAAAAGACAGTACAGGCATTTGTTTCATTGGAGAGCGCAAGTTTAGTGACTTCCTATCACAATATCTACCGGCAACACCGGGCGTAATAGAAACCGTTGATGGAGAAGAAATTGGTAAGCACAACGGACTCATGTATCACACATTAGGTCAACGTAAAGGCCTATTGATTGGCGGTAAAAAAGAACACGGAGAAGAACCTTGGTATGTTGTTGAGAAGGACATAAAACGCAACGTTCTTATTGTTGCCCAAGGAAGCGATCATGAGAGCTTATATTCAATTGGCTTAATTGCCACTCAATTACATTTTGTTGATCGAATAGGCCCGAGCCATCCAACCTTAATGACCGTGAAAACCCGCTATCGACAAACTGACATTGAGTGTGAGTACATACCCAACGCTGACGGCAGTGCAAAAGTAATGTTTGCATCACCACAAAAGGCTGTAACGCCTGGGCAATCAGCAGTTTTTTATCTGCAAGATCAATGTATTGGCGGCGGTATTATAGATGGTTATATTAAAACTGATCATCAACAACAAGAACAACTTAAGCGCGCCTAGTTTGAAGTTGAAGTAATTTAGTTATAGATATTATTTAAAGGCTATATAAGTATTATATGAATACAAAAGATCAAGAGCAGCACTTAGCCCTTGCCGGTGTTTGCCAAAGTGCAACTTTAGTTCAGGCAATAGCGCGAAAAGGTGAAGCCCAAGCTAGTGCTGTAGAAGCTAGTTTATCGAGCATTTTAGTGACATCACCTGAAAATACGCAGCAGGTTTTTGGCTCATTACAAAATTTGCAAACAGGTTTTACTACTTTAGTCAGTCAGCTGGATTCCGATAACAAATTAAAAGATGCGGAATTAACACGTTACATTGCTTCAATATTGAGCCTAGAACGGAAACTTAGTCGTAGCAGAAAGGCGCTAGATGAACTGGGGATGCGGGTATCGCATGTGCAACGGCAACTTGCCCATGTCGATTTTGAGAACACCCAAATAATCACCAATCTCGCGTCAATCTACACCGACATTGTGAGCCCTTTAGCGCCCAAGATACAGATATCCGGCAATCCGCAAAATTTAAGCAATGAAATTAATCAAAAACGCATCCGAGCACTTTTATTAGCTGGCGTAAGAGCAGCAGTACTATGGCGTCAGTTAGGCGGTAAGCGTCGGCAAATTTTATTTAACAGAAAAGCATTGGTAGAAAGCGCAAAAAGTGCACTGCGAGCAATGTAACGTAACTCGTTTAAGCACGGATTCAGTAAGACAATGATCAAACAGGGCCGTAATATCGCAACGCAACAACGCAATATAATTTATTTCAGATCCAGCATTTACCAAACATTGGTAGAGCTTAACCAACACTTAATAGGTAATTAGATGGACTTATCTTCACTTTCTGAGCTTTCGGCTCTATCCCCAGTAGACGGGCGTTATGGCAGTAAAAGCAGCGCGCTTCGAGCATATTTTAGTGAGTTCGGATTAATAAGGCATAGAGTATTAGTAGAAGTACGTTGGTTACAAGCATTGTCATCTCGTAATGAAATTTCGGAAGTTCCCATATTTTCAGACTCTGCTCAAAAAGTCCTAAATAGTATTGTAGATAATTTTTCGCTTAGTGATGCGCAACGGATAAAAGATATCGAACGCACAACAAACCATGACGTGAAAGCGGTTGAGTACTTTTTGAAAGAAAAAGTAAAAGATACGGACGAGCTGAATGCTATCAACGAATTTATCCATTTTGCGTGTACATCTGAAGATATTAATAACTTGTCTCACGCGCTTATGCTGAAAGGTGGACTTGAGAATGTTGTGCTACCCTGCTGCAAACAGCTGATAGAGGCACTTAAAAAACTCGCAAAGGACTATCGTAGTATTCCCATGATGGCAAGAACGCACGGGCAACCGGCCTCTCCTACTACTATGGGCAAAGAAATCGCGAACGTGGTTGTACGCCTTAGTCGTCAATTATCACTAATACAATCGGTGCCTATGTTTGGAAAATTCAACGGCGCTGTGGGCAATTACAATGCACACCTAAGCGCCTACCCTGATACAGACTGGCCTGCATTTTCTGAGCAGTTTGTGAGCTCATTGGGATTAACGCATAACCCTTACACAACGCAAATTGAACCCCATGATTATATTGCAGAGCTATACGACGCGGTCGCACGTTTCAACACTATACTGATTGATTTTGATAGAGATATTTGGGGCTATATTGCCTTGGGACATTTTACGCAACGCACTATTGCAGGTGAAATTGGTTCATCAACAATGCCACATAAAGTGAATCCGATCGATTTCGAAAATTCAGAAGGTAACTTGGGCTTAGCTAATGCCATATTCGCCCACTTAGCGGCTAAGTTACCCGTAAGCAGATGGCAAAGAGATTTAACAGATTCAACCGTACTGCGTAACTTAGGAGTGGGCTTTGGTTACGCGCTTATTGCTTATCAAGCAACGCTTAAGGGAATTAGCAAATTGCAGGTCAACGAAGCTAATTTACGCGAAGAGCTTGACGAAAACTGGGAACTGCTCGCAGAGCCTATTCAAACCGTTATGCGCCGATATGGTATAGAGAAACCTTATGAAAAGTTGAAAGCATTAACCAGAGGGAAAAAGGTAAATGCGCTGGCGATGGCCGATTTTATAGACACCTTAGCGTTACCAGATTCAGTAAAGCAAGACTTAAAAAATATGACGCCTGAAAATTATATAGGTGATGCAATTCGATTGGTCGATGAGTTACTTGACCGCAATAGTGAAGTGTAAAGGACTAAATAAACTAGCCTGATGTACAGTTGTGCACTCGCGATAAGCTAGTGCACTATATAGCGATAAGTAATGCAATAAGTATTGAGCTTAAGCTTGATATAAGCGCAATTCGCAACTGTAAAGGATGAC
>Ga0115567_10003729_pt1 | contig 14929 bp, 13 predicted proteins | sample COGITO_mtgs_1204_2_FD_88679 | JGI IMG/M metagenome (GOLD analysis project Ga0115567, IMG submission 88679) | Pelagic marine microbial communities from North Sea - COGITO_mtgs_120412 | ecosystem: Environmental > Aquatic > Marine > Epipelagic | place: Germany:Helgoland, sampling site Kabeltonne... | reverse complement strand
TGACAAACTCATTCTATCGCCCTTACGCAAAATTCAATTGGCGTCCTTACGATTTTCAAAAGGGGATTTAGAAGCCCGGGTGGGTGACATGAGCCGAGTCCCTGACCGCATTTCTTCTCTCGGTATAACCTTTAATGAAATGGCGGATCATATCAGTGACCGCGAAGCCAGATTGCTTGATAATTTGGTGGAGAAAGAAACGCTCCTGCGGGAAATCCATCACCGCGTAAAAAACAACCTGCAAATTATTATCTCCCTCTTGAACATGCAGGAAAGAAAGCTGACGGATTTAGCGGGACTCGAAGCCATACAGGAAACGCGAAGCCGAATTAACGCGATCGCTTTGGTTCACCGTGGCCTTTACGAAGGAGACGACCTGCGTGTCATACGGATGGATGTTTTTCTAAAGAGGCTTATTGCCGAACTGGAAACCGGTCTTGAAGTCGAAGAAGCCGGCATAAATATGAAGTTAGAAGTCGGTTGCGATGCGATGGAGCCTGACAACGTGATCCCCGTGGCTTTGTTCATTGTCGAAGCGCTAACCAATTCGGTTAAACATGGATTGACTGAGGGCGGGACAATTCGAATTACGCTGAGTTACGAAGGCGATGATGTTATCGTCTCGGTTGTCGATGACGGTCAGGGCGTAGGCTCTGAAGGCTATTTGACAGGCGTCGGATACAAATTGATGCGGGGATTTGCCCGACAGCTCAGTGGTGAGTTCATAATACAAAAACAAAAAAAGGGCCACGGTGTGACCCTTAAATTTCCAGTAAAAGACTAGAGTTTTTGAAGTTTTATTTTTTACCCTGCAGTTTCATTAAAGCAGTTTGCGCGCTTTTCAGGTGATTTTCCTCTCCGCCTTCCAAGCCTTCTGCGGAGCCGCGAACGAGAGCCTCTTCATCCTCTATCCATTGGGCCAGAAATTCTTTTTTCTTGGAATCGCTCAGAGTTTCATCCGCAATTAAGGCCTCTGGACTTTCGTATTTTTCATAATTTTGTTTCATAATATTTCCTCTCCTAACTTACTATGAATAGTTGTCATATTCGTTCCGATTTAAGGTCACTTTCTTGGAACAATTCTGCCTTATCTACCGTTAGATTAATATGAATGCGCAACTCTGCGCGTTAAAGAATGAGGAGAAAAATTATGGCTACGAAAAAAAATGTCGTTGCACTTTCAGGAAAAAATGAAGATATCGGCAAACAGCTAGAGACCCTTCGGGCAGATATTTCAAAGCTGGCTGACACAGTAACAACTCAGGCAAAAGCAACCGCGTCGCAAAAGACACAGGCTTTCAAAGATGTGGCTTCTGAAAAAACAGATGTTGCAAAAGCTCGGTATGACGAGCTGACGACAAGGGCTGAGTCTTCCATCAAGGAAAACCCTTTGACATCAATCGCAATCGCTGTTGGCGCTGGCATCGTCCTTGGCGCATTGTCACGTAGGTAGTCGCTAGTGCTCAGAAAAGTATATTATTTGATTTCATTAATGTTGAAATCTAGAAAAGTAATCTCGAACAAATCTACGTCCGGGATTATTTTTTCGTTTTTTCTTATGGCAATCGGAATTATCTTCTTGGGGTGCGCTACCTTCTTGTTTCTACAAGATCTATATTCAACGGAAATAGCCTTTACGGTATTAGGCGTCTTCCTGTTGATTATTGCAGGAGTTGTTTATTTACGCTCCAGAAATAACCTCAAACCTGATGCTGACGAGCCCATTGGATTGAAAGACGATCCTTTAAGTGCTCTATTACCGGATATCATTAAAGAAAATGACACCATCAAAAATTTGGTTTCGCAGGTTTCGCATAATCCTTTGATGGCGACCGCCGCCGCTGTGACATTAGGCATCGTGCTTTCACGCGAATTTTTTGAGGACTAACAAATGAGTAAAAAACCTAATCAAGTTGATGAAGTTGATACCAAAACGGGGACGAACGTCAAAGGTATGACTAGCGTTCTTGGAGTGTCCATGGCCGCAATAGTGCTCATCATGATAATTGTGCTGGCTATCTTCGTTTTTTAAAAAATCAGCTCTAGAACAGATTAAAAAGGCTGTCCGGGTTCCGGGCAGCCTTTTGTATATCGACATTAAAGAAAACCCGACCTCTAATTTATAGGCCGGGTTTTATAGATTTAAGCCGCTTTACCGATTGAGCGGTCATGACGACCTTCCCGAATTTCTTCGACAATTTTGGCGTTAAAAGCGTTTAAATCATCAGGAGAACGGCTTGTGATTATGCCGTTACTGGCGGCAACTTCTTTATCTACCCAAGTCGCGCCTGCATTACGGAGGTCATCCTGAATGGTCGGATAAGACGTCATCTCGCGCCCTTTAACAACGCCTGCACTGATCAAAACCCACGGGCCATGACAGATGGACGCAATAACTTTTCCTTCTTCTGCAAATTTGCGTACCAGTGTTTTAACAAAATCTTTCGTCCTCAAGCTGTCAGGATTTGCTAAGCCTCCAGGAATGACGAGGGCGTCATAATCCTTGGCATTAGCGTCTTTAATCAAAAGATCAGGCTTAATTGAGCGACTGTCTCCTTCACCGGCGGATATTTCATCCATCTCAAGAGAGGCCAGATCGACTTTTGCGCCTTCCTTCGTCAGATATTCATGGGGTGAAAACAATTCGTCCTGCTGGAATCCATTTGTCGCAATAATAAGGACTTTGGCTTCATTTATCTTAGTCATATTAAACTCCGAATTTTAAAGGAACCGCGGGCACATGGGGGAACGGCCTATTGAACGCGCGATGTCTGAAAAGACGTCTTAGTAAATCAACGTGACGAAGCGGAAAATGTTGCGTTAAAGCCCAGTAAGCCGGAGTCGGGAATGTGATAAAACGCCTTAAATCCCGATGTCCGAAGCTTTCCAAATACAGTTATAGGACAAACCATTGCGCCCCCATTCCAAGCTTGGACGACCCCTAAAGGTCGAACGCGTCATTTTCATCAAAACACGCATACCAAAGCCACTTGTCTTCGTCGGAGGTACAATCTCCTGCTCAACAGTCTCGTCCCAGCTGAGACAGAATTGATCTTGAGCCGAATCGAGTTTCATGCCGATTTTGAGACCTGCCCCCTTTTCAGATAGGGCCCCGTATTTCACGGCATTCGTCAAAAGCTCATTTAAAACAAGGCATAAAGTCTGCGCAGCTGCCCCGTTTATGGCGAAATCATCTATATCGGCTTTGATACGCGAATCATTATCCAGCGAAGTTAAAATCTCAGTGGCAATCTGCTTAACCGTCGCACTTCGTGTTTCCGACCGAAGTGTGAGATCATTCAAAGTTCCGAGGGCTTGTACCCGTCCGAGAAAGGCCTGCTCCAATTCTTCAATATTCTTGGCCGATTTAACGGCCATTCTGAAAATGCCGCTGACGAGGGAGAGTATGTTTTTCACCCTATGTGCCATTTCATGTGCCAGAAGCTCATTTCGTTCCCGGGCGGCCATGAGATCGGAGATGTCAAAAAGCACCCCAATCAGGATATCATCACCCGCCTCAGTCTTAACAAACTTACCGCGCCCATCGACCCAAACTGTTTTCCCTTTGGCTTTCCGAATTCGGTATTGGGCCTCGTAAAGCGTTCGCTTTTCACGCGCCGACTTGATTAAAGCCTTAACCTGGTCTCTGTCTTCCGAATGTATGGTTTCAAAATAATCTTTTGCGGGAAACACATCAGGTTTCTCCCTAAGTCCGGTGATCGATTTAGCAACATTGTCCAGCGAACACTCATTTTGAGTAATATTCCACATCCATCGCCCCACACCCCCGGCCTGAGGTGCAATTTCATACCATTCTTCTTCACTCAGGCTATTGAAACGTTTGGGCATATTTCTATTCATTGACTCTATATTTACCTAGTGCTTTTACACTGTAGTTAAATGGAACAAAGGAATTATTTGAGTCGTTCCGCTCGCGACACAAAAACAAGGTTTAGATTTTAATGCAAAAGTCGGTTCTCATAGTCGAAGACGATCCGTTGATCGCCATGGATATGGAAGACTTCTTTGAATCTAACAACTATGAGATTTTAGGACCCGCTTTTAATCTGATTGAGGCGCTGGAGCTACTCAAGGAAAACCGTCCCGATTACGCAACACTTGATTATAATCTGGGCAAAGAGACGAGCCTTCCAATTGCGGATATTCTATATAATGCCAACATTCCTTTCGTCTTCGTGACAGGGCGCATGGCCGAAATTAAACGCGAAAATAACTTGCCTTCCGCTCCCGTTCTGACGAAACCGGTCGAATACACCGAAATTCTGTCACATTTCGCCTAGGGTTCTAATCTCAAACTCTCTTACGACAAAACTCAGCTTTTCCTTTCAAACTCTAAAAGTCACGTTTCCATTTCAAGGAAAGCGTTTGCTCATTATCCGACTGAATACGGGATCGAAGAGATAAATTCTTTCTGACTTCCCAGTCAATAATCGCGCCGGAATCATTTTCTCCAACGCCTGAAAAAACTTGTAAATATACATTTTTTGCGAGATATCGACCGCCAGTGATTTGCGCCGTGCCGTTTTCGCTCACCCCGACACTTAACTGTCCGACGCCCAACGCATCCCGTAATCCGCCGAGCAGGTCAAACCCGCCGCCATTCCCAGAGAATTGTGCCAGCGCCCCCGCAAGCTGGGCCGCTTCAATCGCTGAAAGTTCTGTCGCAGAGCGGCCAAAAAGAAGAGCGGACAGGATTTCATCGTCCGGGCGGGTCGGCGTAGATGAGAGTTTGATTTCCGGTTTTTCGACCGTCCCAGTAATCTTAACCCCGGCCTTTAGATTTTGTGTTTCCGTATTGGCGACAAAGTCAATGGACGCCGTTTTAACCGGGCCACTAAACTTTATAACGCCGGATTCAAAATCCAGAGTTTTTCCCGCGAGCTTATACCCCCCGCGGATAATACGGGCATCCCCATAAATCTCAGGTTCTGTCGCCGTCCCTTTGATTTGTGCATCAATCGACATTTCGACATCCAAGCCTTGGCTCCGTATAAATATACGTCGGGGGGCGGATACTTTGAGGTCTAGTTTAATAGGGTAAGGGGCCGATTTTGGTTTAGGCGAGTTACTTTGAGGAGGTACATTAACTTCTTCAACGTCTATTGTGACGACTCCGGGGCCGCCTGAAACAAATTGTTTCACTTCAGCCCGCTCGATTGAGACGTTCCCGGACAAGGTCCCTTCATCTTTTTCTGTTTTGACAGAAATATCACCTGAAACACGCCCCGATAAATCCCGTCGATCCAGAGCATGAAAAGCTTGAGCCTTAAAATTAGCCTGCCCGATAGGCACACCAAACTCCCCTAGTTTAAACTCACCCGACCCGGAGAGACTTCCGTCTTGGCCGTCATTCAAAGAAAACTGTTCAAGATTTACATTATCATTTGAAAACCTCAGGACAAATAACCCGTCCCGAATTTGCGTCCCAAGCTCGACCATTTCCATATTGAGAGACTTTCCGTTGGCTTCTCCTTCCACCTGGGGGGCGCCTAAGGTTCCGCTGACGTCCAAATTAGCCTCCAACTCGCCTGAAAGTCCCGCATCTCTCGGTGAGACCAATCCCAGAACACCTCCGGCAGCGCCGCTGGCCGTAATTTTAGCTTTTAAAGGCGCCGTCATATTCGGGCGTATCGAACTCAAGGAATCTGCGCTTTGCAACGCGACAAGACCGTTGCCGTTGAGGTTAAATTCATCTTCTGACAGGCCTGTTAACGTCCAGTCCAGCTCTGAAGATGTGAGGTCGCCGCTAAAGGTCATAGAGAGACCCTTGCCTTTCTGACGCTCAAAACCGCGCCAGTCTGACAGGGTCACCTCAATCTTCCCTTCCGGCTGATTATTCGGGACACTGAGATCAATATCCATGGACAAGCGTCCTTTCGTGTCCGCCAGAAGGTTACCGATCGGTAGAGAGTTCATAGGAATATTCTTGACACGGGCGGTTAAACGCTCTTGCTCTCCCCTTTGGTATTTCAAATTCATTTTCCCGTCTGACACATTCAAGGCGGCTGTCATCAAGGCCTGTCCCTCATTATATTGAATCAATAGAGGTTCCGTCGCTGTAATAGGCACACGCCCATAAGCTGCTTCCGGCAGAAGCGTAACGGTATAGCCTTCGACGTCGTCCCGCGACACGGACACGGGCGTTTTGAATTTAAACGGCGTCTCCACGACGTTTCCGGTCATCTGTCCGTTCATTTCAATATCGCCTTGTAAATCCGTCAACGTCCCTTTGAGCGAGGCCTTCAAGCTATCAATTTCAATTTTTTCATACGCAACATTTTTCGCATCAGCCGTGAGATTTACACCCTGTTCGCCTTGTAAATTTTCCAGTTCCAAATCGAGGCGGGCATAGCGTCCCCCCTCTTCCGGCAAGTCGAGAGCGATTGTCCCCTCTGCTATGCCTGTTTCTGGAAGGGATACATCGCCCTTTGCGGTCAGTTTTCCGACAGAGGCCTGAAGGTCCGCGAGGCGCATAACAGATTGAGTGGAAGAGAATTGAGCGGAAACGGTTACGTCTCCATATTCTGACGCGGCATCAAATTGGATCGGGCCTTTGGGCGCGTCCAACACATCTTGAATTTCGGTTCGTAAGCGCGCCTCGGAAAACACCCTATCGTAAGCGGTGAGCTCCGGCGTGGTCGCATCCAGACGAATATTTGGAGACGCGCGTCGCCCCGTCACCGTCCCGCTGACTTCTGTGCCTTCAGCGAGCGTCACAGATTTAAACGTCACGGGTTTTTTAAGCGCGCCTTCTAAATCAATATTAAGCGTCTCTGTGACCTGTCCGGAAAAAGCAGCTCGAACACCGTCTCCGCTAAACGCGCCGCTCGATATGTCCATCCCCCCCTCAATTGAAGAGGCTTTGACGTCAAAGAGCGCCATGGAGCCGATAAGGGTGTTCAATGGTTCTTCCATCGTTCCAGAAGGCACAAATCGACCATCCGCAGAAAGTGTGGGAAGCCCGGTTTTGGCCTGAACAGCTTTATAATCCGTGGTTAACTGCCCGGACGGCAAAGTCCCGATCGCTTTCAAACCCAGATTAGCTCGACCGGTCATATTATAGGTCAAAGGGTCAGTTGAGAGCTTGCCGGCAGCCGTCGCCATATCTTTACCGCTCGTGAGTTTCGAAGAGGCGAGCTGAAGAGATTTGGTTTCAAGATTATACTGCCCTTTTACCGTAAGCTTTACACTTGGGCTCAGGTACAGTGGCACCTCGGCTGTCAGCGCAACACCTTTGGCAGCGAGGTCTGTCGTAAAATCAGCCAGTTGACGCGTTTCGTTTAACGAGAGGGAAACAGGGCCCGACACAGAGGTCGCTTGGCCTTGCGGTGTCCCCAAAGCGTTCACGTTTACGGCTCCTTGAAAAGAGATATTGCCTGCGCTTTGCACCTGACCCTCAAGCTTTATACCACCCAGCTTATAACCGTCCGGAAGCGTATAAAATCGGGCCAAGTCCGGAATATCGGCCTGTATATTTGCGATTTCTGGTACGAAACCTTCTTCGGGCAAATCGCCTTTGGCTATGACGGAGGCGCCGCCGGCCTGAATATTCAGATCAAAAGGTTTCTGATCGGGCTGTCTCTCCAGTGAGAGTTTTCCGCTGATACGGGTGTCGATATTGCGAGCGGGTTCCAGAAGGGGCCAATTTTGGGTTTCCGCTTCGGCAGAGAGAGACAAATCCTCTTTTGTCCAAACTGTTTTCAGATCAAGCGCTTTAGCGTCGTTAAACCTCAAGGCCAGCTCACCTTCGCCAGACTCTGTATCGCCGCGGACATTGCCGTTTCCTGAGACAGTTTCGCCTTCAGGCGCTTGGAGCAACGTCGCAATTGTTCCGCCCGGAAGTCCGGTCAGGTCAAAATCCCCCTCCATTTTACCTTTGGGCGTACGCGTGAAATCAAGATTAACAGAATCGCCTTCGATATCGGTTCGAACGGCGTCCAACAGAGCTTTCATGGCCCCACTGCCTTTCAAGGCATATTGCGCTTTCAAACGCGCCGAAACAGATTGTCCCATAACCGGCTCCCCCAGAGTCAAAGAAGGGGTTTCAAAATTATCCAAAGTTATGGTCAGAGGTTTATCGGAGGGGTCAGACGGTGGTGTTTCATTCAGAATAGGTTTTCGCTGCACGTCAATGTCAGAGATTTTTAAATCTTCGATATAAAGATGTTTGCTTAAAAACTTTAAGGGTTTCCATTTAAGAGAAATATTCTCCGCCGTCGCCCAAACGCCGTCTTTGTCCCGGATTTTCAAGGACGCAATCTCTAGATCACTCAGTGGATCACCTGACAGACCGGAAACCTCAAGTCCTTCAATAGGGCCAAGACTGCGGGAGTTTAACTTGCTTTCAATAAACCGTGCGCCGGAAGAGGTTGTGATGTAAAATCGGAGGCCTGCCACCAAAAGGAAAAGCAAGAGTATCAGGACGAGACTTCCGCCAAACACCCACTTTATCCAGCGTCTTTTCTGAACTGTCTCAGACATTAAAAAGCCTGCCCGATTGAAATGTAAATTTGAAACCCGGCATCGCCCGGACGTTTGTTGATAGGAAAGGCAATGTCTGCCCGGATTGGCGCAAAGTCCGTAAAATAACGAACGCCAAATCCGGCACCATATTGTGTCGTATCAAAATCTGGATATTGTTCACGCCCCACCGTGGCGGCATCGATAAAGCCGACAAAGCCGAGATTGCCGTCAAAGAGCTTGTCATGCCCCCGATATCGTAATTCTGCACTGCCTTCGACAATCGTGCGTCCGCCGATGATGTCGCCTTGGGAATCCCGGGGAGAGATGGATTGATAGCTATAGCCCCGGACGGAGCCGCCGCCCCCGCCGTAAAAACGTTGGTTAAGCGGAACCGCTCCGATTTGCGACCCAAAGATTGTTCCATATTTAAGCCGGCCTGCGGCCACAAATTTTTTGCTGAGCTTTTGATAGGCGCTGCCGCCGAGTTCACCGATAACAAACACCCCTTTGTCATCGCCAATATTATAGGTAGGAAGTGCTCTCGCCTCGATATAATACCCTTTTGTCGGATTAAAGATATTGTCCCGGTTATCGTAAACGGCGCCGCCCTGCCCCTGAACCAAATAAGAGCGCATTTTTTCAGTATCGCCTTCTTCCAACCTAAACTGGGAGGCTTCCAACCCAATTCCGGCACTGACTTTGAATTTCGAGGAGAGTTTCTGTGTCATCAGCGCATTGACACTGACACGTTCGCCTCTAAAAAATTCTGAGTTTTCGCGCGCTACTTCGGTTGAGAGATCAAGCTCACGATCAACCCGCCAAGCATAGGGAATCTTATAATCCACCCCAAAGCTTTGCAGGTTCGTTTTCGCAACCGCCGTCAAGGTCAGGGTTTGGGCATAACCGACAAAATTACGGCGCTCATAGCTTGCTGAAATACCACTCCCGTCAGCGGTAGAATAGCCCACCTCTCCGGAAATTGTATTTTTAGATCCCTGTTCGATATTTAAAATCACATTTCGCGTGACGGTTCCGTCAGGGTTCTCTGTTCCGCCTTCTTCAAGGGTGGCTGTTGCGCTTTCAAACACGCCGGTTCCTATGGCGCGGGATGAGAGCGTATTGATTTTTTCCTGCTGGTAAAGCTCCCCCGTCTTGAAAGGGGAAATCATTTTCGGCCAGCTTTCCCGAAGGTAAGCTGTACCCGTTTGTTTGATATCGCCAAAGCGGGTTTTTTGGCCCGGAGCAATATCATAATCCACAGTCATGTCGTCTGTCGCATGATCAACAACAACTTTACGCGGAAGAGCCTTAACATTCGGATACCCTTGCCCTTTAAGCGTATTGACGACCAACAGCTCTGACGCGACAACCTGCGCGGACAATGCGGGTTCGCCCTCGTTTTCAGAGACTTTTTGTCTCAGCTCAGACTCACTTTCAGGCGTCTCGTCTTTGAAATTTAGCTTCACCGTTTTAAAACGAAATCTGGGGCCGGGTTCAATTAGCAAAACCGGCGTCAACGCTTCCCGTGAGCTGTCTTTTTGCTCCGTTTCAGGAAGGCCATTTTCAGGAAGCGTGCCAATTTGAACGTCTATGACGCTGTCATAATACCCTTGGGATCGCAGGACCGATTCAGTTTTTTCCAAAACCTTTTCCGCCCGCCGTCTGGCCTGAGCTGTAGACCGCGGCGCATCGTCTACCCGACCAATTGTCAATATCAACTGCTCGCGTAATTGACCCGGCATCTCTCCCTGCACACGGGCAAGCGGCTCGTCCGCCCAAGCCGTGCTCATGGCGGCAAGACTACAGGAGACCCCCAACCCTATGGCAAGAGCTGGCCGTGAAATGAAAAGTCGTTGAAAAATACTCGAAATCCTTCAAATCCAAATGGAATCCCGAAAATACAATGCCTGAACCTTGTTGCGGTTGCCATCCTTTAAGACATATCTACAGCTGATGTGGAAAAGCCAAAGATGAATTACCAAACGGCTTATAAGTACCCAGCGGAGTCCTCAGCTTACCTTAAGCTGAAGGCTTTATGTCATGCATCGTCCCCTCATAGGATTGCGTTTCCAGCGTCGCCATAAACGCTTGAAAGTTTTTGGAAAAACTGGGGCCGCGAAAGGCCCAAACCTGTTTGGCGCCGTCAAAGTTGCGCTGGGCTCGCAGCTCATTGATGTGCGCCGCCCAGAGTTCCGGATCGATCCGTCCATCAACATATTGTGCGTACAGCCCTTCCCATATTCGAAAAGAAGACACGCAGAAGGTAATATATCGAAGTCTTTCCGCCTCCTTGAGGTGCTCCAGCCCCTTGTTTCCGCGTAGCAAAATATCGGCCAGTCCCGGCGTCTCATATATCGTGCGTGTCATTGCCAATAAGCCGTCAATCTGGATTTGTACGGCCGTTTTTCGAGCCACTTTATTAGACTGACGTAATTGATAAATTAAGGCGATTAATGTGCCAAGAATGGCAAGAACCGCGATTGTCTGTCCGATATAATAAATATTTTCGAGCGTCATAGATTAATGTGTCCGATCCAGTTTCACTAAGGCCCTATCGAGCGTCGAAATATAGACCGGGCCCTCACCTTTCAGCAGGATAATGCCCGTCATTAATCCCGGCATAGGCCCCAAAGGTCCGGCCCTAAGAGCCCAAGTCGCGGTTGGGGCGCTCGGTTTCGACTACCCCACTCTGTCAGGATCACATTATGACAGGTTTTCGTGACGTTGTTTTTTAATAACGCCCTTAAGGAGCGTTTAGCCTGGCGCTTTCATCTCCACCCGAATAAGGCGTATAGTAATTGTATCGCTCAAGTTTTCAACAGAATGCGGAGCTTCGGGTTTTTTCCATAGCGTCATTGGAAATTCAAAAGACTCTGGTAATTGTCTTGTATCCATAATGACATTTCCGTCTGCGTCTCGATCAATAAAGTCACCTGCGGATTGAATATAGAGTACACTTGGCCACTGATGCGAATGAAGGGGTTCCACCGTGTTCGGCGCCATGGTGACTTCTAGTACCCTGACTTTATCATTTTCCAGTAAGACTTTATGGTTTCCCGGCGCGGCCACGACGGCATCAAGCGCTTTCGGCCAGTCTGCTGGATCCCCGGTTTTATAAGAGAAGCCAGTCTCATTCTGCGTCGTTGCTATCTGGGCGTTCGCCGTAGCAGCAACGACACACATAAGCCCAATACAACTCAATTGTTTTAAAACATGTCCCATTGCGACCTCTATTCCCCTTCTTGCTGGTCACTGCTCCAACCATCCCAAGTGACGAGCCATTTGCCGTCTTCGTTTTTCTTGTAAACGAGAATACCTTTGCCGACGTCCGAAGAAACGTCACCAGTAGCTTTATTCGTTTCGGTCACGCTATAGCTGTAGCGTTCCATCGCCCAATCCCCTGCGACGTGAAAGGCAAGCGACGTCTTGACCCAATCCGAGTCAATGGCGTCATAATATCCCTGCGCCCAGTCCTGAACAGCATCTTTGCCAATCAATTCCGGCGCGCCTGGATATTGAAAGACCACATTGTCTGACATCAATTGCAATGGCTGATCGGTCTCTCCGGAATTTATTGCGGTCAGATAATTTGTCAGTAGCTCTTCGCCAAGCGCAGCTTCATCCACATCCGGGGTCGCGGCTTCTTTCAGGGCGAGGGTATCGACATATTGCTGAAACGCTATGACCTTTCCATCTTTCATCGTGTAGTGATGCACCACTTGCGGGTTCATGGACTTTCCGGTCGATTTATATTTGGCCTTATAGCGACCAAACATCACCACCTCATCCCCGTCCGCCATAAAGCTCTCCGGCGCAACAGCGAAACTGTCGTAATCCGCCCCGAGACGGCCCATGATTCCTGACATGATTGCGTCGACGCCGATGTAAGGATTACCATCAGCGAGTTCATTATTTTCGGCTTCGTTCCAGACGATATCCGGAGCCAATAAGGCCGTGAATGACTCCATGTCACCTGCCGCGAAATCCGCATAAACTTGTTTGACGACCGCGAGGTTTTCAGCCTCAGTCTCTGTTTCGCCTGCTACAGCTTGGCCGAAAAAGATCAGCGCCATAAATCCTAAAAGTAATCCTGCCCATTTCATGGCTTGCTCCCACATTAGTGTTTAGCCCAAAGCCTTTTTGAATCTCAATTTGATGACTCCGCCTCTATGGAGTTGCCCCCAATCTCAACGAAAAACGCGCCCCGAATTATGACCTCAAAAACTGTGTTTGGGTTGCTTCATTATGCGCCTGTCCAAAGAGCCGAGTCAAATATTCTGTCGCGAAAAACGTAAAAATCGTAAAGCCAGATCGAATGCGTGTATCACGGGAGAGATACGCTTTAAGCCGGAGAAGTTGCTCAAACGTGATAGAGAGTTTGAGGCATCTTTGAGATTGCCCGAAAACTATCCGCCCGCGCTGCGGCCCAAAAATGAGCATAAGGCGTTTTTTCAGGTGCGGTCAGCAAAACACCCTCTTTTAGAAAGGGATAAATACAATCAACTGAACTGGATTTGGCAGAATTCAGGCGCTCATACAGATGATGCGGGCGAATTTGCCAAGGTGCCTCCAATCCCATGGCCACAATAATATCGCGGAATGAGGCAACCGTCGCTTTTTGGAATTGATAGACCCGCTCCGCTTTGTCTTTGACAACAAGGCCTCTTTGCCGACTTTTGTCATGCGTCGTTATTCCAGTCGGGCATTTCCCCGTATGACACTGCATGGCCTGGACACAGCCAAGAGAAAACATAAAAGCCCGGGCCGCATTCGACCAATCCGCCCCGAGAGCAGAATTTATAGCTAAGCCTGCAGCGCTTGTGACCTTCCCCGAAGCCCCGAGTTTTATTTTATCTTTCAGACCGGCGCCGACCAGTGCATTCCTGACTAGAATTAAGCCCTCTCTCAAAGGCATGCCGATACTGTTGGACAGCTCAACAGGGGCCGCCCCTGTGCCCCCTTCGGCTCCGTCTACAACGATAAAGTCAACATAGATTTCACTTTCAACCATAGCCTTCATAATTGCGAAGACCTCATGCGGCTGTCCGACACATAATTTAATTCCAACCGGTTTTCCGTCTGATAAATCTCGCAGTTTTTCTACAAACTCCAACATTTCCAGCGGCGTTGAGAAAGCACTATGAGCAGCAGGGGACACACAGTCTTTTCCGACCGGAACGCCGCGCGTCTCAGAAATTTCCGGTGTCACTTTTGCGCCGGGCAATACTCCGCCGTGACCAGGTTTGGCGCCTTGGCTAAGTTTAATTTCAATCATTTTGATTTGTTCAAGACCGGCCGTTTTGCGAAAAATTTCTGGTGCGAAACTCCCATCTTCGTTTCGGCACCCAAAATATCCACTGCCTAATTCCCAGACAATATCGCCGCCATGTTTCGCATGATAGGGACTGAAAGACCCCTCACCGGTATCGTGATAAAACCCGCCTTTTTTCGCACCCAAATTAAGCGCCTCAATCGCATTGGCCCCCAGAGAGCCAAAACTCATGGCAGAGATATTCAAAATCGACGCCGAGTAAGGCTTCCTGCATTGCGGCCCTCCTATTGACACCCGAAAGTCTTTTGGCGCGCTCTCATTTGGGGCAATCGAGTGACCCAACCATTCATATTCGTCGGAATAAACATCCAATTCAGTTCCAAATGGGTGTTCTGAGGTTTGATTCTTTGCTCGGGCATAAACGAGCCCGCGTTCGTCATGGTTGAAAGGCCGACCATCCAAATCGCTCTCGACAATATAGGACCTAAGATAGGGTCTTAAATCTTCAAACAACCACCGGGTTCTGGCAATCAAGGGATAATTGCGTCGCAAAGAATGTTTAGTTTGAATCATATCCCAAACGGCAATGGCAATTAAAAATCCCGTCACACCCAATATGCTCATCGCAAGAGGTTGTCCCGGCCATAAAATAGCAAGTCCAACCGCAAGTGCTGTCAGCAGAATTGGAATTAAGAAACGGATCATCAGCCTACCTTTTAGATTTCTTAAGGCGCCGGAGACGCGCTTTTCACAACGTCAAAAACGATCTCAGGCAAAATTAAGGGTCATATTTGAGCTAGAGCGCTATACGCCTCTAAGCCCGCGACGTCCATTACAGAGCCGTAAGGCGGGCCTTTTCCTCGGTGTCTCTTAATAGGTCAGTCGAAATGAAAACCATTAAACCAATTTATAAAAGTTGAAACCTATCACCAGAGTCCGGAGTATAATGACTACCTAAATTAATGGGGACGCACACTAAAGTCTATTCCCCCACAGGATTGATCCCTTATGAAGCTCAGTTTGCCGATTGCGGTCACGCTCACAATTACGCTCATCATTGCGTTCGTTATAATTATCTTCTTTGTCTCCACCAGATCCGGATTGATGTATCAAACCTATAAGACCACTCAAACCCCGCAAGACCGCTATGCCATTATCTTTTCAGGCGACGGC
>Ga0115567_10003728_pt1 | contig 14931 bp, 15 predicted proteins | sample COGITO_mtgs_1204_2_FD_88679 | JGI IMG/M metagenome (GOLD analysis project Ga0115567, IMG submission 88679) | Pelagic marine microbial communities from North Sea - COGITO_mtgs_120412 | ecosystem: Environmental > Aquatic > Marine > Epipelagic | place: Germany:Helgoland, sampling site Kabeltonne... | reverse complement strand
CGATTAACTCTTTACCGGTGCCGCGTTCACCTATTACTAATACGGGCTTGTCTAAGGGAGCGACCTGAGACGTTTGTTCGAGTATTTCAAGGAAACTATTGGCTTGCCCTATCAGGTTATCGTTTTGTTTAAACATACTCATAAAAATTCTAATTATTTTGGTCAAAATCACTAAAACTTAGTGTACTTTAAAATGAATTGAATTGCTTAATAATTTGAATAAAGAATTAAATTTATTAAAAACAGTTGCTTATGAGCGGTTGATAAGTTGGCAAGCAAATTGAATAGAGTTATACCAAGTAAGTAGTTAAACAAGATTGTGAATTATCACGAATTGCTAATCTTAGCACTAAACCGAAGGGGTATTAAACCATGGGAATTTTTTCACGTTTTACTGATATTATTAATTCCAATATCAACTCACTGTTGGATAAAGCCGAAGATCCTGAAAAGATGGTTCGCTTAATTATCCAAGAAATGGAAGACACCTTAGTTGAAGTGCGTTCTGCTTCGGCTAAAACCATTGCCAACAAGAAAGATGTTGTGCATCAAATCAACAAGTACACGCAAGAAGCAAGCGATTGGGAAGCGAAAGCTGAACTAGCGATTAATAAAGAGCGTGAAGATTTAGCACGTGCTGCTTTGCAAGAACGCAAAAAAGCATCTGAAGCCGCAGACACTCTTAATCGCGAGCTGTCGCTAATTGAAAGTGAACTGGCTAAGCTACAGAATGAGACGGGTCAACTTCAAGATAAGCTTGCTGATGCAAAGAGCCGTCAGAAGACCATTATTATGCGTCAAAAAACCGTAAGTTCACGCTTAGAGGTGAAAAAACGTTTAGAGTCTAGCACTGTCGACAACGCAATGGGACGCTTCGAGCAGTTTGAACGTAAAATTGACGACCTAGAGTCGCAAGTTGAAGCATATGACGTGGGCAAGCGTTCGTTGAAAGACGAGTTTGCAAATTTAGAAGACGATACTAAAATTGAAGATGAGTTAGCTGCGCTTAAACAAAAAATGAGCGCGAGTAAGCCAAAAGCTGCTAATGTATCGGAAGTTAAAAAGACTAAGAAAGCTTAGTTAGTCGCTCTAGCATTATGAGTAAATGATGCCTGTTGTGCTGGGCTAATAGGGCTAGTAAGATACCATTTGTATTAGCCCTACGTTAGACCTCAATCAGCGAGCATCATTTTAACACTAAAGGAGAATGGCAGTGGAAGACTTCATTACATTTACCGGCGTAACCTTAATAGTATTTATGGTTTTCGTTGCACCTATATGGCTAATTTTACACTATCGTAGCAAAAAGCAGGTTAGCCAAGGTTTGTCGGAAACAGAGCTACGTTCGTTAGAAAATTTGTCTGAAAAAGCAGAGCTAATGGCAGATAGAATACAAACATTGGAAAGTATTTTAGATGCTGAGTCGCCTAATTGGAGGAACAGAGCATGAGACGCGGTGAATTGTACAGAATTAAAGATGAGGGCAAAATCGCGGGTGTGTGCGCAGGTCTCGCCGATTATTTTGGCATAGAAACATGGTTAGTTAGAATTTTGACCGTGACTGCATTTTTACTGTTAGGAGGCACATTTGTGGTGGTTGCTTATATCGCTTTGTGGTTTGTTCTAGATGATAAGAAAGCTGCTTCAGCTAGTCGTTCATCGAGTTATAATGGTCTTGGCAGTAAAAATGGTGCTGAAACACGCGCTGGTCAAAACACATATACTGGCAAGGGTTTTAGAAACAGCTCAGATGAATCAGATCATCGAGTAGAAGTTAAATCTAAAGTATGGCAAGCAGGCGTGCCCCCTAGACAGGCATTTAAAGACATTAAACAGCGCTATTCTTCGGTCGAAAATAAATTACGCATGTTAGAAAGCTACGTTACGTCTAAAGAATTTCAATTAAACCGCGAGTTAAGCCGCCTGTAATAAGGTTCTTTTTTTTAGTGTAATAGTTATCTCTCCCTTTTTTTACCGCTCTCGAATGAGCGGTTTTTTTGTTTAAGAGTCCGCCAACATCACTAGTCTTAAAATTTTGTATCAAAATAATTACAATAAGTAGTGGACATACCAGTTTGTTCTGACCTCATCTTTAGACCAACATTCAGATAATTGATTACTATAGGGTGTGTCCAATTTTTACTGGTATTTATGTCTAAACAATCAAAGTATGTATCTAAACAAGCCAACAAGAATGGCCTAATCCACTGGTCTGAAGAGGAAAACGAACGTTGGAAGCGTTTATATGAGCGTCAGATGAAGCTTTTGCAAGGCAGAGCCTGTAAGCAGTACATGCAGGGTGTTGATTTACTCGGAATGTCGGCTAAAAAAATCCCGCAGTTGCCTGATATAGACAAAGTATTGCTCAAAACTACAGGTTGGCGAACCGCTGGCGTGCCAGCTCTTATTAATTTTACCGATTTCTTTACATTACTCGCCAATAAGGAGTTTCCAGTAGCAACCTTTATTCGTAGTGAAGAGGAATTTGATTATTTGCAAGAGCCCGATATCTTCCATGAAATATTTGGGCATTGTCCTTTGTTAACGAATAAGGCTTTTGCGAACTTTACACAAACATACGGGCAGTTGGGATTGGCTGCGAGTAAAGAAGATCGCGTGTTCTTGGCTCGATTATATTGGTTTACGGTAGAGTTTGGATTACTCAACACGCCTGATGGACTTAGAATTTACGGTGGCGGCATTTTGTCATCGCCTGGGGAAACGATCCATGCGCTTGAATCTAAGCGAGCTGAACGGCTACCTCTTACTCCGATAGATGCTATGAGAACGCCTTACAGAATAGATATTATGCAGCCAATATATTATATTTTGCAACAAGCCGATGATTTAGATCAAATGGCTGTCATGGACTTAATGAGCATAGTTGAAAAAGCAAAAGCCTTGGGACTTTTTACGGCCAAATTTGAGCCTAAATCAGCAGCCATGCCGTGATTTATGGACTTGCAACCTTTCAAGCACAAACAAAAACACATAACTTTTTTCTTACATTAAACTTTAGTAATAATGCATTATATGGGGACTTTTTCGTGATCTGACTTCCACGTTTATCGTAAATAGATGTATACAAGTTACGATTAGTTTACACGTTCGCGAGGAAGGAAAAATAATGCGTTTGGAAATTAGCTGTGAAGATAGAATGGGAATAACGCAAGACGTGTTAGATGTCATGAATGAATATGATATCGACTTGCGTGGGATACAAATAGATGATTTTGGGAAGTTGTTTTTAGACTTCCCGACCATCGAATTTGCAGATTTCCAAGATTTAATGCCCAAAATTAGAAGGGTGAAAGGAATTGTTGACGTCAGAACAACGCCTTTTATGCCAATTCAAAGAGAGCGAAATCAGCTGCGAGCGTTAATTGAGACACTTCCCGATCCTGTATTTTCGGTAGATGCTCACGGTATGATTATGCTATATAACGATGTGGTTGCATCAACTTTGGAAATGAGCTCGGAACAGATTCGAGATATTAATATTGACGAATTAATCGACGGCTTTAACTTCACGAAGTGGCTTCAAGGTAAGAAAGTTGAGCCGCAAACACACAAAGTACAATTTATCCAACAAGACTATATCGCTGAAATATTGCCGGTTAATATTCCTGATACAGACAAAAATATACTGGCGGGAGCTGTCATTATGCTCAAGTCTGAAGTCCGTTTGGGCGCTCAAATCAACGCTTTTCGGCAGCCGTATTCAGGCAGTTTCGATAATTTTGATGCAAACTCTACTGCAATGAAGCGCGTAATCCGCGAAGCCAAGCGCATGTCGGAACTTGACGGAAATATATTAATAACCGGCGATACAGGTACAGGAAAAGAACAAATTGCCAAGGCATGTCATGATAATAGCCGCCGGTCTGACGGTGAATTTGTTACTTTAAATTGTGCATCTTTACCTGATGAAATCGCTGAAACAGAGTTATTTGGCTATGCAGTTGGGTCCTTGGAACAAGATGAAGGTAAAGCGGGTTTATTTGAGCAAGCATCTGGTGGGACGATATTATTTGACGAAGTTTCTGAGATGTCGCCACAACTTCAGGCTAAACTCCTGCGGGTATTAGAGTACGGTACTTATCATCAAATTGGCGACAGCCGAGTAAAGTATATAGATTGCAGAATTATATGCACTAGTTGTAAAGATTTGTCTGAGTGTGTGCAAGAGGGCAGCTTTAGAGAGGATTTGTATTACCGTTTAAATGTTTTGGGGCTATTTGTACCCTCTCTCAGAGAAAGGAAGTCTGATATTGTGGCGCTTGCGAATAAGATTGTATTACAGCACGCCAAAAAGCTCAGTATACAAGCACCGAAGCTTAGCAAACCATGTATTGAGTATTTGGAGTCCTATCCTTGGCCGGGTAACATTCGTCAATTAAAAAATGCGCTTTATCGAGCTATTTCTTTGATTGACGGGAACGAAATAACTAAAGAAGCTATTCAACTGCCCAACTGTAGTGCCAGTGTGACATATATTGATGAGAACTTTGACGGTACTTTAGAACAGGAAGTGAAGCGTTTTGAACGTGATATGTTAAAGCGTTTGTATCCTTCATATCCAAGTACACGGCAGTTGGCTAAAAAGCTAGGTTTAAGCCATACCGCTATTGCGAATAAGCTGCGGGAGTATGGTATTAGTAAACACTCAGCAAAATTGCAGTGATAAGTCATTTATTATTCAATAATTGAGCTCATCAAAACGATTAATTTAAAAGAGTAATGCGAATGGGTTTCAAACTTTACGGATACTGGCGTTCATCGGCCAGTTACCGAGTGAGAATTGCACTTAATTTAAAAAATATAGATTACGAAAACATTGCAGTTCATTTGGTAAATAACGGGGGAGAGCAGCGCAGCGAAGCCTATCAGCTATTAAATCCGTCGATGCTTGTGCCTACGCTTGTTGACGACGATACTGGCATAACTCTAAATCAATCGCTTGCCATAATTGAGTATATTGATGAGAAATTTCCCAGTCCTCACTTGCTAGTGCCGTCTAGTACAGTCGACAGAGCAGTAGTAAGGATGATTGCACAAGACATTGCGTGTGATGTGCAGCCCTTAGCTAACTTGCGGGTGTTGAACACTCTGAAAAGTGATTTCAATGCTGATGAAAAAGCGGTTAAAAAGTGGGCGGCAGACTGCATCAGTGCGGGATTTAAAGCGGTAGAGAAAAGACTCACAGCTTGCGCTGGAGAATATGCTTTTGGCGATTCCATCAGTTTGGCCGATATTTGCATTGTTCCGCAGGTATATAATGCTTCGCGATTTGGAGTCGATATGGCGCAATTTCCAATTATTAATAAAGTATATTGCAATTGCCAAAAGTTGAGTGAGTTTATTAATGCACTGCCTGAAAATCAAGCTGATGCAAGCTAAGTAACCCCAACTCGATAGAAAAAACAGCGAGCAGTAGTCCTAACGGCGTGAATTGCTTTTTTGCAAATATCAGTAATAAAATAATTATTACATGATTTTTGCGACTTTCCCTTCATGCTAGTAGGGCCACTAAATAGACATTTATAAATTCGTATGGATATTATAATCTTGCACTATTTCCTATCCCTAGTTGGGGTTGCGTATTTTATCTATTCGCTATAATTTCTTGATTTTTAAATTGGTAGTGCAGTGGTACTTTTTACCTGCTTTAAGGCAAATGTAGAACTTAGGTGATCGACTAAGGGCAGACTTGTTAGCTTTGACTTTAGTAAGTGTTCATATTCTTCAATACTTTGCACAATAACTTTTAGTAAGTAATCTTTGTCACCACTGGTGGTGTGGCATTCCATTACCTCATCAATTTCCTGCACTGCATTTTCAAATTTTGTAAGAGAGTCGCCATCATGATTTTTCAGTGTCACGTAAATAAACACCGATACGCCTAAATTCAGCTTCTTTGCATCGAGTAATGTGACTTTTTGGCGAATAACGCCGTCTGCTTCCATCCGTTTAACGCGGCGCCAGCAGGGTGTGTGTGAGAGTCCAACATATTGACTTAACTCAGCCATCGACACCGTAGCATCTCGCTGCATAACTCTTAGTATTTCGCGATCGAATTTATCTAGCTTCATAATAATATAGTCTTTTCACTAATTTTTTTGACAACATTCAAAAAACTAATCTGGATGCAGGCAACAGCTTTCTAAAATTTTGTACAGTATAGGATGAATATCCTATGAAGGGTATGTATATACTAAAAATATTTAACTATTCAACAAGTTCTGCCTACATTAGCAACACCTTTTCTTGAACGTTTCATATACTATGCATTAATAAACTAACTGTAAAACTAATGGACGGTGGTATGGCTTTGTTTGAGCATCCAGATTTTGACAATCATGAGCAAGTGGCGTTTCATCACGACAAAGAAACGGGTTTAAAAGCGATTATTGCCGTGCACAACACGAACTTGGGCCCTAGCCTAGGGGGCTGCCGAATGTGGCCTTACGCGTCCAGCGCAGAAGCATTGACCGATGCCTTAAGGTTGTCTGCTGGAATGTCTTATAAAGCGGCAATGGCGAATATACCGCAAGGCGGCGGTAAAGCGGTGATAATTGCAAATCCTCGCGAACACAAAAGCGAAATGTTAATGCATGCAATGGGTCGATTTGTAGACAGTTTTAATGGACGTTACATTATTGCAGAAGATTCAGGAATTAGTGTGCAAGACATTAATCAGATGGCGACACAAACTAAGTACGCGTCTGGCAATCATGCACGTTATTCGATAGACGAAAACAAACCTGATGGAAACCCAGCTCCATCTACATCATTTGGTGTATTTTGTGGCATCAAAGCAGCGGTTAAATATGTGTTTAATAGCGATATGAAGGGAAAAACTGTAGCTATTCAGGGCGTTGGGAACGTAGGTTTGCGTTTGGCGAGGCATCTTCATAGGGCAGGTGCGGTATTGTTTGTGTCTGACATATACGAAGAAAATTTGTTGATTGCACATGAAGAGCTTGGGGCTACCATTGTTGATAATAAAACTATCCACAGTCTCAATGTCGACGTATTCGCGCCTTGCGCCTTGGGTTCTGCGGTAAACGAAAATACAATTGAGACGTTTAATACGAAAATCATTGCTGGCGCGGCTAACAATCAATTATCCAACGCGTCTATGGATTTAGCGTTAATGAATCGACAAATAACCTACGTACCAGATTATGTAATTAACGCGGGGGGCATAATCGATATCCATCACCAAAGCCTCGATGGCAGTTCTGACGAAAAGTTACGTGAGCAGCTTAGTAATATTGGTAACACTGTTTTGCAGGTTCTTGAACAAGCAAAAGCGCAAGGTTTACCGACTCAGCAAGTCGCAAACAAAATTGCGTCTACTCGATTTAGTTAACGAATCATCATTGATCGCTCACATATTAAGCGGGCAACTTGGCTAACATGACTAATTCCAGTTTGTCCCTTGCATATGGAAAGCTAAGTGGGGCATAATGCGCAGCAGTTGGCTAGCAAGCCAACTTTCTATGGTAAACTCTGGTTCTCTCGCAATGATATCTTGGGAACCCGGTCAGACCCGGAAGGGAGCAGCCGTACTAAGGGACTCATGTGCCGAGATGTGGCTGGAGTTTGCCACCACTATCCTTTATTTCTGTGTTTGTTTAAAAAATCAATGCCCGATTGAACCGCGTTAATCACATTCATGTGCATTTGCTGTCGTTCTGAGTTGGCTAAGAAAAAAGCCATATCTACCTCATATCGAATGTAACGAGGTGTTAGTTGATTGAGTGCTAAGCAAGTTAAGTCTGCTAGATAATCATTCTCCTTACCTTTTACCGCGTCGAGTGTTCGAATATATTCAACCACCATATGTTCGTAATAATTATGAATGTCATCATCGAGTTTCAAGTTCAAGATCCTAATTAAAAATTTGCTTTACAGTAAACATATCGGCTTTTAACGATAATTTATAAGAATATTAGCTGACAAATTTTATGCAATACCGCAGTTTGATCTCCCTACAATAAGATAATTTGCTTATGTCCTTTTCCTATCTCAATTTCCATTCTTAGATATTTAAGCAACTTGCAACTGTAATAATCCGGCGCTCTATATAGCCTGTAAGGGGTTGCCACACGGATTAGGGATAAGGCAAAAAGTCGTTTTCAAAAAGATCAAATCATTTTTAATCATTATTTTTTGTTTTTAGCCCTCTGAGTTTCTTGACATTTATGTAACATCCTGTGAGTATTTATGGGCGTGCCCTAGTTCGTGGGGCACAATTATTGATAACTATAAACCCTATTGAGCCAGTATTCGGCTCTAATAACAGATTTTAATGGTTGGGAATATGTCCAAAATGAGCAATAGAACTCAAATCGCGGCTTGTGTAGTGGGTGCATTAGCACTTGGCTCTGCAAGTATGACCTTCGCCGGTCCGCTAGAAGAAGTACAAAAGGAAGAGCGCAAAATAGTAGAGGCTGCTGCTAAATCTCAAGAAAAGATAAATGGTCTTTTTGAGCAATCGCAAGAGTTGCTGGTTGAATATCGCGCTGTTATCGACCAAACCGAAAACCTAAAAGTATATAACGATTATTTGGCTCGCTTGGTGACTGACCAACAACGAGTAATTAATTCGCTGCAAGTTCAAATCGACTCAATCGAAGAAACGAAGCAGAATATTGTTCCACTCATGGGCCGAATGATTGATAGCCTAGAAAAATTTATTAATTTAGATGTACCTATTAATAAAGAAGAACGTTTGGACCGTGTTCAGCGCCTGCGTGATTTAATGGGTAATTCAAGCGTAACGGTATCTGAGCAATTTCGTCAGGTGCTAGATGCATATTCAATTGAAAATGAATATGGTAATCGTATTCAATCATACGAAGGCACAATTGATGTAGAGGGTACTAACGTTGCCGTAGATTTCTTCAATCTTGGCCGTACAGCATTACTTGCCCTTACTCTTGATCAAAAGAAAGCATGGGCATGGGACAATAGCGCAAGAAACTGGGAAGAATTAGGCGGTGAATACCTCGATTCTACTGTTGAAGCTGTTCGTATGGCAAAAGGCTTGGTACCTCAAGATCTCGTTAAATTACCAATCAAAGCAGCGGAGTAAGGCTAATGAAAACAACAATAAAAGCAATTATTGCAACTGCTTCTTTGGCGTTGATGGCAACCACCGCCGTCGCTCAAACACCGGCAAGTTTGCAACAGTTATTAGAAGAAGTAAAAAAAGATAGAGTTTCGGAAGCGCGTATCAATAAAGAGCGTGAAGCAGAGTTCACAAGTGAGCGTGCTGACAAACAAGCGTTACTGCGTCGTGCCCAAAGCCAATTAGCCGCGGAAGAAAAACGTGGGGATACTTTGCAAGCAAATTTTGCAGCTAACGAACAAGCCATTGTTGATAAAGAAACAGAGCTCGACCAAGCAACCGGAACTTTAGGTGAAATGTTTGGTGTGGTGCGTCAAGCTTCTGCTGATGCATACGGTACCATTTCAACTTCAATCGTAAGCGCCCAGTACCCAGGTCGTGAAGAGTTTTTACAAGAGATGGCGCAAGATTCTAAAGGTTTGCCAAATATTCGTGAGCTCGAAGAGTTATGGATATCGTTGCAAACTGAAATGACGGAATCTGGGCAGGTTGACAAATTCACAACTGAAGTAGTAGATTTAGACGGTGGTTCTACGTCACAAGAAGTATTGCGCATAGGAACGTTCAATTTAGTTGGTGAGCAGGGTTATTTGGTTTATGACCAAAAGACTAAAACGGTTCGTCCTTTAGGGCGTCAACCTGAAAGCTATCAGGTTGCTTCTACAGCTGAACTTTTTGATGCTAATGAAGGCTTCACAGCAACGTATGTCGATCCATCGCGTGGTGCAATTCTTGACTTATTCAAGCAAAAAGCAACGTTAATGGAGCGCTACCATGCAGGTAGTTATGTGGGTTACATCATTACTGCTATGCTTATTGTTGGCTTGTTAATTGGTGTGTTTAAAATTATACAGCTTACCTTGGTAGGCGGTAAAATGAGAAGTCAATTGAACAACATTGATAACCCATCAAGCAGTAATCCACTGGGCCGTATATTAACAGTTTACAACGCAAACAAGGCCGCTGATACAGAGACTTTAGAACTTAAACTTGACGAAGCAATACTAAAAGAGCTTCCAAGCGTTGAGTCTGGTATCAATATTATCAAAATATTTGCCGCTATAGCGCCGCTGTTAGGTCTATTAGGTACGGTACTTGGTATGATAGCGACCTTCCAACAAATTACTTTGTTCGGTACTGGTGACCCACGCATTATGGCTGGTTCAATATCAATGGCATTGGTTACTACTGCTCAAGGTATCATAGCGGCACTACCATTAATTCTTATGCACAGTATTGTTGCAGGTCGTGCTAAGTCGATAGTGCATATTCTTGATGAACAAACTGCTGGCGTTATTGCCACGCACGCTGAGTCGGAGAAAGTATAATATGCTAACCCTTATCGGATTATGGGAATCTGTCAGGGAATTCATCGCGACCGGTGGTAACGTGCTTTATTTCGTTGCTGCCGCGCTCTTCTTCATGTGGGTCTTAATGGTAGAGCGTTATTGGTACTTGACGTCAGTTTTTCCAGCAGTGAGAAAGAAAATAATTGCTGATTGGGATGCTAGAACTGACACTACCTCTTGGTATGCGCATAGAATTCGTGAGGCATGGATTTCACAAGCCTCTGATGGTTTAACTGCTAGATTGTTAATCATCAGAACTTTAGTTGCAATGTGCCCTCTAATAGGATTATTAGGAACCGTAACGGGCATGATTGGTGTTTTTGAAACCATGGCTTCGCAAGGTACAGGTAATCCAAGACTGATGGCTGGAGGTATCTCGATGGCAACTATTCCTACAATGGCAGGTATGGTTGCTGCGCTATCTGGACTATTTGTTAGCTCTCGTCTTGAAGCAAAAGCGAAAAGATTGAAAGAGTCATTAGTTGATAGCTTGCCACATCATTAAACGAGGTTGTTATGGGACGTAAAGTTAGAGAAGAAGAAGAAGACGCGGCAATTGATATGACACCAATGCTTGATATTGTGTTTATCATGCTGATCTTTTTCATTGTGACAACTGTTTTTGTTAAGCAAGCTGGCATAGAGGTGAATAAGCCTGAAGGTGTAACTGCAACAAAGTTTAAGAATGCCAACATCTTTATAGCAATCACTGAAGATGGCAATGTTTGGATTGACCGCAGCGAAATTTCGTTAGAAGCGGTTAGGCCAAGTGTAGAGAAACTTTTGCTAGAGCAGCCTACAGACGCAGTATTTATTCAAGCCGATGCAAAAGCTAAACACGGTATTGTGATTCAAGTCATGGATCAAGTAAAAGAAGCCGGTGTTGATAAGGTCGCTATAGCGGTAAGGAGTTCTTAATGTTTAGACTAATTGGCTCGATATTTTTGGGTGCCCTTGTCGCTTTCACACTGTTTGTCATAATGGCAAAGTTGGTTGAGAACACTGGCGAGCCAGGCGACCCAATTGAACCAGCGCCAGTAATTGACATTATAATGTCAGATCCTGACGAAAGCACCAATACAAGACAGCGCAGACCACCACCACCGCCGCCGCCTCCACAAGAGCCGCCAAAAGTGGAAATGGTTGAACCAGACGCAGCTGAAGCTGATACCGATGGTTTTAGCTTGAACATTCCCGGTGTAGATACGGGAAGTGTGGGTGTCAACATTGGTGGTGTAGGTGCAATGATGCGTGATGGTGACGCAACACCTATCGTTCGGATTGACCCAAAATATCCGCCTGAAGCAGCACGCGACGGCAAAGAAGGTTGGGTTGAATTGTCTTTCACGATAAATGAAGTGGGTGGCGTTGACGACGTTGAAGTTATTGATGCTGATCCCAAGCGCATTTTCGACCGCGAAGCTAAAAGAGCGCTCCGCAAGTGGAAGTATAGACCGAAAGTAGTTGACGGCATTGCGCAAAGACAGCCAGGATTGAAAGTAAGACTCGATTTCACTTTAGGTGGGGGATAGCTAATATGAAAAAATTAAACAGAATTTTAATTACAGCTGGCGCGTTAGTATTTGGGTCGTATTCGACCCTTGCACTAGCGCAACAAAGTTTGCCAGTAGCTTGTCCGGGATATGAGAAATCTAAGACCAAACTACTTGGAGAACGTGCAGGTAAGAAGCTTCAAAGGGCATATGAAGTTTACCTAGACGAAGAAATGCAAGAAAACGTGCGCATCAAAGAAGCAATCGAAATGTTGCGTGAGATTGAGCCAAAAGAACCATTCGATATTGCAACAGTCGACAAATTCTTGGGTCAATTATTAGTTTCTGAAGATGGTAAACAATTGGAGGCTTTGAAATTACTTAGTTCATCAGCTGATTTGGGTGTCTTAAACGATAACGACCAAGCTGATATGCTTAAGCTAGTGGGAGATTTATCAATTCAAGAAGAAAAGTACGATAATGCAATCACTTATTATAAGAAGTGGATTGACTTTACGTGCAAGGAAGATGCTGATATTTATACCAGAATGGCAAAAGCATATACCGAACTTAAAGAGTTCGACAAAGTGTTAACAGCGTCTGACAAAGCGATTGCAAACTATGCCAAACCTAATAAAAATCCATATGCATTGAAAATTAACGCATACCACGAGAAGAAGGATTATAAAGGGGCGGTTGATGTAGCTGAAATTCTAGTAGAGATATTTCCAGAAGAAAAGAATTGGTGGTCTCAACTTGGCTTCTTTTATATGTTAACTGAAGATTATAACAAGGCACTTTCTACCTTTATTTCAGCACATAGACAGGGATATTTGACCAAAAAGAATGAGTTCAAAGCCTTAGTTCAGTTATATGCATCCAGTGACGTACCGTTTAGATCAGCTGAATTGCAGATAAAATTTATGAAAGAAGGTATGCTTGAATCTGAAGCCTCAGATTTAGCCGGCTTGGCGAACACTTTGCAGTTGGCTCGTGAATATAAAGATGCAGCAAAATATTACGGTCAAGCAGCAGCAAAAAGTGGTGATGCTGATTACTATCGCAAACAGGGTGTTTTATTAATGACAGCTGAGGATTACAAAGGTGCCATTGCTGCACTGACTAAATCACTAAACTCAGGTACTGATTCAGAAGGTAAAGTACACTTCTCATTAATGGAAGCGAATTTTTATTCGGGTAACTTCCGTCAAGCGAATGTTCATGCAAATGAAGCGAAGAAAGATCAAAGCTTACGTAGAAACGCGCTTGCGTGGATACCTTATATAAAGCAAAAAGCTGATAATCGCGGTATTAAAATTTAATATCTAGCGAAGCTTAGTAAAAACCCGCAGATGATGCGGGTTTTTTTTGGCTATAAATTAGTAACTAAGCCTCCCGTCAGTCTTTCCTGTCTGTATCGAGCTTGCCTAAAACATTGCGTAATAGTAATTCTGTCGCTTGTTTAACTTCTTTATGCTCTCCCTTTTTGTGCATTAATTCAAAATACTCCAACAATTGAGTATCGTTAAGCACACCAAGGTTGCTAGTGTTACGTTTGATTATATTGAGCAATGCTGGTGCAAATTTACGAAAGTTAATTTGTTTACTCAAATACAAGCTTAATGACTTATCTACGAGTAATTTACTTGCATTAGCATCTACCTTTTGTTTATACAGTTGAGGAAAGATGGGCAAATATAAATGCGATAAGCGTTTGTTTGTATGAGAATAATAGTCTACGTCAAGTATGATAGAAGCGTTTAATTGCCTGTGGTTTATCTGCTTAGGTTTTGAAATCGCTTTAAGCATAAGCAGGCTTGCTGTCCCGCTTGCGGTATCAATACGTTGGCCAAGTTTAGCTAATATGTATTGGTTACTTAGCCAAAATTGATATAGGTTTTGCGTGCAGCCAAAAGAGACACTCATATATTGGATATTGCGCTGGAAAGCATAATGCTCACAATGGCTTAGCAATTTGCTAGCGACTCCTTTACGATAGTATGCTTGATTTACGGCAATGCGATTTACTCGCAGAAATGAATTTCGACAAAGTTCAGGACTAAATAGTTGCAGTGATAAAGCCTGAGCCGTTAGATGCCCTTGTACTCGCCTTTTTCCTAAACTTATTTCGCCTGCTATCGAATCAAGTATTGTACCACCTTCCTTAAATACAATCGCAACTGCAATAACGGTAGATAAATTGCTATTATCCATGTCATTAATTTCTGCAACAAACACCACACATTCATTTGCATCTAGTGTACGAACGATATCATTTGGTGCTGTTTGATAATGCGCATCACTTAGCAGTGAGAATATTTGATGATATAAAATGGGGTCATCGACAAGGTCACGTTTCTTTATGAGTCTACATTTTAGTTGAGCAAGACTATTCGTAAATGTTTCATTTGAGGGTTTTGAAAAAGGAAGTTGAGCGGCCGACGCCTGTTCACCTGAAGGTCGTTCTGTGCTTAGAATACTGCTAAAGCAAGCTTCTATTGGATCATCTTCTAACCACCTAAAAGGCCTGAGAAGTTCATATATGTCGATGTTTCTTAATGACATGATGTGAGGTAATAGCCGTTTTACAAAACCATTACCACTGCCTTCGTACCCAGCTGTTGTGCCTGTAATTACTACATGCGGAAAATGCATCACAATACGCGTTATTAAGTCAGGCGCAATCGACGCTACCTCGTCAATCAATACTACCGCAGTGTTAGGCGCTAACGCGATAATTTCGTCCGGGGAATAAAAGGGCAGTGCTATATCTTGCACTTTTTGACCTCGCTGTAAATTTGTTTGTTCGCCTTTACTGCTTGGATAAGCTAAGGGAAACGCTTGGTAAGCGGCGCTCAGTTGATGCTTATGCAGAGCCGTTGTGACAATATGGAACGATTCCTCCAATAAATTGCTTTTAGTTAATAAGCTTTTAGCGATAGCACCAAGG
>Ga0115567_10003724_pt1 | contig 14937 bp, 14 predicted proteins | sample COGITO_mtgs_1204_2_FD_88679 | JGI IMG/M metagenome (GOLD analysis project Ga0115567, IMG submission 88679) | Pelagic marine microbial communities from North Sea - COGITO_mtgs_120412 | ecosystem: Environmental > Aquatic > Marine > Epipelagic | place: Germany:Helgoland, sampling site Kabeltonne... | reverse complement strand
GGTTTAGGGCTTACGCTTAACGAAAACCACATTGTCAACCAAATTCTTTATCTGGACGATAAACAGAAGTGGCGCAAGCTGCTCGATAAGAAAGTCGAGGAACTAAACAAAAGTTCCAACTTTGGTTCGCAAAACAAAGTGGTATTAGGAAAAATCCAGCACATCCTTGACCAGATCAATGCGGATGACAATGCGCGGATTATTCGTGGTCATCTGAACATTGTCTATTGGGATAAAAACCCGGTCAACCTTAGCCGGATCGGTTCCAAAATAAAAACTGAATTCAAAGAATTGGATATCATCCCGTATTACCCACGAGGCGAAGAACGTAAAAACTATATTCTAAATAGTTACTGCTGCTTTTCATCCAACTTTTCAAACAACGATCTGTATGTAACGGATTTAAAGCACGCACTTTGCCTGTTCATCAACAATACAAACTATAAATCTGATAATACCGGAATCATCTTTAATGACCGTGAGCATAACATTCCCGTATTAAAGGATGTTTGGGACGAAAAGAAGAAACGCATCAAGGCACGGAACTTTGCTATTTTCGCGCCAACAGGCGAAGGTAAATCCTTTTTGGCAAATAATATTCTGCGCCAATATTTTGAAAGTGGTGTTCGCCTTGTCATTATCGATCTGGGTGGTTCTTATACCAAGTTTGCTAAACTCTATCCAGAGCAGTACACCGTACTTCGTTATGAAAGCGGAAAGAACTTGGGCATCAACCCATTTTACATCAGCGATACAAATGACCTGACACCGGAACGTCTTGAAGATTTATCCGTGTTTTTGTTTGAACTATTCGCTTCGGACTTAAAAGTGACCAAGGCACAATCTGTTTCTGTCAAGAAAATACTGCGTCATTATTACGATAGTACTTCAGAAAATCACTCCTTGGATGGTTTTTACAATTTCATCGAGCGCAACCAAAAAGACCTTTTGGGTCAACTTAAAATCCATCCTGACTACTTCAATGTTACGGGCTTTTTACACGTAATGTCGGAGTATGTTGCCGATGGTCTATATAGCTTCCTTTTTGAGGTCAGTGAAGACCAGACCTATAAAATTGAGGACAAACGATTGATCGTTTTTGAACTGGATGAGGTCAAGGATAATAAGGAAATTCTTTCGGTAATGTTGAAGCTGATAAAGTCGGCAATCCAACGAACCATTTGGAAAAACAGGGCTGAAAAAGGCATCATCCTGTTTGATGAGTTTGCCAAGCAACTGAAGTTTGAAAACGTACTGGAAAGTGTGGAATTTTACTATCAAGCTATCCGTAAGCAAAATGGGGCAATCGGTATCATCCTACAATCCATCAATCAGCTTCCGAATAATTCAACTTCTGCAAGCATATTGGAAAACACACAGGTCATTTACAGCCTGAACAATGAGAAAGGCTATGCCGAGTTGGTCAAAAGGCTCAACCTTTCAACCCACGACCTGAACCAATTAAAGTCTATTAAAAACAATCTTTCTGGATCACGCAAGTACACCGAAATGTTCATCAAAATTGGTAGGGAAAGCAACATCTTCAGGCTCGAAGTTCCGAAGGAAGTATATGCAGCTTATCTAACGGATGGACAGGAAAATGAAGAAATAATGAAGCTCTACGAAGAGCATCACGATATGAAAAAAGCTATAATTCAATTTACATCTAAAACATAATATTATGAAGACAAAAATTAAAATTTTAGTAATGACAGTAGCCCTGACTTTGTTTATGTCGGGTAATGCGACTGCCCAAGGAATGCCCACTTATGATAATACCAATTTTATCAGCTTGGTAAAACAACTCATAGAATCTGGAAAGCAGACAGCCCAGATGATTAAGTCTGTAAAATTCCTGAAAGATGCAAAAGAGGCAATAGAAAAAGTATCAAGCGTTGTCCAGCAACTGAGGGCAGTTGAGGAAATTGGACAGAACAATCAACGCCTTATCAACGTAATGCAAAACGATGTACAGGATATTCTCAACTCGCCTTACATTAAGCCAGATGAAGTTTCAAAGGTTGTGGAATCTTTTGATGCCATAGTTCAAAACTCATTGGACACGGTGGATTTTATCGACGAAGTCCTATCCAACGATTACCTTAAAATGAGTGATGCCGAACGTGCTGAAATTCTAAAAACAAAAGAACTGGAATCAAAGCAAATGGTTTCCACCATCACGACCAAAACAAAACGCTATCGTGACATTATTTCCTTCAGAAAAATGCAGGATAAAGTCAATAACCGAGAAACCGAATATTAAAAATGACCGCAACCATACTTTTAGGAATCGGACTGGAATATATAGACACGGTTTTCCAGACTATACAGGCCAGCGACTTTTCGCAATACACCATTGCCGGAATGAAAACGCTTGCTGTCTTGTTCTTTCTGGTTAACATCCTTAAAAAGTATAACGAAGGCATTGCAGATAAGGATGGCTACACTTGGGGATTGAGCCCTGGCGAATTGGCCAAAAATTTTGCTATCGTCATTTTGGTCATTTTCTCAACACAGGTCTTAAGCTTTTTCGATGGCATCTTAGTCGCTATTGAAGGGCAATATCGAGGGACAGCACCAGCATTATTGCCTTTACAGATGCAAGACATTCCTTTAGAGGAAGACGTAAGTTTGTTTGATGCCGCAAGTTCGGCAATGACGCTTTTATACGAAGCATTGGTCACGCCATTGTACGGTTTTAAGATATTGTCTTTCATAATGAGCACCATACTTTGGATATTGGATTTGTTCATCTATCCGTTATTCTTGGCAGAACGCTTCTTCCTTTTAGGAATAATGCAAGCCTTCTTTCCTCTGGTCATTAGCCTGGCAGTTTTTGAAAAATTTCGTTCGCTCGCTTATACGTTCTTTAAACTATATGCAGCGGTATATATGCTCGTGCCAGCATTCTTTCTTGTCAATGTATTTATCAATGCCATTTATACTGAAATCAATACCAATTTTTGGGTCAATCTATTCGGAACCGATACAGGTCAAGGATTTTTTGCACCTGTGGTTCAATTGGGTTCAGTAGGATTTATTGTGTTCCTGAAATTCAAACTGTATAAACGTGCCACGTCCTTTACACTCAGATTATTTACTGCCTAAATCAGATTAAATATGAAAACACCATATAAGAATATTTACAACGTCCTAAAGCTGAATCGGTTTATCGTTCTGACAGTCATTGTTTGTGCCTTGCTGTCCAGCACATTTTCAGTTTGGATGGTATTCAACATCAATCAAAAAGCACTCAATAGCGCCTTTGCCATCAATACCGATGGCAGTATCATTCCGCTGAAGCTCGTGACCCAAAAAGAGAATTTCAGAGTAGAAGCTTTGGCACATTTAGATCTGTTCCACAACTATTTCTATAACATCGATGCCAGTAATTACGAGCGCAACTTGGAAAAGGCACTTTGGTTGGGTAATAGTTCCGTGGACAATCTCTACCGCCAGAAAAAAGCCGATGGTGTTTACAATAGATTACTTCAGTATTCATTGGTTCAAAAAGTGCTGAGCATCGATTCACGGATAACCGAAAATGATGGTGCGTATAGTTTTACCACGACGACCATTTTTGAAATCAATAGAGGTTCAATAATCGATACCTATGAATTGATTTCAACAGGAAACCTAATGACGGTTGACCGGAACTTTCCCAACAATCCCCACGGTTTACTGATTACAAATTACTTCGAAAACACCTTAAAAAAACTAAATAATGAAAATTGAAAAGAATAAAATAGTATTTGCTGCGGTGTTGGCCGTGATTTTCATATTCCTCATTTCATATTCCGTGATGGTAATGGGCGATGATGAAAGTGAAACTGAAAACCTTAAACAGACCTTAGTTCCTGATTTGGAAGAAGACCAAAAAGAGTATGATTCCAAACTGGATGCGATTAACGACTTGAAAAAAGTACGTGAAAACAATGCACCCAGTATCTACGATGAAAAATTGATTGATTCATTGGGATTTTACGATCCAGACCTTCCAGAACGTGAAAAAGAACGTATCGTAGATAGCATCTATGAGGCTGGTAAGATTCAATATTCAGAGAAACGATACCAAAACTTTGGACAGAAAAGAACTGTTCACAAAGTGGTGTCAAGAATTGATTCCGCTGAAGTAAAGAAGAAACAAAAAATTGAAGCAAAGGAATTGGGCTTGGAACATCAATTATTCTTCGCAGCTTCGCCAAAACCCAATGAAGTTTCAATCATAGGCAATACAGATGAAACTATTTACGTGGTGGTAGATGGCGACCAAGTCGTAAAAGCGAATACCAGATTGCGAATGCGCCTGACAAAAGCTGCTACCATCAATGGTAAGCTAATGCTAAAGAATACGCTTGTATTTGGGTTTATCAGTTTTCAACCAAACCGAGCTTTGATTGAAATTGAAAACATAAAGCACCATCCCACTAAGCTCAAAGCTTTCGATTTGTCAGATGGTAGCGAAGGTATCTATGTACAGAACAATTTTAGGGCAGAAGCCACCACCGAAGTTCTCGACGATATTATTGGCGATATCAATATACCAACAGTTCCGCAAGTAGGTGGCGTAACAAAGGTGCTAAGGCGAAGCAACCGCAATGTAAAAGTTACGGTGCTGAACAATTACAAACTCATTTTAAAACCCAAGTTATGAAAACATTTATCTCAATTTTAATACTGGTGTTGATTTCCGCTTTCGCACCTCGACTTTGCTCGGCACAGGCTACAGCACAAACAACAAAAGTCCTCGATACCATTTATGCCAATGATACCAAAAATGTTGCGCTGTTTTTTCCAGAACCCATACGGCAAGGTATAACCGGTTCAGACAATTTTGTATTTACCTACAATCGAGAAAAAGAACAATATTTCGGACTTCTTCAAGCAAAGCCCGGAAAAGAAAGTAACCTTTTAGTAGTCAATAGAAATGGTTCAATTTTTTCGTATATTGTAAGATATAAGAAACAGCTCTCTAAGCTCAATTATTTCATTCCGTTATCAAATAGTATCGGTAATGAAAAACCGATTGTAACTGATTCGGTTCTTGTTGAATCTTCTGAAGAACTTGTAGATAATAGAACCTATTATTACCAAAAATTCTGCTCGTATCTTCTCAATAGAAAACAGCGCATAGGTCGAATTAAGAAACGAAACGAAAGTATTGTTTTGAGTGTTGAGAATATTGTTTTTGATAAGGAAGAGCTCTACTTCGTTATCCAGATTGAAAATAATTCTGCTTTGGATTACGATTTGAATTTCTTGAACCTGTCGATTGAAACTCGGCAAAAAGGAAAAAGAAAATCGTTACAACGCCTCTATCAAGAACCTATTTACATAAATAATCTGCCTTCAAAAATTACAGAAAGTGAAACGGTTCGCTTCGTTTATGTGTTGCCCAAGTTTTCATTATCCAATGACCGTAGGGCAGTTTTGGAATTGAATGAAAAGGATGGCGAACGAAATATTGAAATGAAACTATCACATAGATATATTAATAACCCAAATTAATACTGTTATGAAAAAAAATGTCGTTTTTTCGCTCACATTACTGTTCCTTTCTTGTGCTGATTCTGAAACTAAAATTTCAGGACCAAGTGCTACAGCCCAAATCGTCATTGAAAGCTTTTATGAAAAAGATGAGGAAACCTTAAAAGCACATTCCACACCACAGGCGTATTCCAACTATATGAATACCATAAATATGTTCAACGCTACACCAAAGGATGATTCTAACTTTACTGTTTTGCAGGATACGATTATGGGCGATGTGGCTTGGGTAAAATATACCACAGCATACGATAAAACGCCTGGTATTTTTAAACTGATCAAGCAGGACGGCAAGTGGTTGGCTACTGCAAGAGGTTCAAAGGATAAATCGCCTTTTTAAAATAATCACATTCTTGGAATAACCGTTTCTTTCAACCAATGGAAAGCAGCTTTTTGATCGTATAGGATTTCCGGCCGTAACAAACCTTCCATATCGCCTTCAAAAGCTGCATCGTTTTTCTTGGCTTCCATATTTTGTAGGAACTCTTTTTGGGAAGGGACTTTGCCAACGGAAGATTCCATATAAACCTTAAAGCACTTGATAATCTCATCAATATCGAGTTTCATATATTGTCTGGAATAATCCAGATCAAACAAATCCCTTCCTTTACTTCGTTGATAAAGCGCCCTCAACTTCGTGCCCAAAAGTTCATTGATTTTATATGTTTTAATATCAGCTCTCCCCGAAAACCAAGGGTTCGCCATTTCAAAAGGGAAATCTACCCAATCGAGTGCGTTGAAGTGTTCTTTACAATTAATCTCTAATTTTAGCCGGCGACGCTCATTTTCATATTCGGATGTAAACCTGTACAGCGCTTTTGCTCCGTGCCCTCTTACCTGTGTACGCCTGTCTTCCTCAAAAAAAGTAATGACCTCGCCAATGCGCTTCATAATGGGTTTGATAGGGCCTTCCCGAACCTGTACAAGGTCAATATCCTCGGAATATCTCGGTGCCGGGTTCAGATATAATTTATGTAGAGCGGTGCCGCCCCGGAAAGCAAGGTTTTCCCTTAGAAAATCATCGGCAAAAATTGCTACCAACGCCCGACTAATAATCAAATCCTGCTCAATTTGTGCAAATTCTTTCCACGGTGCATATTCCCGCCATTGGGCAATATAGGGTCTTGAAATCATAAGTCGCCTTCTAATTTTAGATTGATGTCCACTTTCCATTTATTATCCACCGAACCAGGTCGTTGTTGGTTGGTCGGCTTCAATAAAACCGGATGTATTTTTTGATTTTCCAAATGTTGAAAAATTAAAGTAGATAAACCATTCTTTTGATTTATTTCATCCAATAAAAACCCCAATCGTTGAAGCGTGGCTTTATTGCTGTACCAACTCAATAAATTTTCAAGGTCCTTTTGTGTGCTTTCTTCCATTAACTCTTCAATAGTCGATAGCATTCGGTTCAGCCCCCCCAATTTATTCTGATAATGCACTAAGTCGGCAAGCGTCAGGGCAGGACTCGAAATTTGATAAGTTCCGGCATCTGATTTTTTTGAAAGTATATTTTGTTCCGGCCAAGCGGAAGTGGTCAAAAAACGGATATCAATGGCCGATTTCTGAATATCCAACAGTTTCGGGGAGGATGTCATTACATAATCGCGCTGAGATTGTTGATGGCTTGCTCCATAGGCTTTTGCAGCACTATAAAAACCCAAATAATAATTACGGTCTAAATAATCAAAAAGTTTATTGATATACAGGTTTATGGGAAGTTTTCGAAAACTGGAATACCTTGGGGTCAGTATAAGGTAGAAGCCCTTTCTTAGATTGAGGACTTTGTTCTTTTCGATCAGATGAGCCAATTCCTGCCAAATTGCGTTTTTGCTCTTCTGGGTTCGGCTCATCAATTCTTCCAGGGAAAAAGAATATTCTTCCACAGACAGCAATTTGTCGATATATTCCGCCACCATAACTTTAGTAATTATTAGAGCAATATATGTATTTTAGACGTAAAACTAAAATAAATACTATAAAATTTATATTTATTTAAAATCCAAGATTGGCTTTATTTCAAACAAACTTGAAAATTTGAAAGCGAATTCTAAAAGTTTGTTAAATTTACTCCAAAACAGAAATCAATCAACAATATGGATAATTATCACGATCCTATTAAACATATTAAGTTTTTACGTCAAACTTTATCCCAAGACAAAAAACCAATAGGCTACTTTATATCTGCTGGCTGTCCCTTATCCGTAAATATGCCGAAGGAGCAATGGCCTCTGATTCCTGATGTAGCCGGATTGACCCAATTTCTAAGTTCGGAACTATCATCAAAAACAGATGTCAAAAATGATTATGATAAACTTTTAGATGAAATAAGTTTAGCTCAAAAAAGTATTAAAAACATTGAAGATATTTTGAGTTTTATAAGAGGTTTGAAAGATGTTTCGGTTGGTAACAGCGTTAGAGGCTTTAGCAATGAAGAGCTTATCAAACTGGAAAGCGAAATATGCACGAAAATCGTAAGTAAATTGGATGTGGAATTACCAAATAAAGAATCCCCATATCATAAACTTGCAAAATGGATATCAATAGATCGTGAGAAACCTGTCGAAGTATTTACAACGAATTATGATTTGCTAATGGAACAAGCCTTTGAGGACTTATCCATACCCTACTTTGATGGTTTTGTCGGTTCAAGACAGTCATTTTTTGATTTGAGATCAGTTGAAGACGATTTAATACCAAATCATTGGACACGTCTTTGGAAAATCCACGGCTCTATTAATTGGTTTCAAAAGAAAAATCATCAGGTATTCAGATCAAGCAGAACTAAAGAAATAGACGCTTCACAGCTAATTTACCCATCTCATCTCAAATATGACCAAAGTAGAAAAATGCCTTTTTTGGCTTTGATGGATCAACTTTCTCGCTTTTTGAGAAAACCTAACGCATTACTTATTATCTCAGGTTATTCTTTTAACGACGAGCATATAAATGATTGCATTTTAGGTTCACTAAGAGCGAACCCAAATAGTATGGTAATTTCGATGTTATTCGGCTCTTTAACTGAGAAAAATAAAGAAAATGATTCAACGACTGAAAAGTACCCTAAAGGTGTGGATGCTGCATTAAACAGAGGCAATCTTGCTATATGGGCTAAAGACGAAGCGATAATTGGTACGGTTAGAGGCAAGTGGAAATTAGGAGCCTTATTGGAAGATGAGGATAATTTAGCTAATTGTCTGTCTAAAAGGGATGACGAAGAAGCAGCTCTTTGCGATTTAGATCTTGGTGATTTTTCAAAAATGGGGGATTTCCTTCAAGCTTTAATCGGATATAATCAAACTCTTTTGGATGAAAAATAACTCTACTTATCTTGGTTCCGTACAAGACGTTAGTGGCACTACCATTAGAATAGCAATGGTCAACGATTCACTATCTGGTTTGACATATGTAAATGGTGAAGGTTACAAAATTGGACAAATTGGAAGTTTTGTTAAAATTCCAATTGGATACAATTTTTTGTTTGGAATTATTACTCAGGTCGGCGCAAGCGCAGCACCAGAAAACGACCAACCTTATGGAAATAGATGGATAACTGTACAACTGGTTGGGGAAGGACATCGATCTGGTGAATTTCAAAGAGGGATTTCTCAATATCCAACAATTAGTGATGAAGTGCATTTAGTATCTGAAGTAGACCTAAAACGAATCTATGGACAACCAGACAAACCATACTTTGTAAATATTGGACATATTGCGGGAGCCGAATCTATTCCTGCTTTGGTGGATGTAAATAGGTTAATTACGAGACATTCAGCAGTAGTTGGAACAACTGGTTCAGGAAAGTCAACGACAGTTGCAAGTCTGTTAAATGCGCTATCCGATTCTGAGAAATATCCATCATCACGAATTTTGGTGTTTGACATACACGGAGAGTATGGACAAGCTCTAAAAGATCGAGCGAATATTTTTAAAATTAACGCTGACAAAAGCGAAGGAAGTCAAGAAAAAGAATTGGTTATTCCCTTTTGGGCCTTAAATTTTGAAGAATTATGTGATATCAGTTTTGGAAAATTTGCTGCCGAAAAAGATCAAAATGTAATTCTAGAAAGAATTCAGCAAGCTAAGTTGAAAAGTTTGGAAAAACATCCTAAAACCGGAATCGACATAGATAACCTTAGTATTGATTCTCCCATACCATTTAGCTTGAATCATCTCTGGTATGACCTTTATACCGAAACGCTAGGAAAGTTCTATCCGGACAAGGATGGGACGATTATGGAAAATCTTGCTTTTGAAACTGATGAAAATGGAGATAAGATATTAGGTGATCCAGTTCGGGGTATTCCTCCTATTTTTAAAAAAATAAATACCTCCAAAGCAAATGGTGATCGAGTTCAATACTTGCCTGAAACCCCTTTAAATAATAGCCAACAGTTACATTCATTGGGTTCAAAGTTGAGAATTCCAAGGTATGATTTTATTTTCAAACCTGGGGATTGGACTCCAAAAAAGGATGGATTTATAGAAAAAGATTTAGATTCCCTGATAAAAGGTTGGATAGGAAGCGACAAGCCAATTACTATTTTGGATTTATCAGGTGTTCCAATAACTATTTTAAATACAATTATCGGAGTTTTACTGCGTATAGTTTATGAAGGCTTATTCTGGGCAAGAAACCTCTCGCAAGGAGGCAAGGAACGTCCATTGCTTTTGGTAATGGAAGAAGCTCACAATTATTTAAACTTTGAAGGTAGCGCGTTATCGATTGTTCAAAAAATTGTGAAGGAGGGTAGGAAATATGGGATAGGCTCAATGATAGTTAGTCAAAGACCGTCAGAAATAAATTCTACAATTCTTTCACAATGTGGTACATTCTTTGCTCTCCGATTGGCGAACTCTACTGATCGCGCCCACATAACAAGTGCTGTCACAGATAATCTGGAAGGTCTTACAAGTATGCTCCCAATATTAAAAACGGGAGAGGCTATAATCTTAGGAGAATCGGTAAAGCTTCCTATGAGATCGCTTATCAAAGCTCCACCGAAGGATAAAAGACCTGATAGTCAAGATCCTATCGTATTCGATATTGTTGATACAGAAGAATCTTTAATGCCTGGGGGTTGGGGCAACAAAATGGAAGAAAGCCCTAACTACGAAGAATTTATTGAGGCCTGGAGGTCTCAAAATCCTAAAATTAGTAAAATTATCAAATAAAGTATTATGAATAGAAAACCAGTAAAATCATCGAACATAGCATCTATTGGCTATGACAACAATTCATCCACATTAGAAATAGAATTTAAAAACGGCACGGTCTATCAATATTTTGACCTTCCAGAAAGAGAATATAAAGGGCTTATTGGTGCTGAATCCCACGGAACATATTTAGCCCAAAGTATCAAAGGAAGGTACAGGTACTCTAAAGTTTAAGCAAAATGATAAGACTCAATCAACAACTGAAACGAGTTGAAGTAAAGGAGTTTGAAATTGAGAATCAAATAGTCTTTAATTATTTTGATAATCTTCCCGTGTCTGATCGTGATGAAAAATTATTAAAAGCTATTTATATTGGTGTCCTCGCACTTATGGAAGATCGACTATCCGCATTTTTATCGAAAACATCAAATGAACTGGGTACTGAACTGGAAAGTTTGAAGATAATTTTTGAAATGAAAAAGGAACTTTTCTATAAATCTGCAATAAAAGGAAACTTGGCTGAGGATGAAGTCGCGGAATTTCTAAATCAGTACTTTAAGGATAAGCGGTTAAAAGACAAAGCCTACTTAACTGGAAATGTACAAGGTAAAATTAACCGAAATAAAACTGGTGATATAGTCTGCGAAATAGAAGGGAATGAAGACTTAAAGATTGTTATTGAGTGCAAGTTTGATAAGAGTATCAAATTTGGAGATATAGAATCAAAAGAAATTTTTACTCGTAGAACCGATACAGCCTGGAGTCAATTAATAGAAGCTCAAGCAAATAGGGATTCAAAGGTTAGCCTTATCGTATTTGATATTTCTCTCGTGGATAACTCAATTCTTAAAGCATTTGAAAATGTGGGCTACATTCCTTCTATTGGTTTTATCGCTATAATCGATTCCCAGAAAGGGAATTATTCTAATTTGTCAATAGCTTATATGTTGGCAAGGGATATAGCTTTAAATGCTAAGAGTGTTAAAGTCGATAATAATATTTTGGCTATTCTGGTAAATCGTATCATTAAGGATATAAATGAAATATCCCTGATTAAAAATCTAGTTGAGAATAATATTGAGAATAATAAAACAATTTTAAAACAAATTAAGAAATCTATGTTGTTATTAGACTTCAACCAACAGTATCTGAATAAGTTTTTAGAAGATGGAACTTTGGATAAAAATGATCTGTTAGATTTTTATATGGGTGAAGATGTGAAGGATAAATATAAGATTATTGAAAAGGAAATTAATGAAAATTTTAGCATATCCTAATTATCCAAATATCGACCGCGCCTCCTCATAAACCCGTTCAAAGTTAGCCTCCAAATCTGCCTGTGAATACTGTTTAGATTCTTCGGGAAGTTCCCTGTTAATTTGCTGTAATTTAAACTGCACCTTTTTATCCTTCCCGTCCGCATAGGTAATAAACTCTCCCTGATTCAGCCGAAAGAAAACATCTGCCCTTATTTTCGGGATTTCTTTTTCCCCAGTTGTTACTCGTGTATCAAAATCCAAGTTATGGCCACGGCTCACGCTTTTGGTCGGGTCTTTAATAATTTCAAAAAAGCGTTCGTAGTATTTGGCGGTGTCCGGGTCGTTTACCTTGCCGAAAAATTGATAGGAAAGGTTACTCAAAATTGCCTTGCTCGCTTTGTCGCCGTACATCATATCATTTTGTATCTTGTCCTGCATCACATAAATTGTGGCAATATCATAACTCCGCAGCGTAGCCGGAATACGGTGCATATTCAATAGCCGAATGGTCGGGGCTTCTTCCATCAACAGGAAAGAAGGTTTGGAATTCCGCACGCTCATTTGCTTGGTAATAGTATGGATTATTGTTGCAATGACAGGGGAATAAGAAGTTTCAAATTTCGGATTATTCACAATTGAAATTACACAAGGATTTTCTGGACTATTTATATTAAGTGGCACTTCGTCTGCGGACAATGCCATAAATATTCGCTGTGTACTGATTCGTTTTAGCGCATTGGCCAAGGTGCTTTTTACACCTGCTGTCTGTCGCTCTGAATCTTTACCGCTAATAAAGGCATCTGCCATCGCTCTGGATGTTGTATTGGATTCCAAAAACTGGATAAGGCTGTCTGTATCCAGATATTGGTAAACCGCTATTAAATGGGGCAATGTGCAGAATTGGGAATAGTCGGTTTTCAGTTTCCAAATCAATCCACCAATCAAGCCTTCGGCAGCATCATTGAAAAATTTGGTAGTGCCGCTCGTACCGGATTCCCTTTGCTCCAAAAGATTTTCGATCAGCACCCTTGAAACTTCGTTTACGCTTTCCTCGTTCTCTAAATAGCGAGGTGCAATAGGATTGACCCTATGGATGATTTTATCAAAGGAAATGACCTTAAACGGGATTTGACCATCCTTGAAAAGTGGATAGGCCATTTCAGTCAGCTCAAAATCTTTGTAGTCGTGAATGATCCCGCAAAAGGCTTCTTTCTGAAAATGCCTCAAAAATCCATAAACCACGCTTTCGGTCTTGCCACTTCCGGCAGATCCTATGATGGATGCCCCTCTTTTTACGTTTTCGAGTTTGAAGTTTCCCTTGCTCGTTGCAAAGCTTACACGATACTTGCTATCGGCATTTTTCGGTTCCTCCGTTTTGTGCAAAAAAACGTACAGTCCTGTATTAATTAGCATCAACGGACAACCTAAATAAAGTAGGGTCAATATCAACCGATTCTCTTCGGAAATATAATAAAAGATAGCTGCGATTAGCAGCATATTCAGCGCGAACGCATACCGACTGATCTTGAAAAACGAATAAAATAATAAACTGGTCAAGCTAATAACCGAGAGTACCGTAAAAAGACTTTCTATTTCCATCGTCTTGAATTAAATACCGATTGAACTTGATTTGATGGCCACATCCAAACCCTTGCGCAGCTTATTGAAAACCTTTAGGGCAAGCTGTGCTTGATTGGTCGGGATACTTGGCATTATCGGGATACCCGTTTCCCGCATCAACTTAAAAGCAATCGCTTTTTCATTGGTGGGCAGTTTCATCAACGAGGCAAAATAGATTTTTGGGTTTTTAATAAAATCCTTCCTCGCCTTGTAGGTTTCTGCGAAGTTTCTTTGGTAGCCAAACGTCCTGTCAAAGGTCTTTTCGGCATTTTCAAAAAACTTGTCCCGGTCGAAACCCCGTTTGACTTTCTTACCGTTCATCTCGACATCGGAGGCTTTGTATTTGCTCCCGGGCGAAAGACTGAACGAATTGGAAGCGTCTTTCCGGCTCACGACGATGTGGATATGACTTTGGTTTCCGGCCTTGGGCATTCCCTGGACGATCCGTTTGCCATCCTGTTGGTGTGGCGCTTGGCGTTCCAGTTTTGCGATTTCTTTTTCTCGTTTCCTAACACTTCCTTCCATCGAGCCGCTTTCAATACTTCGGATCTCGTTTTTCAGCTGAAGTATTTTGGTGGCAAAGGGTTGGTTTTCCTTGATCTGTTTGTCGGTTCCCTTAAACGTTCGCTGGTGCTCTATTTTTGCATAATATTTAATATCCTCAATAGTTACCGGCCGCCCATTGATTTCCCGGTTGAACGATGCCACATAATCCTTCATCAGCTCACGGGTGTACTTTTTTAAATCTTCACTGCTATTCTGTAATTTGTTCAATTCATACTTCGAAGGACTGACCGTAATTGAATAAAATTTAGGTTCTTTCTTTTTTAATTTTGCACCATTTCCATCAATATCCTTTACCACTTCTTCCGCTGAAAACTCATCGCCATATTGATTGAAAAAGTGTTCCATTCCCGCCTGCCCGGCCGGCAGGTCTTCCTGTTCCAGACCTTGATTTTCCTTTTCCAAGTAGCCCACGAAATCGCCTGAACTTTGTGAATAATTTCCTCCTAATTTTTGGGGTGTGATCGTGATATACATCGCTCAAAAATTTACAGTTCGTTCTTTAGATTTCGCTTTTCGCGGAAGCGTACTTCCTTCTTTTCCTCCACAAATTTCTTCTCTAAGATCAAGGGTTTCTTTTTGGGTACTTCGGTCTGAAAAAGGGATTCGATCATCGCCACGGTGGGTTTGGTCTGGGTCTTTTCCATATCCCTCATTATGGCGATTACCGCATTGATCCGTTTCTTTAAATTGGCCTCGATCGTCCTTCCGGTCGGGCCCAGTTTTTCCCGTGGCGAGATTTCGTTGTAGAAGAAAAAATCGAGCATCGTGGCCATTGCCTCGGTGTGTG
>Ga0115567_10003722_pt1 | contig 14942 bp, 14 predicted proteins | sample COGITO_mtgs_1204_2_FD_88679 | JGI IMG/M metagenome (GOLD analysis project Ga0115567, IMG submission 88679) | Pelagic marine microbial communities from North Sea - COGITO_mtgs_120412 | ecosystem: Environmental > Aquatic > Marine > Epipelagic | place: Germany:Helgoland, sampling site Kabeltonne... | reverse complement strand
AGAGCGGTGATCAATTGACTCCTAATTCCAGTAGTGGTGGAATGTACTCTTCTCGATATGAAAAACAACCATATCCGTGGTCAGCTGTAAGACATATTACATCGGAGGAAATATTGGATACGGAAATAGATGCAATGATCAATGCTGGAGATCGAATGTTGAACAATACATTGAGAGAGACGCATTTATATACAATGTTACTTGCGGAAGAATATTGGGGAGAAGGAACATATGCTAAATGGTACTCGGTTGGCCTTGCGCTCCGCAATACCGATCAACGTTTGTTTCTTACTTGGGTAAGAATGAGTTGCAAGTCGGATAGTTTTGTATTTGAAACGGATTTTCAGGATTTGTACCTGAAATGGTGTAGTATGCCATTAAATAATTCAACCGAAATTACAAATAGGTCTATTATGTTTTGGGCCCGTAGTGCCGAACCAGATGAATATAAACGAATCAAAAACAGTATGCTCACCACATATATACAGGACGTGATTAGGGCTCCGAATGAAGACAATATCGCCAACATAATGAAACATATGTTCAAAGACGAATGGGTGTGTACATCCATTTCGCATAATGTATGGTATCAGTTCGTAGATGGTCGGTGGCAAGAAAATGAATGTGGTACGGGAATCAGGCGACTTATTTCTGGTCCTGTACACGATGTATTCTTTCGATATTTACAAGAGGAGGTGTTGTTTAAAACTAATCATTCCCCTCAAGGCGGGCAAATTGTAAACAATTCAATCATTCAATCGGCCAATGCATCGGCTGCCAATACAACAATTCCCCGTGGCAACGTTACTACAACTACACAACAATTTATTCCAGTCGATGCCGCGGAAGATAAAGATGAGAATAAAGAATTGGTGAACCAATTGAGTAATATATGTGGTCACGTGAAACGAACTGCATGGAAAAACAATATAATGAAGGAATTACAGGAGAAATTTTATGATAGGGAATTTATGAATAAATTGGATGCAAATCCTCGTCTGATGGGATTTAAGAACGGCGTCGTTGATTTCGATAAAAAAGTGTTCAGACAGGGCCAACCCGAGGATTATTTATCGATGTGTGCTGGTTGTGCGTATACACCCCTATCCGAACTTACTAGTCCAGCGGAAATTGACCTTATAAATGAAGTCAAGACCTTTATTACCGAGTTGTTTCCAAACAAAAGTCTGTGTGAGTACATGTGGGATCATTTAGCGTCAATCCTTATTGGAAACAATATAAATAACGTATTCAATATATACACTGGAACGGGTGCCAATGGGAAATCGGCGATGGTTGATTTGTTGACTGTTTGTCTGGCCGATTATAAGGGAGTGGTACCACTGACTCTTGTTACTCAAAAACGAACATCAATAGGTTCGACTACACCTGAAATTGCTCAATTGAAAGGTGTTCGATTCGCCGTGATGCAGGAGTCGAGTAAAGGTGACAAGTTGAATGAGGGAATTCTCAAGGAATTGACGGGGGGAGACGATCTACAAGCTAGAGCATTATACCGTGATAGTGTCACATTCAGACCACAATTCAAATTGTGTGTATGTACAAATACTCTGTTTGATATTAGTGCAATGGATGATGGTACGTGGCGTCGTATTCATGTAAACCCATTCGAATCAAAATTCCATCCCGATCCGTACAACAATGAAAAGAAATTCCCTGTAAAGGAGTATCCACATCAATTCAAAGTTGTTAAACGATTAGACAATAAATTCCCAAAATGGGCACCAATATTGATGGCTATTCTCGTTGATCGTGCGTATACGACGGATGGACACGTTGGGTCTTGTGAGCTCGTCGAATCTCATTGTGAGAAATACCGTATGAGCCAAGATTATTTGATGGAATTTGTGACCGAATGTGTTCGCGAAACTGAGGGAGATAGATTGACAAAAACTGATGCAAAGGAGGAATTTAAACGATGGTATCAAGATACACATGGCAAACCTCCTCCTAGTATCCGAGAACTGACTGAATATATGGATAAGAAATATGGTAAGTACCAAAAAGGTGGTTGGCGGAATATTGGAATTGTATACGACGATGACGAAGATGATTTTATTTCAACAGATGTTGATTGTGTCGTGTAATGCGACTGTTATTATGTAAAAATTTGTTTACACCCGAAGATTTAAATTATTTTTATATTTTCAGTAAAAATAATATATATATTGATCGAATCAATTGAACGGCGGATCATACACAATGTTATTCGAATTCCTATAGGTTCGATTCTATCGAATGATTGCACTTCATAACTATGATATAAAATATCGTAGTTATATAAAACCACACGAATGCCCAAAAAAAATACAAACTGTTGTAAAATAGAACATAGTGAATTGAATACACAATTTAATGATAAAAAGGAAACTACTACTGGGCGGCAGGCACGACTTATATCCAGTCGTTTATATAAAAAGGCGACTGTTATAAGAAATAATCCACCAGCTGTCGCGATCCCTCCGCTTAAAAATCTGTTCGGTTGATTATATTGTAGACCAATTCGAGTCCATTGTAGATACGTCACCCAATTCAATTGTTTCACTGGGTGACGTCTTGTCACCAATACCACTACTCAGTTCTTTCATAAAATTCTTTAACATTGTCTTATCTCCATTTGGACTGGGTTGACTATTATCAGGTGTTTTTTCGTGATATGTTTCTTGTGCCTTTATATTAGAAATTTGGATTTTTGAAGGATGTGAACGTTTAATCTGTATATGTTGTCGCATAACTTCATATTCATCTTTTCGTTCATTTGCCAAATCGCGAAGTTTTGGTGGAGATGATACCGATTGATAAAATCCATATAAATTGTGGAGTATTGCAATAATAATTACAGACAATACAGTCCATTTAATTGACCACAAAATTGTACTTGATGAATTGGGTGTATCGACGTGGTATATATCATTTGGGATTTTATCTATATTATTTAGGATACTACTCATTTTATTAAAACAGTCTGTTATTGTCTATTGATAGACTATATTAATATAACTTTATGATATTTAAAAATTCAATAATATCCATTTGATGGATAGCTTGGTCATAATTATCTGTCATGAAATAATAATCTACATATTCATCATCTTCATCATCAACTGTTTCTATAACAAATACAACTGTTGATTTTTTAGATATTTTATATTGAGTTCGTTCAACAACCCTAGATGTGTGTGAACGAGGAAATTGGAAATCGTCTTCTTTTGAAATATCACTTGTATCAATAATCATTTCGACTCCATTGATTCGCATTATGTCTGTCGGCCCATCTCGATGTTTAATGCGACATACTCTCCCATCAACAATTTCAAATACACCACGATAAGAATATATTTCGGTCACTTCTTTTTTGCGTTCCGCAAAATCACCCATTTTTTTCTTTGATGCGGCGATCACAATATTTGATTGTATTTTTGGATATATACGAACCTGTTGTTTTTGTTGCATTATAATTGGATATATTTGTACATTATAATATGGTAAAGTATTTAAGTGTTATTTGTAAATGGGTTGTATAGTCCTCTGTCATACAAATGGCTTATAAAAGTAAAACTATTCATTCTGTTATTATAATTTCTAAAAATGGTGATGTATTGGATGATAAAATGAAAAATACAAACCCCGATATATTTTACAAGAAATGTGGATTCAAATCGGATAAATTATTTGGTTGTTGTGCTACTTTCTCAGTGGAATCGACCGTTCTATCGACCGTTCTATCGACAGTCGAATTATGGGCAAAAACGGATGGTCGGGCGGGACAAGAAAATAAGTACGATTTTCCTCCCCCAGTGGATAATTCGTTATTTTTCGGAAGTTGCTTGTTGGTAGGATATGATGCGGATCATGCGATGGTATCAATTGATTCAACTCAATGGAATGTTATATACGAACAATTATTTGGTGGATTTGAAAATATGGATGATACGGCAGAATCTGATGAAAATGAAATAGATGAACTCGCGTGTATTCCCGATAAATTTAAAACTCGTGATGGTTATTTAAAGGATGGGTTTGTTGTTGATGATAATGATTCGATCGACAGCGAACTATCCCCAGACGAGTATTTGTAGTACAATATAAAAAATTGAAATATAGTTAAAATTATATGGTGTTATTATTCCATATAATTTATTTACAGAACAAATGCTCACTACAGTATCAAACTCAACAATGTTTCGAAAAAATACCGCTCGGTATATTCGAAACACAATGATTACAGACCTGATAGAACCGACCGACCAAATTGATCAATTATCTACCAATATTGAAATTGCCATATACAATCGAACACTTCGTAATGCAGCTAATAGCAATATACCACAACGTTGGACTGATACAAAATTTGTTAAACTCTATACGGTATTTCTCCGATCTATTATTTCGAATTTAGATAATTCAGAAGTTAAAACCCGTATAATGTCTGATGAATTTGATGTAAAATTAATCGAGACAATTCCGATCGATGGTTTGAATAATGACAAATGGTCGAATGTCCGAAAAGCCGCCGATATGACTGCAGATGGAATGTACGAAATAAATCTCGAATCATCCTCTGATGATTTCACTTGTAGGAAACCCAAGTGTCGTTCAAAGAGATGCTCGTACTATCAAATGCAGACCCGCAGTGCGGATGAACCGATAACAACATTTGTCACTTGTCTTGATTGTGGTGGGAGGTATAGATGTTAAATCAAACGAACTATTTATCAGTATTTATACCAGTATTTATACCAGTATTTATACCAGTATTTATACCAGTATATGAATTTGTATTTTTTTTACAAACAATACAAATATATATCACTTTGTATACACTAAAATGACAACCAATTTGCGAAACGTAGTAATCAGTATAGATGTAGGAATAAAGAATTTATCATATTGTATTATTTCTTCATTGAGACAAAAGGAATTTGATATTTTGGATTGGGATAATATTTCTCTCTATGAAAGAAAAAAGGAGGTCGTATGTGATGGAATTTTATGTATAAAAGGTAAACAACATAATAAATCAGTAAGGTCTTGTGACAAGGTGGCGCGGTACTATAATAAATCAACTGGATATAATAGGTGTCGATTGCATACAAAAAATGTGGATAACTGTGTATTTTACGACAAGGTACATACACATTCCGTCTATTCAAAATTAAATATAACTGCCCTACGGGAATATTATATTAATTTATGTAATTCTTGTGGTGTTGAACATGTGCAACATAGTACTAAAAAGGATATTATTGTATCGATAAAGACATTACTTGATAATCATTTGTTTATCCCTTTCAAAAAAGATCCTCGCGCGACCGATGTAGATATGGTAACGGTAAGCGAATCTATACAAACCCAATTCGACTGTATAATCGAACAAATGTATGAACAAATTAGCACTGAATCCAATATTACGATATTGATTGAAAATCAAATTGGTCCTTTAGCAATGAGAATGAAAACAGTTCAGGGGATGTTGACACAATATTTCACAATGAAGGGTTTTAAAAATATAAAATTTATATCATCCTCCAATAAACTGAAGGTAATGATAGGAGAATCTATAATATCAACCGATACAGCCAATTATAATTCATACAAAGAGAGAAAAATAGCAGGGGTCACAAAAGTCAATGAATTCATTAAACAATATATACCAGATAAAATGAATTGGTTTGACTGTCATAAAAAAAAAGATGATCTTGCCGATGCTTGTTTACAATCATTGTGGTATATTTGTATACATACAAATTGTTCAGAACCAAATGAGTGTAATGTGTAAAAGTATATAAGATTTTATTGGGCTGTATACAAAGGGATATACGATAATAATGTCATTTGGTTTAGGAGACGTCGATATTATTGAACTTGATACAGCCGAATTGGGATCAACGCAATCACAATCAAATGAATCGATTCCTCCACCAGCATCTACATCTGGAGGGGGACTTGAAATGTTAATGAATACAACTCACCGAAGTACACCAGAAACAAAGTCCGTCAATGTATTAAACGATATAGATGATCTAGAAAATGAACTCAATGATTTATCGGATACAATACAAGATCCAATTGGAAAATCTAATACTAAATCATCATTGTTTAATATTGATCCGCCGTCAGATGAAATCCCTGTACACAAGGAATCGGCCCCTCATATTAACATAGGAGTCGCATCGTCCAGTACATCGGACAATCGAACGTGGGATGGATTTGGTACATTTAATGACATTCCCATTAATCCAAATATGGATGAATCTGTTTCTGTTCAGCAAAAAATGTCAAAAGAAGAAGAACTAAGAGAGAAATTTAGTTATTTGCGAAAGCTCGAGGGACTTGAGCAGAAGGGAGTTTCTTTATCAAAGAAATATTCAATGGATTCTGATTTAGCTGAAATGCAAGGTGAATATGAAATGATTATTTCGGAGAAGGAACAGAGTAATAGTGTTAAATTCCAAGGCAAGATGTTGATGGCTGCAGTAACTGGATTAGAGTTTTTAAATAACAAGGTGGATCCATTTGATGTGAATCTCGATGGTTGGGGTGAACAAGTAAATGAAAATATTTCCGATTACGACGAGATTTTTGCTGAGTTACATGAAAAGTATAAATCTAAAGCCAAGATTGCTCCCGAACTAAAATTAATGTTCCAATTGGGTGGTTCTGCGATAATGGTTCATATGACAAATTCTATATTTAAAACATCGGTTCCTGGAATGGATGATATTATGCGACAGAATCCCGATTTAATGAAACAGTTCTCTCAGGCAGCAGTTAATAGTATGGGAGCGACGAATCCTGGTCTTAGTGGATTTATGAATGATATGTCTAAGCCATCACAACCACAGCAACAACCACCTCAACGACCACCTCAACGACAATCGCAACCACCATCAAATTCGTTCGGGCAAGGTGTATCTATAAATGATAATTTCGCGCCAGTAAATGAACCATCAAAACGTGTCGAAATGAAAGGACCCAGTGATATAAGTAGTATTTTGTCAAATATTAAAAAAAAACAGACGAAACAACCATCACAACAGAACAATATTGAAGTTGGAAGTACAATAAGCATCCAAGAGCTAACTGAAATGCAAAAGGATATGGGTGGTTCTAATGGTCGCAGAAGACCAAAAAGCGAACGAAATACGATAAGTCTTGATATATAGAATTGGAAAAAATAGAATTGGAAAAAATAGAATTGGAAAAAATAGAATTGGAAAAAATAGAGTTGTAAAAATTGAAATATATAACAATTGTATTTATTACAACAACAAATCAGATATATTCAACAATGTCTCGACTTATTTCACAAGAAATTACCGAATATGATAACATACCAATTCGAATTGGTAAAGATGCCAATTCGAATACATCAATTGTGCGTCTCGCCGATCCGTCCGATGTATGGATCCACGTGGCTGACTATAGTGGGGCACACTGTATTATAGAAGAAAATATTGAATTCATTGGTGTACGTGAAACCCCTCTAATTATTCGGCATTGTTGTCAACTACTCAAACTAAAATCCGAAAAATTACGTAATTTAAAATCGGTTCGATTTCATGTGACCAATATATCCAATTTGAAAATCAGAAAAAATCCAGGTGAAGTTTCGTTTATTAATAGGAATCATGTTATTACAATCAAGGTATAGATCGTATATCAATCACCATTTAACAACATTACGTATAAATATATATGCAACAATTCGTATCTTATCAAATATTTTTGTAGTAAAGCCATTCACAAGGCCTTTTTTTGGATATTCTATAATATTAACAAATTTATTTAAATCGTTAAATAATACTGCTCCGTGTACATCATCTGTATAATGAAATTTACAAGAATTCATTGCAACGGGAGATGTTTGATTCATGTCAATATATATATCATTCAAACCTATAATGACCGAACATTTATCTGCATATCGATATAATAAATTCGAATCAATCGACCAATCATACATATCAATTTCATTGTATAGAAATGTCCACTGGCTATCGTGATTCATTAATGTAATAATTGGATCCTGGACGCCACTACATGAATTGAATACACACTCCCATACACGTACGAATGTGGGAGAATATGGTAGGTTTATAGACAGCGGATCAACCCATACAATTGATTTTGCAGAATCAAATAGTTCCGGGTTTGAACGAGCTAATATAGCAAGGCGAATTGATCCGTAACTATCACCAATTAAATGATAATCTGTATATTTATTTTTCGGATCATTGAAATCATCATCTATGAATTGTATAATGCTAGACAAATGCGAAGAAAATGATTCATTTGTAAGATGACTATTACACAAAAGATTCTGATTCATTATGATATTTACATCCAAATGTTCAGATAATTGTCCGACAAATTGTATATTCTCTATTCCATTTAGTGGATTGAGTCCGTGTAAATAATAAATAACTTCGTTCGGTGCATCGGGTGCATCGGGTATATGATGTCTTCTCTTCGTACGCATTTGAAGTGGTTCTGTTTCATTTGTATATTTCAGTGGAACATAAGTTCGATGCGACCATCCCGATAATTTAAAAATCGCATCGGTAAATGGTTTAATTATATTCATTGCAATTGGATGTAGTAATGGGAGCTTGGTTAAATTTTTATCCGTTTTAATATCATATAAAATTTGCATGAAACTGTTACGTGGTTCATCGGTAAAAGTTTGATTTTTCGGATCATTGTTAATAGAATACCGTATTGGATAATTACCATAATTAATTTCATCAAATACCCCATTGAATGGTTGTTTTTCGTCCGATATACCAAATTCAAACTTTTCATTTTCATAAAATGCGCGTTGGGCTGGTATGTCGTTATGTTGTAGATGGTATTTGGTTGAAAATGATGATTTTGTCGACGTTACTGAATGTAAATTAAACAATGTGGAAAAAAATAATCCATTATATATAAAACTTTTTAATTGGAATATCATTCGATTCCTTATAATATGTATATATATAATCGAATATAATGCGTCTTTTATTGAATATATGGTTCATATTTATACACACTTCATTTGTTGTTAATCAAATCATCTATTGAATATTCTATACTTTGTACCGATCTAACGAACCAGAACCAATCGATTGGTAAAGATAGAAATAATGAGTTGACTGAAGTATATATTTGTTTGTAATTCCCTTTAATTATATTAGTCAAATCTGTCTCTCCTCGCGTCATCCAATAATGTCGAGTATTCCGTCTCGACGGAATTAGTCTATATAATTGCGACAATCCTGGATATAAATCGTAATTAGGATTTGAAACTGTTGTCACTGTCAGTACCGTTTTGTTCGGTGATTTTGATTTTTCGGGGAAAAAAAGGTCTACATTATACGCGGCACCACCATCCATTGCAATTTCCCCTTTATATTGTGCATTATATGTGGATACCTGGGGAATATGAACTGAACACAGTAAACAATTAATCAAATCAACATTTGATTCGAAATTCGAAATCCAACGAAACCCAGAATTCTTTAGTGTGATACCTATATGGCAGTCAGTCGAATTCATTTTTTCATATGCATCGGGATATTTTTCTATAATACTATTCATTATTTGAATCTGATAATATGATATAGAATTTTCGTAATCAAAATTAACTAATTTATGAATTGTTTCTTCACTGTATTTGTCGTATAATTTGATTATTTCCGCACTACTCATTCCGATACAAATCATCATTACATATATCGCTCCAGAAGATGTTCCATAATAGGTGATTTTATCAGAGAATCGTTTTCCGACTCCACTATTCTCTCGAATTACATCATACATTTTGATATAGTACATCATTCCCCACGCAGCTGCATCAAAATATACTTTATTTATTTGTTCATTTGTCTTATAGAATTGTTTAGTCATTTATACGATATTACTATAAATAACATAAATATGCGGAAAATAATTTAATTTTTAATTATGTAATAGTATAATCTAGATTGTTATGGTCGAGAATACGAATACGCGATTTAATCACACCAGTGGTTTGGGTAATAATGGTCCCACGACTATCTGCACACAAATTAGTAATCCAACCATATCACTTAGGAAATTAATTTCATATTCAATGTTCCAAATGATTGCGGCACTTAATCCTGATATAATAGAATCTATTACATTATATGATGTGGCGTACGATTCGTCCCCTTCAAAAATAGCAATATTCCAGTTTAAACCATTATTTCCTTCGTTATGCGCAACACCATGTTATATGTGTATGCGAATTGATAGAATTGAATCTGTAACCAACAATTCATCCGAAAAAATCGTGTTCTTGGGAAAACAATACACTCCCGATGGTAGTACGGCCGATCCAATTGAATCTGTACTGGATACTATTCGAAAAACCCATATCCAAATTGTATACAAAGAATCAACAACTACAATGATATTAATCGATGAATCGACTATTTCGGTGGAATATATATTTGACGCTCAACTGGATCATCCGATTGGCGATACTAAGTATGCCAAACAAATAATTTCTAAAATGATGCATCGGATTTTTTCCAGATTAAAAACGGGTATTGAAGGGGTAAAGGGAGGGGAGTGAAGGGATTTATTCAAAAACCGAAATGTATATTGTACAGACGCAGTAAACAATTTAACCATATATATTGTATATGGTTAAACCAACGATGCAAACAAGTGGATCATTTATTCCAATCATAACTCTATTATATAATTTCATATATATATTCGGTAATATATCGGTTGTATGGTTGATGTGGCTATCGGGTCGTTCAACTAGATATCAGTCAATACGCGCGACATTCCGAGTTATATCCAATATCAATATATTCTACACCAAATTTCTTCAGGCATTGGCTGGGAATATCGGTGGTTTTCCAGATGATGTTATCAATTGTTTATCGGAGTTTTCCGAAACAGTGCCATACGATACCGATGATATAGACGATACATTCAGACAGTCAATCACTAATTTGGATTCGGTTAGTCGATCGAACAATCCACATATTCCAACGATTGATATTAAAAGTATTTCAGAATCTCCTGTGCGGATGGGGACTGTTTCGTTAGTATATGACGCTCAAATGACTGATGGAACACATATCGCAATCAAAGTATTGCGAAAGGGAATTTACAAAAAGATCGTTAGTGCGATTGATCATTTTGATGTTATATTCAATATTATTTCGTGTATTCCCTATATTCGAGATTTAAATACTCAATCTATATATTACGAAAATCGGGAAATAATGTTTCACCAATTGGATTTCAACATAGAACTGAACAATATTATTAAAATGTATGATTTAAACGCGGGGTCGGATTTATTCTGTATTCCAACTACTTTTCCAGAATATACTAATATGAACAGTAATATAATTGTAATGAAGTGGATTGATGGAATGACTCTGAAACACGTTGATGAATCGGACAAGTTTGATTATACCAATATATTAGTCCAATTCGGATTGAAATCGATCATTATTGATGGGATGTATCACGGCGATATGCATTCTGGGAATATTCGATTTTCGGAAACATTGGATGGTCGGAAATCCATCGGGTTACTGGATTTTGGGATTGTTGATACAATAGATCCACCGATCCATCGAATTGTTATTGATTTTTTCACAACATTACTCGATGGTGATGTAGATGGTGTTACAAATATTATATGTAAACGTGCTATTTTGTTCACCAGATCAAATCTACCAATTCGCAATGATATTAAATTATATCGCGAAGTAAGAGCAATTATTTCGGAAACAATATCATCTAATAATATAATTGGTATCAATGAACTTTCTGATATAAACCGAATACTGTTAAAATATGACGGTCGTCTTCGACCAGATTTTTGTAAAATCAATATATCACTAGCGTCAAACTTTTCCGTATTGAATTATTTATTGAATGGTGAAAATTTATTAGATTGTATAAAATCGAATATGGATATTTTAATGAACGGTGATAATTTAGATGAAGTGGGTATAGATGATAATGCGATTATCGATATAGCGTCTAGTTTATTCAATTGATCGATAGATCGATCGCTAGATCGCTAGATTTATTCGATCGCTAGATTTATTCGATTGATCGATCGCTAGATTTATTCGATCGATTCATTCGATTGATCGATCGATAGATTTATTCAATAGATTTATTCCCAATCGAGCAGTCAATTAGAAGTATATATGCGTTACTCTGATCCCCATCTCTATCTCCATCCATTATATTCGTCCAATCATCTATATATACAATATCATACGTTATGCATATATACGACCCAACTGAATTGTTTTCATTAATCGTCATATTTGACTGGTCTAAATCTTGTATATTGAATATGATCAAGCATCGAATATGTGTATCAGTTAAACGGATAATTTTAAACCCGTTAATATGATTGCTTGTAAACATAACTTGCTTGCCAATTAGATGTAAATATGGATTTACTGAATTAATTCTGTGTAGTTCGCACCAAATGCCATTAGGCAGTGTCTGCGACACATATCGAATACACCACGCCATATGGGACTCTATATAATTACAAGTTGTATTTGTAAATGTTAGTCGATGTCTATCGCGACGCCATTGGTCCATCGTGTCGATATTGGTCATATTCCCAACATCCTCGAATACTTTTTCTAAACCACCAATATCAATACCTTTTACTATATACTTCGATGTGAGGTTACATATTGTAGAAGAAATATTGTCCTTTGGTTTATTGTCTGTGATTAATTTCACCCCAATTCCAGCACTTATTCCAGCACTTATTAAAATTATTCCAGATACAAATATACGAATAGTATCTGGACTCGTTTCCGACATTGGATAACCCATATAGTTGAATAATATTATAGGTTTATTATATTGTTATACATTTAACTCGTTATGTATACATCTACCTCGTTGTGTATTTGTATGTAAATATATTACATACAAATTATTTATAGAACATCCCGATCACAAAATAAGTGTTTTACTGAATAGAAACAACTTTACCATTAACAACCTTCTCACCATCCTTACAGAAATGAGGAGCCATGTACTTTTGGAGGTTGAAATAAGTGAGTTTAACATCAGCAGGAACTTGTAGAAGTTTCAAAAGAGCTGGATTAGGAATAATCAATCTTCCATTATTATGATCCTGTAGTCCGTTTTGTTTAACGAATGCGGTAACCATCGCGGTTGCCTCGGTACGGGCCAAAAGGGTTCCAGGAGCCTTGTCTAAGAAAAGAGCAAGTTCATCGGAAATCTCGGTTGCCTTGACAATTCCACTTGGAGGTCTAGTTGTATTCTTCTTATTGGCGGCCTTAATTCTATCCTTATTGACCGACTTCATATCCTTCATAACTCTCTTTTCGAATAACTTTGTATCATTTCTAAGAGAAGAGACGAGTGCAGTGATGGTGGTGAACTTATCGTATAAATTGGAAAACTCCTTGTCATATGAAATTAGATTAACTTCTTCAGTAGAAACGGTTTCCTTAGTAGAAGCGACTTCTTCAGTAGAAACGGTTTCCTTAGTAGAAGCAGCGACTTCCTTAGTAGAAGCAGTGGTTTCCTTAGTAGAAGCGGTTTCCTTCTTAGTGGCAGTTCCCTTCTTGGCGACGGGAACCTTCTTGTTAGAGGTGGTCTTGGTAGTTTTAATAGCGGAGGTGGTCTTGGTAGTAGTCATTGTAATGTATAATAGTGTCTCATGTCTAAACCCTTTTTATACATTTTATAACACATTTATTGACACTATTTTGGTCACAGTTTAATATATAATTTTATACACGGTACTAACCAGAAACAGAATAATGTAGTGCAGGCATTGACTCTGCTGCGTCCGAATTTACTAGCGTAATAACCATCAATACATACATGCTACCAAGATTACGCATATGTGATGTATTTGATCGCATTATTAATCTATCTAGTACCTCTACAAAGTACGTTCGGAGCAAACAATCATCGATATCATTAAGTGTACGAAGTGGTCTTCCTCCGAATGGTCTTCCATATGGGGGAGATATAAGACATCGCATCTCGACAGATAATTGTGATCTATATTCCCATACATCCCGCAATTTTCTCAAATACGAAATAATTGTTTCGCGGTTCATTGTGGCGAACCATTCCACTGATGTATAGTTTCCGAGTTCATCCATTTCATTACATAGAATCTGTAATCTCGATCTAAATAATTCATCCGAATTAATAATTCCTGGCCGATCCGCAATATGTGATGGATTTGTATTATCGAATACAACGTCTACATTATAATTAAAAATCATCGACGCCATTCGGACGAGTTGTTTTGCATTGTCTAGTACATTATGGTCAATATTTTCGCGGTTATATGGATTTGTCGCAGAAAATGTAATCCTATTTGTATTACGTGAACGATAATCTTTGAATAAATTAATTAACGAACACAGTTCGAACCCCCACACTTTACCACCCGTATCTGTGAAACTGATAAAGTCATGATAATCAATATCACCGATACATTCCAATGTAACCATATCAGCGTCGTTCATACATTTCTCTCTATGCATTAATCCGAAACCTTTTAATCTGTTGTATTTCTCTACAAATAAACGTCTTACGTTTGATTGTATCTGTATAGCGAAGAATGATAATCTCAAAAAATTATACAATCTGTGAATAATAACATCTTTCTTTCCACAAACGCGTTGATTGTAATGTCGTAAATTGTATTTTATTTGATCGATGCTAAATTTTCCAATCTTGAGTTGATTGAAATTTGTTGTGTTTAATAATCTAGTCTTGCACGGTTTCAAATCAACTGGTTTCAAATCAACTGGTTTCAAATCAACTGGTTTCAAATCAACTGGTTTCGATATGGAATCAATGTATTCGGTTATTTCATTTCTCTTCATTTGTATTATATTTTTATAATAGACGTT
>Ga0115567_10003712_pt1 | contig 14970 bp, 15 predicted proteins | sample COGITO_mtgs_1204_2_FD_88679 | JGI IMG/M metagenome (GOLD analysis project Ga0115567, IMG submission 88679) | Pelagic marine microbial communities from North Sea - COGITO_mtgs_120412 | ecosystem: Environmental > Aquatic > Marine > Epipelagic | place: Germany:Helgoland, sampling site Kabeltonne... | reverse complement strand
CCAGAAGAAATTGCTTACCGAAAACAATGGATCACCAAGACCGATTTAGCAAATTTAGCCAAACCACTAATGAAAAATCAGTATGGTGAATATCTGTTAAAGCTAATAAAGTGATTATGAAAGTTACCCCCTTAAAAATTCCTGAAGTGAAGCTGATTGAACCTGAAGTGTTTTCAGATGAGAGAGGTTTTTTTTACGAATCCTTTAATCAGAAACAATTTAATGATGCGGTTGGTCAAGAAGTCATATTCGTCCAAGACAATCAATCTACATCAAAAAAAGGAGTGTTACGCGGCTTACATTACCAAGAGCAACCATTAGCCCAAGGAAAGTTGGTGCGAGTGATTTTTGGGGAGGTGTTTGATGTGGCAGTCGATATTCGAGAAAATTCAGCCACATACGGACAATGGGTCGCTGAAATTTTATCGGGAAGCAATAAAAAACAATTATGGATACCAGAGGGCTTTGCTCATGGGTTTTTAACCCTGACCGATGACACCGAGTTCCTTTATAAAACGACGAACTTCTACTCCAAAAAGCATGAGCGAACTATTCATTGGAAAAGGAATGACTTTGATATAAACTGGCCCACGGTGGGTGCAGACTTAGTACTATCCTTAAAAGACTCTCAGCCATGAGCGATTCTAGTCATAAATATTCGGAGTACCTAAAAACGAGAAGATGGTCAGGATTAATTTATCGATATATTTTCATCTACCCTTTTTTTTTGCAGTACCTTGGATTGAAAAATGTTGATTATGGATGCGGTATCGGAGATTTTTTAAATTTCGCAAAATTCTTTAAAAAACATGCATTAGGTTTGGATATTAATCCCCACAACATTCAGATTTGCCGGCAACAGGGTCATGTCGCCGAGTTGTTGAAAAGTAACCAGCAATATTTTACCGATAAAAAAAACTCGATTAACTGCATTGTTCTTGACAATGTTCTAGAACATATAAGTGACCCTCATTTTGTTATGAGCGATATCTGCCATGGATTAACAACTGGCGGGTACCTGATTATTGGAATACCGGTAGGCCAAGCAGGTTATAAGGCCGATCCTGACCATAAAATGTATTATGATGAAGATGCATTAAAGTCGTTACTAGAGGAGTACTCTCTGATAAAAACGCGTGCATTTTATAGACCGCTCCACATTAAATATTTTCGAAACCGATTAAAGCAATTTTGTTATTATGCCGTTTTTCAAAAGGCCGGGGCATGACCGGGTTACTTTTTTTTATGGTGTTGGTGATTCAATTAGTCACAGTCTACCTTGATAATAAAACGAACATGCATGATTTTTTTGTGAGAGTTCAAAAAGGAACAGTAGCCTCCGCCTACACCAACAGAGGCATAACACTAACCATAGCCCGAACCCTTTTTTATGTTGTACCGCCCTTGCTAGGATATATTATTCTTAATGCTAGTCATGCGGAAATGAAGCAACTCATTTTAGCGGCCGGCTTTATTAATCTTCTAATCACATTGTTCCAATCAATCAAGTACTGTGACGTATTTGAAAAAAAATTATTCAGCGAGATGTTGGTCCTAAAACCAATCTATTTCCAGCTAGATTTTTATGTGGGTATTTTAGCTTTCATGTTTTTTTTAATCACACCCTACCTACTTAATTATTTTGCTCTAATCTTTCCTGGCCAAGGTTTATGGATAGTGCAATTAAACGCAGTCGTTAATTCTTTCTTAACTCTATACGTAATTTGGATTTTCGAGCCAAGGATTGCTAAAAAAATTGATAAAAAAAATGATTATCAAGATGAATTTTTTGAGGCGATATTTGTTAGACTCTACGGACGGTTAATAACATTGATATTCATCATACCCTTTATACTTTTATTCTAAATTAAGTTATGCTAAATACTAATATTAAAAATATTTACTATTTTATTTACTTCCTATTAAAAAAATTAATTTTTGGAACAGATCAAATCAATGGTGAGACAAATAAAATGAAGACTAATATTCTGATCACGGCAGGCTTACGATGTATTTACCCACACACGGTCTTAAATTTCTTGCGTTGTACTGTTGTAAAACCTTCAGGCCCTAGCCAAATTTCTGCTATTGCAGCCGCGCTTAAATTGGTTGATTTCGGTTCGTTCGAAGTTGGCATACCAATAAGGGTTTACATCCCATCAAAAAATAAAATATAAATGGACCTTAAGACAAAAAAAATTCTATTTATTTGCCCAAGATTCTTTGGCTATGAAAAGCATATTATTGCTGAATTAGAGGTAATGGGCGCAGAGGTAAGTTTCTTAAAGGATAGGTTCTTTGACAGCCCATTACAGGCTGCTCTAACGCGTTTATTCCCCCGTATTGCAAAGCTATTAGTATCTAGGTTCATACTAAAGATACTTGACAACATGCCAAACAATACCAAGTTTGACGTTTTATTTGTCATAAATGGGCAAACCCTATCAAAAATATTTTTAAAAAATTTTAAGGCGCTCAATCCTAACGCCCAATCAATTCTCTATATTTGGGACTCACTGAAGAATAGAAAAATGCTTCAAGAAAATTTTGCTTATTTTGATAGCATTTTCACTTTTGATTCTGCAGATGCAAAAAAATATAATTTACACTTTCGGCCTCTATTTTTTGTAAATAACCTCAAGGCAATTAACAGCTCGACTTTTAAAACTAGGGACTGTCAAATAGTATTCGTTGGTACTATGCACTCAGATAGGATCAATGTTATCAAGGCTTTTGAAGGGGTTGTACCGAGCCATGTTAAGACCTTTTTTTACCTTTTTATTCAAGCGCCATGGGTTTATTGGTTTTATAAAGCTACCAAAAAAGAGTATCGAAAAACAAAGAGGGAAGACTTTAAATTTAACCCTATTACCGAAGCATTATTACATGAGGTTTATTCTCGTTCATCTATTATTCTCGATATAGAACACCCCTTGCAACAGGGATTAACCTTGAGAACCATGGATTCAATAGGTGCGGGAAAGAAGCTAATAACCACCAACAACAATATTCGGCATTACGATTTTTACAACACCAATAATATTGCTATTATTAAGCGGGATGCTTCTGAGCATTTAATTGACCCAAGGTTTTGGGATACCCCTTATCAGAAGCTTGACGAACATGTCTATGTTAGGTACACCCTGAGAGGCTGGCTAAAAGAAGTTTTGAGCCTATAAAGATGAAACAAGATAAAATTAATGTTAGACCAGTTATCTTATGCGGTGGCTCAGGCACAAGATTGTGGCCGCTTTCACGGTCGGGCTTTCCTAAGCAGTTTCTTGTGATGTCTGGCAAGAAAAGCTTGTTTGAGCAAGCTGTCAATAGAGCGAATATAAATTTTACGGAGAGTATTTGTGTGGGTGACACGCTCATCGTAACTGGTGAAGAGCATCGATTTTTAGTGCTCGATCAACTGCGTGACATGTCAACACCTGTTAACTCAGCAATTTTACTTGAGCCAGAATCTAGAAATACAGCCCCCGCACTTACCTTGGCAGCACTAGAGGCTGTAAAAAATGGTGATGACCCCGTATTAACCATAATGCCATCCGACCAAATCATTCAGAATATTGATGCCTTTGCGGACGCAATGCAAAGGAGCATTAAGCTGGCGGCAACAGGAATCATAGTTATTCTCGGAATTAAACCTACAGGCCCTGAGACAGGATTTGGTTACATTCGCCAGAAAGGTATTGCAGGAAAGTTTGGTGAGTTTGATGTTGCCAAGTTTGTTGAAAAACCAGACATAGAGACAGCACGATTATATACCGCAAGTGAAGAATATACCTGGAATGCAGGTATATTTGTGATGAGAGCTAGCGTGTGGCTCAACGCTATTAAAACATTTAGAGAAGAAATTTTTGATGCCTCACGATTGGCCTTTAAAGGCTCCAAGAAGGATGGTCAATTCATTAGGCCTGATGAGAGTCTTTTTAACCTTATCCCAGTAGAATCGATAGATTATGCTGTTATACAAAAATGCCCGGGTTCAATATTTAAAACTCAGATGATTGTACTCGATGCTGGCTGGAGTGACCTAGGTTCATGGGATGCCGTTTGGCAAGCCGGTGAAAAGGATAACAAAAAAAATGTAATTCATGGTGATACTTTGCTAGAACAGTCAGCTAATAATTTGATTTACTCAAGCCACCGCCTAGTAACTGCTGTAGGGGTAAACGATTTGATCATTGTCGAAACGGCAGACGCGGTAATGGTTACAAATCGACGCCTTAGTCAAAACGTTAAAAAAATTGTTGATCAACTCAGTCTCAGGAAAAGAGAAGAAAATATGTTGCATCGAAAAATAATGCGGCCTTGGGGTTGGTATGACACTATAGATAGCGGTGATCAATTTAAAGTAAAGCGACTCCAGGTAAATCCAGGTGCCAGCCTAAGCCTTCAAAAGCATTCAAAGAGGGCGGAGCATTGGGTGGTGGTGAAGGGCACGGCTGAAGTAACTTGTGGTGAGAAAACACTTACTCTAAGAAAAAATGAGTCAACCTTCATTCCTCTTGGGGTGGTACATCGATTATCTAACCGTTCAGCCGACTCGCTTGAAATTATCGAGGTCCAGTCAGGTACTTATTTAGGTGAGGATGATATCATTCGAATAAAAGATAGTTATAGAAGGAAGTAACTGTGGCGACAAATCCTAAAATATATGTGGCAGGCCATCGTGGCATGGTGGGCTCAGCAATTGTAAGAAAACTTAAGGAAGGTGGATGCAATAATATTATTGTTCGGACACATACTGAATTAGACCTCATTAACCAAGAGGCTGTTAATCATTTCTTTGAGAAAGAGCGCCCTGATCAAGTTTATCTGGCGGCGGCAAAAGTGGGAGGCATTCATGCCAACAGCAAATACCCGGCAGAATTTATTTATGAAAACCTTATAGTTCAAGCAAATGTTATCCATGCTTCATGGAAAAATGATGTTAATAAACTTTTATTCTTGGGTTCGAGTTGCATTTACCCAAAACAAGCTGATCAACCTATGTCCGAAGACGTCTTACTAACAGGCGCACTAGAACCAACGAATGAACCTTACGCTATTGCAAAGATTGCTGGAATTAAACTCTGTGAAAGTTACAATAGGCAGTACGGTACAGATTATCGAAGTGTTATGCCAACTAACCTATATGGACCTTACGACAATTACCACTCAGAAAACTCACATGTCATCCCAGCACTCATCAGAAAGTTTCATGAAGCTAAGGTTGCTAACAAACCTGAAGTAATAATTTGGGGAACAGGCTTACCAAGGCGTGAGTTTTTGTATGTAGACGATTTGGCAGCTGCGAGCGTTTACGTAATAAATCTTGATAAACAAATATACGCTGCTCACACATCACCCATGCAGAGTCATATTAATGTGGGTTATGGTGATGATATTACTATAGCTGAACTAGCCGTTGCTGTAAGTGAGGCTGTAGAATATAATGGAGACATAAAATTTGACACCAATAAGCCTGACGGAACACCCCGAAAATTAATGAATAGTGGGCGACTTAATTCATTAGGTTGGAAGCCTCAAGTGGATCTAAAAGATGGTCTTAAAAGGACTTACGCAAATTTAATTGCACATCCCGAAGAACTAAGAATGGAATAGGTATATAGGAATGACAAAAAAAGTAGCATTAATAACAGGGATTACAGGCCAAGATGGTTCTTATTTAGCAGAATTTTTGCTTGAAAAAGGCTATATTGTTCATGGCATTAAGCGTCGATCTAGCTCTTTGAATACTCAGCGTTTAGACCATATCTACCAAGACCCACATATTAAGAATGCTAATTTTAAGTTGCATTACGGTGATTTAACTGATAGCAGCAACGTAGTAAGTGCAATTCAAGCAATGCAGCCTGACGAAATTTATAACTTAGGTGCGCAAAGCCATGTTGCGGTAAGCTTTGAAAGTCCTGAATATACTGCTGATGTTAATGCTATAGGCACACTAAGAATTCTTGAAGCTATCCGCATTCTTCGCTTGGAAAAAAAAACTCGCTTCTATCAGGCATCAACCTCCGAACTTTATGGCTTAGCTCAGGAGACACCTCAAACAGAGACAACCCCTTTTTACCCCCGCAGCCCATATGCTACTGCAAAATTGTATGCATATTGGACGACTGTGAATTACCGTGAGGCTTATGGTATTTATGCTTGCAACGGTATTCTTTTTAACCATGAGAGCCCTCGTCGTGGAGAGACTTTTGTGACTCGTAAAATTACAAGGGGTCTTGCAAATATTGCACAAGGATTGGAAAGTTGTCTCTTTATGGGTAATATTGATTCGCTTCGTGATTGGGGCCATGCTAAGGATTACGTCCGCATGCAATGGATGATGCTTCAACAAGACCAGCCAGAAGACTTTGTGATTGCTACAGGACTTCAATATAAAGTACGCCACTTTATCGAATGGGCTGCTGCTGATCTGGGTATTGTGCTTAAATTTGAAGGAGATGGTATTAATGAAATAGCCATAGTTGCTAAAATTACAGGTAACAAGGCCCCTGCATTGAAAGTTGGAAATGTTATTATGAAAATAGACCCACGCTATTTCCGACCAACAGAAGTTGAAACTTTATTGGGCGATGCAACAAAAGCCAAGAAAAAATTAGGCTGGGTGCCGGAAATTACAGCTCAAGAAATGTGTATAGAGATGATTGCTCATGATTTGCAGAATGCCAAGACTCAGGCACTCTTAAAGCAGCAGGATTTTAACAGCAATTTAGATGCTGATTAATGAGTTTTTACGGAGCACGTTTATTAGAGTGCCGCTATGATTATGCATAAGCATGTTAATGAGATTGAAGTCCTAACATTCAAATGCAATTGAATAATAACCAAACTATTATCCATCTGCTTAAAAGGCTTTGGCCGTATGTAAGAGCAAGACGTCGTAAGCAATTTGGAATGTTGTTAATCTTAATGTTGATTAGCTCTTTTGCGGAAATTATTAGCATTGGCTCTGTGTTACCTTTTTTAGGGGCATTGACTTCGCCAGCAGGTGTCTTTGAACATCCATTAGCCGGCTTTTTTATCCAAGCTTTTAAATTTACGGAGCCTGAGCAACTTCAATTGCTTTTTACTATTATTTTTGTGCTGTTGGCAATCATTGCTGGGAGTATGCGCTTGTTATTACTTTGGGTTAGCACTCGACTATCGCACTCCATGGGAGGGGAGCTATCCGTTATGGTTTATCGTATCACACTCCACCAACCTTATTCGGTCCATTGTGCTCGCAACAGCAGCGAAACCATTAACGGCATAACACACAAGTCTAAATATCTAATAGTTCTTATTAACATGACTTTAACATTGATCAGTGGTTCAGTTATGCTCCTTGCTATTACAGGCACTTTACTTAGTCTAAATCCGCATATCACGGCGTTGGTATTTGGTGGATTTGGATTATGTTATATATTAATTACAATTGCTGTTCGCAAGAACCTTCAAATTAATAGTCAGCATATTGCTAAGGAATCGAGCAATGTTATTAAATCTTTGCAAGAAGGGTTGGGCGGCATTCGTGACATCCTGATTAATGGCAGCCAAGAAGTCTATAGTAACGCCTATAATAGTTCTGATGCTATTTTACGTAATGCCATGCGCAGTAATGCATTCATCAATTCTTCTCCACGATTTTTAATGGAGGCCCTGGGCATGATATTGATTGCAGGGCTTTCCTATAAGCTTTCTCTCCAGACTGATGGTTTTATTACAGCAATACCTATCCTTGGCGCCTTAGCATTGGCGGCACAACGATTATTACCGGTATTGCAACAAGTTTATTCGGCATGGTCAGCAATTATGGCTAGCCAATCTTCTTTGCAAGATACACTTGATTTACTTGATCAGTCACCACCCGATTACGCTAATCGCCTTCCCATGCAACCTATACCGTTTAATAATACTATAAGTTTAAAACAACTCAATTTTCGTTATAGCAATCAACTTCCTTTAGTTCTTAAAAAAATTAACCTTACTATCACCAAAGGTAGTCGAGTTGGCTTCATAGGAACTACTGGCAGCGGGAAAAGCACTTTACTAGATATTATTATGGGATTGTTAGAGCCAACTGATGGAACATTGGAAATTGATGGTCGATCTGTTACCCCCAAGAACAAACATGCTTGGCAAGCTCGTGTTGCCCACGTGCCGCAATCAATTTTTTTGGCCGACCGCACCATTGCAGAAAATATCGCATTTGGTGTACCAAAAGAGAAGATTGATTTTCAGCGCATTCAGCAAGTAGCACAACAAGCACAAATTGCTGAAAGCATTGAAAAGCTACCCAAGCAATATGCGACTTTTGTAGGGGAGCGTGGTGTTCGTCTGTCTGGTGGCCAAACTCAGCGTATAGCTATAGCGCGGGCACTTTACAATAAGGCAGATATTATTGTTTTTGATGAGGCAACTAGCGCCTTAGATAATGAAACAGAAGCATCAGTCATGGAAGCTATCGAAAGCCTTGATCAAGACCTTACTTTGCTAATCATCGCACATCGATTAAGTACTTTAAGCAGCTGTACACAAGTTGTAGAGTTGCTCGACGGAAAGATTAAGCAAATTAGCAGCTATGATGAGATGATTGACGGAAAAAGACAATGAAGTCAAAAGTAACGCATTCAATAACGCAAAACCTTATAAACACAAAGAAAGTAATAGTCTTTGATTGGGATGGAACAATATTTGATTCAATGGCAGGGAAGTTGAAAAGTTTTGCTACTGTATTGCCTATTTACTTTTCTGAAATGGGTTGCCCTATTAATTCTGACTTGGTCGAAGATATTTATTTGAGGAATTCTGGTAAGCCGCGTAAAGAAATAATTCTTGACGTAGCAAATGAGATTGATGCGGATCTTGAGACTCATGATATAGACGAAATGAGTAGGCGACTATTTTTGTTTAATAGAACAGCCTTGGCAGAAGAAAATTTATTCCCAGATGCGATTAGGTTGCTCAAGGGATTAGTTAATAGTGACTTAGTGTTGTATATATCATCCTCTGTGCCTCAAGATGAGTTAGATTATTTCGTTAGCAAAGCATTGCCAAAAAATTTTCACTTAAGGTTCTCGGGAGTGTTTGGAAGTAATTATGACTTTTCTAAGGGGCCAGAACATATCGAACGCATTAGCATAGACTCAGGTGTCTCTTTAAATAAAATTTTAGTAATAGGTGATGATGAAGCTGATTTTATTCTTAGCAAGCAAGCCGGTGTCGATTGTATTTTGGTTGACCGAAATAACTGTTTTTTTGATAAATTTCCACAAAATTTTGTTAATAATCTGGACGAATTATGCAACCTCTTAAACCTAACAGTTTTAACGCACTAATAACGCTTGAGGCATCTATTTCAGATGCTATTTCAGTTATGGATGGCAATATATCTAACAAGTATATCGCTGGTATTGCAGTAATTATAAACAAAAACAACAAGGTAATTGGTGTTGTAACTGATGGCGATGTTCGACGCGGACTGGCGCATGGGCTGAGTCTTGATTCATCTATTGAGAAAATAGCAAATCTTAATCCTTTGATGCTTTGCCGAACATTGAGCAAGGCTAGTTTGCGTCAAGCAATAATGAGGGAAGCACGCCAGCGCAATTCTCATTATTTTAAATATGGAAAAATAATTTTGATTGAACCAGATGGTCGATTCTTCGATGTTGTCTACCTGTCGGATGTATTAACGCCTCAAATTGAAGAAAAAACAATTGCTGTATATGGTTTAGGATTTGTTGGGTTGACCTTAGCTGCGACTTTTGCAAACGCAGGCGTTAAAGTTGTTGGTATTGATCTGAATAAAAATTTAATCGAAAAATTGCAGCAGGGAATCACTCCTTTTTATGAAAAGGGATTGGATTCACTGTTAACATTGCTGATTCAAAAAAATCCTATTCAATATACATCCAGCCCCTTAGAATTTGCATCAGACGTCCATATTGTATCAGTTGGAACTCCCGTAAACTCAGAAGGAAAACCAAACCTACAGTCAGTTACTATTGTTTGTGAAATGATTGTAAAAGTCCTTAAACGTAATGATATTGTGATATTTCGATCTACATTGCCGGTGGGAACAATGCGTAATATTGTTTTGCCAATCTTAGAAAGTAGTGGATTGAAGGGGGGGGTGGATTTTGGTTTTGCATTTGCTCCAGAAAGAACAATAGAAGGCAAGGCGCTTGAAGAGCTAAGGTCATTGCCTCAGATAGTTGGAGGTATTAATAAGGAAAGCACTAACCAAGCTGCTGCTATTTTTGGCCAGATAACTAAAACTATTGTTGAAGTTGATTCGCTTGAAGCATCAGAATTGGTAAAGCTTATTAACAATACATTTCGGGATTTAAGCTTTTCATTTGCTAACGAAGTTGCAGGTATTTGCGACGGGTACAATATTAATGCTTTTGATTTAATTCATGCAGCTAATGAAGGTTATCCTCGGGACAAAATACCACTCCCAAGCCCAGGTGTAGGTGGGGCATGTCTTTCAAAAGATCCTTATTTGTACACCAACCAAATTAAACATACCGGAACAATACCAATTTTAGGGATCGCTAGCCGCAAGATCAATCGTTCTATGCCAGACTATATTTTAAAGAAAATTGAGAAGTTTTGTGAACAGACAAATAATAACATTAACAAAATTTCGATATTAGTAGTAGGGATTGCATTTAAGGGAATGCCTGAAACATCAGATACTCGAGGTTCTGTCGCACTAGATATACTTGAAATACTGCCATCAAAAGATCAAATATTAGTCAAAGATTTTGTAGTGCCTACCGATGAAATTGATGCGCTTGGTTATAACCATTCAGTCGATAAATTAGATAATTTGTTGGAAAAGGTGGATGTAGTAATATTCATGAATAATCACTATCTCAATAACAGGTTTAATGTAATTGAAGCTTTAAAGCGCAATCCAGGGCCAATTCTTTTTTTTGATGGATGGAACATGTTTGACCAGCGAGAAATCGAAAGTCTTGATCATGTTTACTATGCAACGATGGGTTATATGAAAAAACTTAAATGAGCCGTTACTATGACATTGTATGCCTTAAAATCGGGAGCGGAATAGAGGTTTTCGATAAAACAGTTACGATAGATTTAGATAAAGTTACACCAAACGATATTATACAGAATGATGATGCATTTAATGAAAGTTTAAGTCCTGACTGCTGTATGTATGTTTCAGGAGGAGGCACTTACATTTTTGAGAATCGCTATCTTCTTGTAGTCAAACGACCGCATACAGCTCGAGTTAATCCAGGTAAATTTTCAATTTTTACTGGTCGCGCAGACGGTTATGCTGAATGGGCAAAACCATGGAGGATTGTTCGAGAATTATTCGAAGAGGTTATTTTACTCAAGGGAAATACAATTTTTTACCCGTGTTTTCCAGCTTACCAAGAAATAATTGACGAAGTTTATAAAAAAAACTTTAACGATAGGTTTGCTCAAGATTATTTATACACTAAACTTAACCTCATATCAGTTGATCTTGATGAGAGTATATTAAACGTTATTTCAGATGGGGTTAACACCCAATTTAATCTTTCGTTACATTTTAATAGTAAAAATGATATCAATGTATTGAGTCTTTTTTCAGTAAATCTTAATCTAAACGAAATACAAGTGCTAGACGCTGAGGAAATAGATTCTAGCCGTAAAATTTATCTTTTTGATATCCAAACTAATCAAGTGAGAGAGTTTGGTAGGGCTGAGACTGAAGAATGGATCTCTTTGAGTAAGGACTGCATGACTGAGCATTTGTGCGCCATGCTAAGATTTATGAAGGTAAAGTAGAAGTTGGTGTAGGCTTAAGATAATTTTTGAATGGAATGTAAAAATGGAATTTATAAGATGACAACACACAATCTTAAATTAATAGCTGAATTTTGTCAGAATCACAACGGGGATCTTAATATACTTAAAGATATGGTTGATGCGGCTGCTGAAGGTGGTGCGACCCATGCAAAAATTCAGACTATTTTTGCTGATGACTTGAGTTTTAGACCAGAGTTTGAGGAGGGTAGAATCAATAAGGATGGAACCGTTGCTGTAATAAAGCGTCCTTTTCAAGCTGAGTATGATCGACTAAAGGGATTGGAGCTCACCTACGATCAGCAAAGTGTGTTTGTAGAGCTTTGTCGAAGCGCGGGAATGGAGCCGTTGACAACAGCATTTAACTTAACGAGTATTCCAATGATAAGCGACATTGGCTGGACGTCGGTAAAAGTAGCAAGTTACGATTGTGGTTCAATACCGCTTATTGAGGAGTTAGCTAATAACTTTGAAGAATTGATAATCTCTACCGGAGCAACCTATGACAATGAGATAGAAGCTACTGCTAAATTTTTAAATGCGCGTGATACAAAATATACCTTACTGCACTGTGTAACGATTTATCCTACGCCTCTTGAGGCTATGCATTTAAACCGCCTTGCTTATTTACGGGAGCTCTGCCCATCAGTAGGATTAAGTGACCATTCAATGACCACCAGAGATGGCGTTAAAGCAGATTTGGTTGCAATTCACTTGGGTGCTGATGCTATTGAAAGGCACTTCACCGTTTTACCAGAAGATCAGACGCGTGATGGAAAAGTGTCTATTACTAAGATACATCTTCGTCAAATGGCAGAGTTTGCTGCCATGAGTTATGATGAACAGGCACTTTATTTGACTGAGAATGTGCCTGAAAGTTCTGCGATGTTAGGTCAGCGCACTCGAGCCTTAAGTGATGCAGAGTTGCTAAATCGCGCTTATTATAAAGGTCGATTCTGTAACAAGTTTGGTGGGCACCAGGTTTTTAACTGGGAACCTATGGATCTTCAGAAAATTGGCTTAAAAAGCCTAATTTAGTATTAGAATATTTTATTTTAATTTTTTTTATAAATAAAGTTTCAGAGCGTGAGATTTTTAATTGAGAACAATTGAGCTAAACAATCTCAAGTTTGTTTATATTCAGGTGTAAATTTTATGAAAAATATTAATTTAAAGTTTTTATTAAGGCCTCTTGTTGGGTTTTCTCGAAAATTCTATCAAAAATACTTTTCTGAAGTTGGATATATTACTCGAGAAATTAATTTTTTTATAAATCGAATTATTTATATTAATGAAATCCATGTTAGAAAAAAGCTCAAATTAAATTTTAAGCTTACATCACATGATCTCGAAATTGTAAGAACATTAAATGAAAAAGGATTTGTTAAATTACGACTTGGTGATTTTGGAATCTCAAATTCAATAAGTGAGTTTTTAAAAAAAATAGCATCAGATTATGAATCAACAACTTTAGAACAAATAAAAAAGTCGCGATTAAAAGCTTCTAAGTATTATTGGCATAATATTTATCATGGTCATGTGGATGTTGAAGATCCAGTCGTTACTTTTATTACTCACCCCAGAATACTTGCTATTGCTTCGGAGTATTTGGATGAGCTCCCTTATGTTCAGGAGTTGAATTTCTTTCATTCACCTATATTTGAAGAGTCTAAAGGTTTGATTGGTTCTCAAGCGTGGCACTTAGATAATGATAAGAAGCGAAGATTAAAGATTTTCTATAGCCCATTTGAAATAACATCTCAACATGGCCCTACTACAGTATTATCATTTAAGCACAGCGATAAATCAAAGTATCCAAATTATCCAGGATATTTTAATGATTGCGATGCAGCACTTGCAGGTTTGCCAATAAAAGAGCGAGTTGAATTTACAACCACCCCTGGTGAATTTTATATTGCCGATACTTCTAAATGTTATCATTTTGGGTCAAGAAACAATATCAAGCATCGATTTTTATTAATAGCTGGATTAGGGCCAATTGAAACATATTTAAGTTTCCTTAGGACAAAAAAATACTTGAAAGATAAATATGGACTGTTGGATATCAATGAAAAAATTCTTGATGTTACAAATGCACCCTGTTAAGTTGTAGTAATTTCTTAGTTTTTGGAGTATTTATGATTGGAGCGTTGCAAAGAATTATCAGAAGGCTTATATGTCGAATATTTAAAATATCTATAGACTCATCCCAGCTGGCTAAATTTGATGTCAAGCATTTATCAAGAGCTCTATCTTGTAACAGATATTTTGAAATAATACACAATATTGACGGATCTGTTGTAGAGGCTGGAGTCGGACAAGGAAGAGGATTAGCAATTTGGGCATCATTAGCATTAAATGAAGGTAAAAATAGAAAAGTATGGGCTTTTGATAGTTTCGAAGGTTTTCCGCCTTTAGTAGCTCAGGATGAGGCTTCTGTGGACTTTACTAAGGGCCTGGATGAATATAAAAAATTCGATATTCCGTATGTTCGATCTACGTTAATAGAGTTTGGTCTATCAATAAATGATATTGATCGCACAATTAGCGTGGTTAAGGGGTTTATTCCAAATAGTTGTAAAATGTACAATGGTGGAGCAATAGCACTGTTATATTTAGATTTAGATATCTATGAAGGTTATCGCGATGCGCTTGATTTTTTTTATGACAAAGTGTCTCCGGGCGGAGTGATAGTTTTTGATGAATATTTAAAACCGCTTGATACGCACAAATGGCCAGGCGCAGCAAGGGCAATCAATGAGTTTTTGGATAATAAGAGCCTTCTTTCAAATGTTAGAATTTGCAAATTAACAGGCAACCGTTTCCTTGTTAAGCCAGCTTAAGGTGTATATTAAGTCTATCTATATCTTTAGAGTAATAACATGAATAAAAAATCGATTGATATTAATTCCGCTGAAACTTGCCTAGATGCAAAGAACCAATTTGATGGAAATTTACGCTTTGGAGCTAAGAAATTTCATAGAGAAACTAATCGAAGTGGCGAGGGTAAGCCTGCTGATGGAGGGTTGGGCCGTGAACATGCTAAAATTGTTAAAGACACAGGGCTTGATAGATTCCAGAGGGTGGGAGACTTTTGGGAGGAGGTTAACGAGTGCCCCGTTTGCAGCTCTAAAGATCGCTCAT
>Ga0115567_10003709_pt1 | contig 14973 bp, 7 predicted proteins | sample COGITO_mtgs_1204_2_FD_88679 | JGI IMG/M metagenome (GOLD analysis project Ga0115567, IMG submission 88679) | Pelagic marine microbial communities from North Sea - COGITO_mtgs_120412 | ecosystem: Environmental > Aquatic > Marine > Epipelagic | place: Germany:Helgoland, sampling site Kabeltonne... | reverse complement strand
GGAGGACCTCTCGGTGCACAACATATCCCTGAACCACATAGCAGAGTACACGGGTGGTGCGCACGAGGATTGAAAATTTCAGTGCTGATAATTCACTTGATTCTGCAGACTGTTTGCCCTATGTTGGTCAATTCGAATTAGCTCCCATCCGTTGGTTTTTCCCGATTCCATGTCCTTTCGTATGTGGCTTTTACGCGCCATTTCCTCGCTGAGCTGGCGCTCTCTCAACGTAACATTTGGATATTATCTTGGGTCCATCTTGTGGACCGACGGGCACCGACGCGGGGTGGCCAATAGCTGACGCGCGTCTCGGCCCACGGGGCGTGCGAAACACGCGGGTTGAGCTCCGAGGGGTCTCCGGTGCTCAACTTACACGTCGGCGTCGCGCGGGGTCTCTGCCAACTCCTCGAGGCGGCGTAACCGAAGCCCGCTCGGGACGCGTCACGGGGTAACGGGAAGCCGGCGGCCGTATTTTCAAGATGACGAGCCTCCGGAGTCAGGCGATGGTGCCGCCGGTGGCTTCGCGGACGGTGTCATGGGGAAGAATCATGCGTCGCCACGGTAAGGCGATGCCGCACGTTCAGGCGACAAAGCCGAGGAAGCAGAGGTGCGTACGACCGAACCCACAGTCATCCTGCACCGCAAGCATGTCCCCCTCAGAGGAAATATGGCGCGCCCCGAACGACGCGATGACCGCCGCTGACCTCCCAACCTCGTACCCCTCTTCACCGCAGGCGATGCTTATCGATAAAGGCAATCGATGGGCGTAAGCCGGACGCGGGCTGGAAGCTGTCAGATAGGTGAGCGCCGCACCCCGCCGGGCGACAGCCTGCCCAAAGCCGCCCCGAAAGATGATATCCCAACGATACGCCCCCAGAGATATTTTGCTCACGACCCTAACCTCCCCACGTCGCAGGGACTATCCCGAGGGAGAGGTCATCCTCGGAATGGAGATTCGAATGCACAGCGCGAAGGCTGCTTTGGTGGACACCGCGAATGCGGAGTTCCACAGGCCGGGCGTCACCACCTACCTCGATGACCTGTCGGTGCAGAGCGTGCAGGAGGCTATGAAGAAAATTACCAAACATTACCACTGGAATGGACCGGTGGGAGTGAGTGTCACGCGCGCAGTCACACGCGTTCTGGGCAACCAGGCTGCGGGGAAACAGCTCGAAGCGATGATGCCAGACTCCAAGGGGAAGGTGGCCACGATGATCCACACCGAGGCGGCGGCCTATGCGGAGATGTACTTTGGCCCCGGCCGCGAGTGCGAGGGGGTCGTGCTCGTCGTCACCGTCGGCACTGGGATGGGAACTGTGACGTACAACCTCGGTCAGAAGGTGAGAAACTCCGACTTGAAACACCTGACGTGGACGTATGAGAGGGAACTGGCCAAGATGAAGGAGAAATGGGGCTGGAACGGCGTCGCGCCCGAGCTTCCAGAGGATTGCAACGATGATGGATGCGACATCATCCAGCAGATCATCAAGTCTCCGCCGTCCAAGTATTCCAAGGATGGGTCAGTCGGCCTGATGGACTGCCCCGAGTACGAGAAAATCGAGGGAATGAAACCCGTGATTGCCTGGGCATATCTTGTGGACAGGTACCTGCAGAAGGTGGCCGAGGCGGTCAAGCCCGACAAGCTGATACTGCTCACCACGGGTGCGGCGGCGAAGCTCCCGGAGGAGCTTCTCGTGCCCCTGTTCACGCCGGCCATCACGGGCGCCGGGCTGAAACCCGACGTCCTCGTCTTGGGCGACTTTCCCGAGCGAGCGCTCGTTAAGGGTGCCGCCTTGGGCGCACACATCGAGCTGGGTAGGCGCGCCGCTGGGGAGGTTTTCCGTGCGGCGCTGACGCAGACCATCACGGGAAGTCCCCACCCGCGGGAGATTTACAAGCAGGACCTGCTCTGGGCGTTCAAGAGGCTGGACCGAGATAAAGACGGCGTTATCGGCCGCAACGATCTCCTCGAGGGCGCACATTTCATCGGTACGACACTATCAGACGCCGAGGCGACGGGCCTTTTACGCGACTTCACGGGCGGCATGATGGAGTCTGCCACCCCTGACCAGTTTTTGGCGTGGTACGAGCGCATCCTCGAGATCGCCATGGCGAGGGTCGTCGAGGTGCACAACGTGGATGAATTCGAGCACTACGTCGAGGAAGCGTTGGAAAAACCCGCATCGAGTGGCTTGATCCAGGACGAGGGCGCATTGGTGGTGCTGGAGTGCGGTTACACCCACTGCAGACCCTGCATGAAGTTTGAGAAGACGTACGAGATTGTCGCAAAGAAATACGTCGACACAGTTTTCCTCAGGGTTCTCGGCGATGAGTCTCCGGGCGCGGCGCACCTGTGCAGGGACGTGCTCGACGTGCAGGGGACGCCCGAGTTCAGATTCTTTCGAGGGAAGAAGCTGGTCCACGTCATGCGCGGCGCTGACAAGGGCAAGTTGGAGAAGAGCCTGCAGTCGCTGCTTGTTGAGGGAGAGGTTGGGTTTGCGCTGCAAACCGTTTGATGAACGAAACTTGTTGTTTGCTAAAGTTGGAAAGTGTACGAATAAGATCTATTGTTAAGTCCTCGCCTGCACCGGCCATACGCCATCCTCCCAGCTCGACATGCCGTCCAGGATCTTCTCAATCTGAGAGCAAAGCACGGGGTGAGGGATGCTGCCGTCGCCGGATCCGATGATTTGAAACTTTGTTCGCATCGGGTGCCAGACGAGCACGCTGCCAGCCGCCGCTCCGCTGCTCTCCGCAAACTCGGACCAACCCGAAGCCTTTCGGAGATTCACGACGCCGAAAGAAAGGATCGGTTCCCGCCAGAATGCGTTTCGAAGCTTCTTGAAGGTTTCCTGATCGTTTTCAGAGCTTTCGATGAACATCATAACCACCAAGCTTTTCATCTGCTGTTCCTTCAGGCACTCGAGCGCGTCGTCGTCGAGCTCGATGACGGCGTCCTGGTCCATCTCGCTCCGTTTCCTCACGGGCTTCTTCCGCCGCTTCGGTCGCTGAAAGAGCATAGGTATCATGACGACGGTCAGAATCATTCCCATCGGCACCGCGGGACCCGACTCGATGCTCATGTAAACCAGCTCCGCCCCAAAGTACTGAGCCCACGACAACGTGCTTCCCTGGAAATGGAGAGCCCGCTCGTAGAAACCCAAAGAATCAGCTGCGAGCTCGGGGAATTCTACACCTGAAACCATCCCCGCGTCGTCTCCTTCAAATACGTTGGACATCCACGCGGTGAAATCCGCACGATTCATGGCTCCGTCGTACGTGCTGAGGTCCACCTTGTCCTCTCCGCCGTGGAACCGCGTGGCCACGATCTTCGGCATACCCCCATCCCCGGCGAACAGAGCCTCGCGAACACCCTTCTGTCGCTTGGCATCTACCCACACCATCGCCAGCTCCTTTTGCTCCAGTGCCGCGGAAAGAGTCGAGCTCGGTGACGAGGGAGACTGAAGGGCCATCTTCACCGCACGGAGCATGTCGCGGGAGGTTGTGAGGTCAAATCCTTCGACACCGACTGCGGCTACGCACACCCGCGCCAAACCTCCAGGCCTGCATCCGGTGGATTTGAGGCTGGATGATCTCAGCTCGGGCAGAGTCTGGAGCTTATGCTCGATGAGCAGCGCCTTCAGCTTATCCTTCCCCGTCACGTCCTGCTCCACGATCTTCTCGCCAGCCTCCTTGACCACCAGCACGGCGGGCGGCGTGTGCATGCCGTGCTTCCGAATCCAGTACGCCGCCTCGCTCTGTTTGTAGTGAACCTGCGCGACGGATACGTCGTTCCTGTACTCGGTCGCCGCGCGCCTGAGCAAAGGGGACGCGGGCCCCGCGCGTGAGCTGAAGTAGACGAACTTCACCTTCTTCGGTTCCCCCTCGAGGAACGCGGCGAGTGACTCTCGCGTCAGCGCCGGGACTTCCTCGTACCCGGCGAGCCGATCCATGGCAAAGGTGCTCAGCGCGCTCTCCTTCATCATGCCGCGGTACTTACGCCTACACCAGTACGCACCGCAGGTCCTCGGAAATCCGATGACCACCGGCAGGTCCCTCGGGTTGATGTGAGACGATGAGAACGGATGGAGCGGCGCGACCTTTGCGGCGAGCTCGGGGTAGTGCGCTATGTTGACCCTTCCCAGCCGTGTGACCCCGTCCATCGCGCGCGCGGTCTGTTCCCACACGGGCGCCACGCGCTGGCACAGCTCGCTCCCGTCGTGGTATACCTGCACGAGCCACGGTTTGTTGCTCTTCAGCACCGTCTTGGCGAAGTTCTGTGGGGTCAGCGTGGTCGTCTCCGAGTTGATTGGATCGGGCTGGGAAGATCCGAACCCCCCGAACTTCCCCCCGGTGTCCCAACCTCCCCTTCCCGCCGCTCCGGGCGCCGCGCCGCGTCGTCGACCACCCGAATCCCCACCCGGCTTGGTGTACGCATCCTTTGGATCGGCGTACCCCGTCATGTCGTAGTTTCGCCTCTTATCCGCATCGGACAGCACCTCGTACGCCTTTTGGATCTTCACGAATCTGTCCTGCGCCCTCTCCACGTCCTCCGCGCTTTTACCCTGCTGCTTGTCGGGGTGGTACCTCAGCGACAGCTTCCTGTACGCCCTCTTGATCTCGCCGTCGTTCGCTCTTGGCGACACGTCGAGTATTTTGTACGGGTTCACATCGCGCGCGCAAACCGCGGCCGCCCACAGCAAGAGGACGAACGCAAGGAAGCGGAGGAACCTCATCGCGCCGTCCAAAGTGCCGAGTCCACAGAGAGGAGCCAAAAGTCCAAGAGACTGCGCGAGATTCCAAAATCGAAAATGTGCGAAATCAAACGCCAGGACGCCAGCCACAAATGGCAGCACCCCGCCAATACCTTCAAACTAAAAGCCCTGTGTTCGAATTTGTTATTGCGATTAAGCGATTGCATTTTTTCGACACATGAGAACCAGTCACAAAGAGGCGCGTCCCTTGGAAGATGGGAAGTCCGTTGGATGTGACGATCGATTTGTTGACCTCCACAGCAAGGCGCGGGCTGGCACGCCTGTCGCGAGCTGTGGGAAGGACGGGATGAATCGGTACGCACCATGACCCGTCAGATACTACCGCACCGCGCTTCACCCTCGTTCGCCCCCGAGATCCCTCTAATCGCGCGCTACTCCTCCGTTCGTCGTTCAGGTACAAGGTGATAAAGCAACTCGGAGATGGGACCTACGGGAGCGTGTGGAAGGCGACTAACAGGCAGAGCAACGAGGTCGTCGCCATCAAGAAGATGAAACGCAAGTTCTACTCGTGGGAGGAGTGCATGGCGCTGCGGGAGGTCAAATCGCTGAGGAAGCTGAACCACCCGAACGTGGTGAAGCTCAAGGAGGTGCGTGCCGTCTCGGTGCCTTTTCTTTTTTCCCATCCGCGCCCCTTCGCTGACGCGCTCCCCGCTCGACTTCTCTCAGGTGATTCGGGAAAACGACGAGCTGTACTTCGTGTTTGAGTACATGACGCAAAACCTGTACCAGCAGATAAAGGATAGGGACAAGTACTTCCCCGAGAGCCGCGTGCGGAGTTGGATATATCAGATTCTGCAGTCCATCGCGTATCTGCACAAACACGGGTACTTCCACCGAGACCTCAAGCCGGAGAACCTCCTCATCACCAACGACATCGTCAAGTTGGCGGATTTCGGACTGGCGAGGGAGATCCGGTCCAAGCCCCCGTACACGGATTACGTATCCACGAGGTGGTACCGAGCGCCCGAGGTGTTGCTCAGGTCGCCGTACTACAACGCTCCGATCGATATCTTTGCAATTGGCGTCATCGCAGCCGAGCTGTTCACGCTGCGGCCGCTGTTCCCCGGCAGCAGCGAGCAGGATGAGATTTATAAGATCTGCGCCGTGAATGGAACCCCCGATAGTGAATCGTGGGCGGAGGGGATGAAGCTGGCGAACGGGATGGGGTTCAGGTTTCCGCAGTATCAGGCGACGCCGCTGGAGAAGCTGATTCCAAACGCCAGTCCAGAGGCTTTGGATTTCATCCGCTCGTGCATACACTGGGACCCGACGAAGCGCCCGACGGCGCAGCAATGCATTGATATGCCCTTCTTCAATGGCATGGAACCGCTCCCGCACAACGTGACTCCCCCGAAGAAGGCAGATCCGGAACGCAGGTCCACCTCTCGGGAGGGGAAGGAGAGCGAGCGGGAGAAGCCGAGGGTGGACGCCGCAAAGAAGGCGGAGCCGGCGCCGTTGCGTCCAAAGTCGGCTCGCGCGCCGAGGAAAGCGGACCCGGTGCCCTCGTACCAGGAGACGGCCGATAAGGAACGGCGGCAGAAGGCGAGGGATGAGCAGGAGCAGCAGCACAACGCGGGAGCGGCGATGAGGGATCCTCTGCTCAGCAAGCCTCTCGCGTCGACTTCGAGTTTCATCAAATCGGTGAAGCCTCCCTCCTTGGTGCAGCCGACCATCTCGGCTCCGAGCCAGGGTTTCTCTGGCTCAAGCGCCAGCTTGGGGGTGAAGAAGAAGTACGACGACTTCGGGAGCAGCAGCAGAGCCACGGGATCCCTCGGTGCTGTGAGCTCCCGGTCGCCCGGGCACTCGTACGCTCGGGAGCCGGAAGGAACGGGAAGGGGACTGTACGGGGTTCGGTCGCACGCGACGCAGGACTCGCTCAGCAGCCCCACCAGGCAGAACGGTTACGGGGGCGGTGTGCAGGGCATGGGCCTGACCGGGTCTCGCATGTATGGCAATGGGTCTCGGGATCCCGTTGGGTCGCGCATGAACGGTGCAGCCTCCCACCTCAGTGGAGGGAACAACTTGAGTGCACCGCTGAGCAAAATGGGCATTTCAGGAAATGCGGGCGGAGTTTCGACGGGCGGGTACTCAGGGCACCGGGATTCGAATTACCGCGATTCCTCGAGTTATCGGGATTCCGGTTACCGCGATTCTTCCGGTTACTCGAATTCCAGCCACAGGAGCTCAGGATACGGAAATAATTACCCCGGCGGTAAAGACAATTACGCGGGGTACATGCCTTCCCACCCACAACCTTCATACAGATATGGGGCGGGGCAATCGCAATCGAGCTATTCTCGAGATCCGATGGCTCCAACCAGGGACCCACCAAATGCCCGATCATCTGGGAGTTACGCACGAAACGCCCGGTACCTTTCTTCGATTGGCGGTAATTCTTCCGAACTGAAGCTGCCTACGATTGAGAAAAGAAATCCTGTTGCCGGTCTCGGTGTGACGGGCGTAGGAAGCTACCGGAATCCCGCGAATTCAAATCAATATGGAAGCGGATACGGTGGCGGATCTGCGGGGTATAATAGTTCTGGTGTGCGGAGGGGAAATGCGGGCTATCGCAACGATAGTAAGGGTGGATACTAGTCATTTCCGGCGTCCGAAACATACTCAAAATAGCTCAGCGGATTTAAACATCGGCGAAAGTTTAGCTAATATCTCGGTCGCCGCGTTACTATTCGAGCGTAAATCATGAAGTCGCAACAATCTTCATCAAGGCAACGCGCCCCTGAAAGAAGAAAGTCAAATGCGCGGTCAAGCATAAAGAACGCAATCTTTTAAGTTAAAGTCTTGGAGTATCCCTCAGCATTTATTATTTTAATGACGACGAGCACAAGTTTCGCACGCGTTGCGTTCGACAAGCTATATTGAAAAAGGCAACGTAGCTGAGCATCTGCGGAATCGCATACTGCACACGCGCGGCATCGATTCGCCGCTAGTTCTTTCGCCGTTCACCAGCACTGACGCAGTCTCAAAGCTTCGCTGCAAGGTTTGAATCCTTTTTGTCTTCTCCGAGTAAGAAGCGCAGTCGACCAACACATTTACGATCGGCCTTGATGTCGAAGCTCTATACACGAGATGTTCGATTAGGCGCGTATCAGTTAGGCGTCATCGGCGTCGGCGACGCATTGTTGTAGCTAATCTATTATCAAAGTCTGGCTAAGGGGGCTCGACTAAAACTATTGTTCTGCTAAAGCCTTCACCTTGATGTTCTCGTCGTTTTCGACCGGATCTTCACAAGGACGCTTGAGATTTGAGACGCGTTTACGCCCGATGATGTTCGCTTGGATGTTGAAAACGCCTGCGACATCTGCGAGGCTCTTTGTCTTGTTAAGCGCCCAGCCTTCCTCATTTTCTAATCCGGTCGACTTGATCAGAATCTCTCTTGTGAGGTACTTTGTGTTCTTCAAGGAATGATTCCACTCGAAGCACTTCTCGAGAAGGGAGTTTAGATTATCGCGTGCTGGTATCACGCCTTCTTTTCGGAAAATCGACTGATTCCACATCGCGCCGCGTCCACACATCGCCGCTGCGGCTCCTGTTTCAGCTCTGAGCTTGTCAAAGTCTGTGTACTCAAAAACATCACCATTAGCAATAACAGGACAAGAGACGGACTCTACGACTTGTTTGATCTGATCCCAATGCGCAGGATCTCTCGGTCGCTGTCCAATATAACGTCCGTGCACTCCAAACGCGGAAACTCCGCATTTCTCAATGACGCGCGCTAACTCGACGGTTTTTTCCATCGTTTCCAAAAGCCTGATTTTGCACGTCACGTGCGTCTCGGCCGGTAGATTTCTTCGTAGAGTAGTCAGAATGTCGTGCACCGTCTCCGGTTTTTTCAGCAATGCCGAACCTGCCCCACTCGCAGTCGAAAATTTTAGCGGGCATCCCATGTTTATATCGATTGCAGCCACGTCCTTGGCTGCGACCATCGCACTTTGCAGTGCTCGCGTAGCATCTCCAGTTCCCAACTGCAAAACCACGCGATTTTTTTCCTGAAATCCGGTTGGGGGAAAAAGTCTCAGTTTTTTTGCTGGCGTCTCAGAGGCAAAGTTTCCTGTGTGGCCTGCGGACGGAAATGCGGGATTTTTTCTTGGCTTTTTCTGGGCTCGACTCACCTCGGGAATAGTTTGGAAAACCACAGCCGAGTCATCGTTGTTGGCATCCGGGTCGATGAAGTCCACCGTACCCCATGCCGTGTTCTCCACTCGTTTGACCTTCATCATCCTGAGAGGAAAGAGGAATGGTGGGAGGGTCAGAAGGGGCAGCAGGACACACACGTCATTGGGTTCGAGCTTAGTCGTCTCCCTCCGCGTGCAAATCTACTGTGGTTTTCTTGGGCACCTACTTGCGGTCGATGAGCTCCTCTGAGTACACGATATCAGCCCCGTACTCAGCAGCGAGCAGCCTCGTGGGCATCGTGTTCACCCGAACCATCGGGGCCAGGATGTTCTTCCCTTTGTAAAACTCCCAGGCGTCCGACATGGTGCGCTCTCGGTCTGAGTACAAGGGATGAGGGTGCCGATGAGAGAGAGGACGGCCGAGCGCTTGACCTCTCACGTCGCCCAACTGGTTTCTTCGGGCGAATCGAGGCCGCGGAAGACCTGTTCAGGAGTACCTCAGAGCCTGGACCCTCGCCGCTTTCGCACAACGAGATGTGTTCTGGCAGGACCAGCACCAGGAAGGCTGCAAGGCGGCGGCGTTTTTGGGCTCCGGTTCCTCTTGCTTTGATTTTTTCCTTTTTGCCCGAGCGATTTTCTCTGCCAACTGCCACTGCGCGATTCCAAGATGAGGCTCAGGATAACTCACGGGTGACGTGCCTTCTCCTCGATGAGCCCATCACTTCAACGCGCGGGGCAGAGCGTGAGCCTGTGTAGGAATTCACGAGGCAACGATGATGTTTGCCGGTGTTAAGCAGTCTGGTGTTGCCGTGAATGCGCCTCGGCGGCTCGGGGCCGCCTCCCGTTCGGCTCGGGGCAGGGCGAACAGGGCGGCGGTTCGATGCGAGGCTGGAAAGGACGAGAAGCTTCCCAAGCTGCCCAAGTCGCCCCGTGAGCAGGTGGGACAGGCGGCGGAGGCGGTCAGGAGGGCGTCGGCGGATGGCAAGAAGCAGCTCGCGATCGAGTTTACACTCCCCCTGATCGGCGCGACGGACCTGGACGACTGGCCGGGAGGCATCAGGCAGCAGTACCAGGCGGTCGCGCCGATGGTGGGCGAGCTTCTCAAACAGATCGGCACCGACGGGAACGCGGCCGAAGTCAGGCAGAAAATCGTGGACGACGCGGACGCGGTCGTGGTACTCAGCACGGGCGGGGTGAAAGCGATGGTGTTTCCCACGGCGGAGACCCTCGGCGACCTGAAGAACATCGCCAAACAGAACGACGGCCTGCTCGCCACCATCAACAACCAGATCAGGACCAACGATGACGGCTCCAACCTCATCTCCGATCTCGGCATCGGACCGTGGAGGAAGAAGAACGAGGAGTTCCTGGCATCGTTCGAGCTGACGTACTGGATCTCGGAGCAGCGTATCCAGGGAGAGACCGTGCGGCTGCTGAAGTCGTACCCGCACCCGTGGCAGCTGTTCGTTCTAACCGATATGGCCGTGGGCAAGGCTGAGCCGGAGTGCATCAAGACCTTCGACGAGAAGCCCTCGTACAAGGAGCTCGAGAGCCTCCTCATGGCGCGCGAGGGTTCGGTGGCGGCCATGAGCATCGTCGATCGCGTGAAGCGCGAGGCGATGTTCAACGCGACGTCGGTCCAGACGCCGCCGAACAACGTCGATCAGGAATAGGAAACTTGACGCTCTAGGACTACAAGTTATTATTACAACCATTTTACTCGGACACGCTCATCGCCAGTACTGCGCCCAGCGGTGAGTCGTCTCAAAAATTTGTGGGAACAATGCGTTCGTGGACTCGTTTATGAGCACCTGGAAGTGCTGCATCGCCGCCTCGTCGTCGAGGTCGAGCGCAAACTTGGACTCGAGCTTCAGCAGCGCCTTGTCCAAGTCCGTGCTGATGTCCGGGATGTTGGCGTCAGCCATGAGACTGAACAGGTTCAGGATGAGGACCACGCTCTTGCGCAGGATGTTGTACGCCTCGCAGCAGTATGTCTTGAACTTGCCGAAGTACTCGCTCTCCGTGCCGCCCATGGCCTCGACCATCTCCTTGCACAGCTTCATCGGCGGCGGGAAGATTTTAGGATCGCGGCCCATGATGAACCCAAAGTCGATGTGGAACATCCTGCCATCCGGCGCGAGCATCAGGTTATCGAGGTGACGATCGCCCACCCCGAGGATGTAGGTGATCACGCAGTACCCCGCGCAGCTCTTGACGAACGACATGAGCGACTCGTGCGAGCAACCGTAAGGACCGTCGGGATCCGGGTTGTTCAACGCGATGAACCGCGTCAGCGTCTTGTGCTCAGCCAGGATATCGGCCACGGCTTGCGACGGGACAAACTCGATCAGTCCGGTGTCGCTGCCGGTGGCCAGCACCCTGTACGGGGTAAGCTTCAGATCCAGGTTCTCGCGTCTAAGTAATCGGTCCATCAGCGAGATCATCTGCACGCAAAGCTGATCCTGCCTGAGGTCGTCGCCCTTCTTGAAGATCATATTTGCCCGCCCGTTGCTGGTGGTGCGAAACGCGAGCTTCAGCGGGCTGAGGGCGGATTTGAACACCTTACTCTCGTCCGGCACGATACCGCTCACGTTGGACGTTGGATCGATCGGTAGGGGAAGAGCTCGGGTGAAGGATGCCAGCTCGCTGCAGGACCCGTCGTCGGAGAGTATCGTCCTGAGCCTCTCAACCTTCTTCGGCTGGCCCCTCATGCCGCTGAGCTCCCGCGTGATTGCCGTCAACTGGGCCATCAGTTCGCTCTGCCTCCTGAGACTGTCCCATAGTTCCTCGCCCTTTGGGCCCATAGCCATGCACGCCTCCTCGAGGAGCTGGTGCGTGTGCGATGAGCGCGGCGCGAAGCTGGGATCCTCCCACTCCACCACCAGATACCAGTGCAAAAAGTTTGCCAGAACCGGGTTCACAACCGCCCGATTCACCAAGAACCTCGCGAGCTGGCTGTCATCCTCGCTCTCGTACCTCAGGGCCTGCACTAGTTGCAGCAGATAGCACAACAGCTCGTCGTCCGCGGCGTCGGAGAGGACGGAAACCGCGTACTTTCTCACCTCCGAGTCGGTGAACGTCGGAGAGAGCAGCTCCAGCGCCGACGCGGGGTCGATGGGTGCCCACTGATACATGAGCTCGATTGAAGCCCTCGCCTCCTCGCTGTCCCCCCAGTCCACGCTCTTGAGAAACTTGGTCAGAGCTCCGGACTCAGTGCGGAGCGAAAACCTAAACTTCCACAGCAGAGCCTTGTGCTCCGCTCCCAGGAGTCTCGTGGGTGGTAACGCGATGGCTGTTGCCAGGCTCCTCCTCTCCTCGCCGTTTGGTTTCAAATCGTGATCCACCACCCCGCGCGCCACGCTGCGCGTCAGTTTCTGGTGCTTCCGCTCCGTCGGGTTCTCCAGTCCCAGGTTGACCTCGCTGTCGATGAGCCATATGAGCTGGTCCCACTTGGTGTTGTGCGAAGAGAGAGGCGTCTGTTCCTGGAAGATCACCGGAGCCGAGAAGGTCGGTAGCTCGACGCGGATCTCGAGTTGCCCGCTCGCGAACTGCGCCGCCCTCTGCGCCTTCTGGATCTCACCAATGCGCGCGAACGTCAGCTTGTCCAGCCAGTCGAGCTCCGGCATCTCGCCCTGCTCGTAGCTCTTCAGCCTCGCCTCGATTTTGCCCAAATCCCCCAGGCGCTGGGACGACGTCTCGGTCGACATCGCCTCCTTTGCGATCACGCCCCCGTGCGTGCGCTCGAGAAACATGCGCTGATTCCCCCTGCGAAGCGACTGTTTCTCGTCGAACATGCGGAACGTCGCCCTCCCGATGACCTCGCGGCGAAGGATGTCCCTCGCGTCGTGGACCTTGATTTCGAGCCACGCCTCGGCGGACAGATCTCGATACTTGAGAGGGAAGAAGAGGGTCTCTGACCAGTCCACCGAACCGTCCTGGTACAGCGCCGCGGCGGTGCTGATGGCCGTCGTCAGGGGCTGGTTCTCGGAGAAGAGCTGGAAGCTGACGCTCAGCTCGGTTCGCCCCTCTCTGGTCAGGTGGTCCGCGGGCAGTCGCCCATGCAGCCCGGCGACCTTCAGCCTCACGTCGAGGTCCACATCGCTGCTCAGAAACACCCCGACGGAGTTTGGCTCCGTCATGTGGGCAGAGAGAGCGTCGCCCGCTTCTCCTCTTGTGGGTCCCCCTCCAGCTCTGGGCCCCTGGTTGTGTCTCCAGGCGGTCGAGAATTTCGAGGATGTTGAAATCTGCCGTTGGAGAGTAACAACGCGAAGAAGGCACCCCGCCCCGCCCCGGCCCTCACACTGCAGAGGCGCGACGGACGTACCGGCGCCGATACAGGCGACATGGACATGGTCGCGATACTTCATAGGAAAGGTGATAGGGTGAGGTAGTGCCGATAGGCTAGGGAAGAGGTTGCAACAGAGCGCCATGGCGGGGCACGCGAGCGTCGTTGAGGAGGAGTGGCTTAGGTCTGTGGACCACCTGCGGGACATGGCTCGCCAGAACGAGGAAAGCCTTTTGAAGAATAAGAGGCTGACATCTGTGCTGAGCGTCCCGAACCGGGAACTCATCGACGGCATCGAGCACATCGTCCCCGCCCTGGACGAGCGCAGAGCCGCGTGGGCGAAGGACATCGCGTTCCAGCGAAGGCTCCTCGACGAGCGTTTCAGCCGGATCGACCAGAGCCGCGAGGACGTGGTGCACTTCCAAGATATCGGGATGAATTCGACGGAGGACGAGGAGCACGAACGGCGCGTGGAGGCGGCGGCGGCGGCCAGGATGCTCAAGAGGCGTGGCAAGGGCAACAAGGCCCCAAAGGTGCTGGGGGTCCTCGAACTCCTGCGAGTAAAAACCGGCGGCGGCGCGTCAACCTCCGTGTTGGCCCCGCCCCCTGACCTTCTGCAACACAAGAAGAAGCCCAAGCTCCACGATGGAAAGGCGGCCGAGGCACTCACGCGCATGAAGCAGCGTCGCAACGAGGAGTTCATCGAGGCTAAGGTTTGCCGCGAGAGGGAAGCCGCGGAGGCGCTCGTCCGCAAGGAGGAGGGGGAGCGGCTGTCGCACGAGGAGGAGGAGGCCAGGAGGAACAACACGGTCAAGTCAAGAGCCGCCCGCGCCGCTGCGGCGATGGCTAAGATGCGTAAGGTGGGTAGGGAAGTCGCCATGGGAAGGAAGGTGGCGACGGCCGTGCAGGATAACTCGACGGAGGCCATCGCGGCGAGGGAGGCTGAGCGCGCGCAGCAGGAGGCATCCGAGCAGCTCATCGCCGCGGCTGAAGCACTGGAGGCGGAGGAAAACGAGGCTTCGCGACAGAGCAGGGAGATGCGCGAATTACGCGACAAGCTATCGCACGCACAAGCCGCGGCGGATGATGCAACACGGATGGCGCTTCACGCGGAGGAGATCATCACCGACCTCATCGAAGACGGTCAGGAAGACGCCGCGGAGATGGCTTCCCAAACCGTCGAGGCGTGGCGGGCTCGCTCGATTGCTCTTAAAGCTGAGGCGGGTGTCATGCGTGCGGAGTACGAGGCGCTCGAAGAACGATACGGGCTGGCGGAGGGCCGAAGGGCCCAAGCAGAGGCGCAGCTTGAATCTCAGAACCATCTTCTGAACGTGCTCAAAGGCGATGTTCTGGAAAAAGATTCAGAGGCTGATGTCGCGAGAGCAGCACGAGCAAAAGTCATGGTGCACATTGCGAACGAGGTCATCTCGTACATATACAGCGCCGAGGCGAACGATGACCGGCAAGCTGTCACTGAAATAGTCGGAGCGGCGGCGGAACTCGGCGTTATGTCGGACGCGGCTGAGACTTTTGTTTCTCGCATCGACGAGGCTTCGGAGCGAGCTTCAGACACCGTCGCAGCCTCTCTCGCAGCCGCCCACGCCGCTAACAAGGCCGCAGCAGCTGAGGTCAGCGCCCGCTCCGATTTAGCCGCAGCGCAAAAGAATGCGGATGAAGCTCGAGATCGCCTTCGTTCGGCTCTAACTGAGATGTATGCTGCCTCGTCAAACGCAGCGGCTGGGTGCGAGGTGACGCTTGCTCATGACGCATCCGCAAGCTC
>Ga0115567_10003708_pt1 | contig 14977 bp, 9 predicted proteins | sample COGITO_mtgs_1204_2_FD_88679 | JGI IMG/M metagenome (GOLD analysis project Ga0115567, IMG submission 88679) | Pelagic marine microbial communities from North Sea - COGITO_mtgs_120412 | ecosystem: Environmental > Aquatic > Marine > Epipelagic | place: Germany:Helgoland, sampling site Kabeltonne... | reverse complement strand
CTCCATAGCCAATAAACTGTCGCGGTGCGCCCCCACAGTATCGCGCGCGTCCCAGGTACTTCACCGCCGAACCAGGAACGCGAAGAGCCATGGCGTCCTCCATGACGTTCTCGTCCATCGCGTCCGCCGTCCGCGCTCCGACCGCGTCCGTCCATTCACGCACCGCATCGCGCGATGTACTCTCGGGAGGAACGAACTTTCGCGGATCTTTCGCTCGAGCTGACATCGCCCCTCGGAGACACCGCCGCCGGAGGCTCCGAAGGCTCGCGGCCCCAGTCCGCGCCGCCGACGACGGCAACTTCCTCGACAAGCTCAACCCGTTCAAAGCCATGGAGAAGGCGCAGGAGAAGAACGCGTTGGCCAAGCGGGAGCAGGAAGCAAACCAGGTCATCAACGACGATATGCGAAAGCAGCTCTTCGGCGACGGCCTCGGCGGACGCGTGCTCGCGGGGATGGTGAACAACGTCGCCGGGGCGCTCAAGGAGCAGATGGGCGCGGCGGCTGCGGCGTCGCAGGAGACGTACGACGCCGCCGAGCGCGCGGTACGCTCCGACCCGAAGATGAGAGCAGCGCTGGGCGACGGCATTCAGTGCACGCCGCCCATGTCGCAGATGAGCAGTAGCCAAAACGTCAACGGCGTGCAGACGCAGTCCACGACGATCGTGTTCATCGCGCAGGGGAGCAACGGGGCGCAGGCGCAGGTGCAGGCCACGGGGACGGGCGGCGGGGAGCAGGAGCTGCGGATGGACATCAAGGGGGTACTGGCGAACGGCGCGGTCATCGACGTGGACGGCCTCGGCGGCGGCGGGGGCGGGGGCGGAGCCGACGGCGTGTTCGACGTGGAGGCCACGACGATCGATGTGGACGACGACGGTGTCATAGACGTTTGAGCGCGTAGCGGTAGTGTAAATTCATGCGATGAGTAGCACTAGTGCTGAAACCCTCAGTCGAGTCGAAGCTCACGTGCGGGAAAAGTCACGATTACCAAAATTCCCAATTTCTGGCTTGGCAGCTTTGCAAAGTAATCGCCGCGTCCTCGGATCTTCAGTCAAACTCAGCGCGAGTACACGCGCCGAGACAGTCACTCAAACCCCCCAGATCGTATAAGATGCCCCGCGGCAAGAAGAAGGCTGACCCCGAGCCCGAGCCCGACGAGAACGAGCTCATGGAGGACGCGGTACGTGTGCCCCCCGGACCGGACCGGAATCCCCTCGACAATTCCCAGAATTTCGCGTCACGGCACCCGCCGCCGCGGTAGATCGCACGCCCGACGCCGCCCGGCCCGCGCGAGACGCCGCGAGTCGACGTCGCCGATTCATGATCATCGGGTGGATCGACGCCGGTGACGCGCCGCGGTCCAACCGCGCGCCGGGCTTCGCGACCCGATCCCGTCGCGTGGCCTCGCCGGAGCTCGAGCCCCGATTATCACAATTACAATTACGTGGCACTTTTCTGACGATGATTCCCGCCCCTCCCCGACGCAGCCCCTCGAGGACGACGACGAGGAATCGGCGGTGAGTGTTAGTTGACTTCATTAATTCCGCGGTTTCCCGAGGGTTTTTTCCTTCAACGCATCGAAAGAGGCTGCGACTAGCGCCCACCCAAAACAAAAGCAACTTGATGTGTATCGAAAGAGCTCTCAAGAGGCCACAGCGCCCACCCGAATCCACACCAAAAGAGGCCTCCGAAGCCCACTCGCACAAAAAAAAGGCAAAAATGAGAAAAGGCGAATGAAAGGCGTCGGCCGTCGCAAAGGCAAACACGACCATAGTGAAAAGCCAAAAGACGCCAAGAGCCAAGAAGCCAACTTTGATTATTGAAAAGCCAAGCGAGCGAACGTGATGAAAGAAAAAGAGCCAAACCGCAATCCCCAAACTCTCCTCCCTATTTCCCGCAGGAGCTCGAAGAGATGAAGGCCAGGCTCGCCGCCATGGAGGAGGAGGCCCAGAAGCTCAAGGACGAGGCTAACGCCATCGGCGACGACATGAACACCGGCGACGGAGCCGGCGCCGGCGCCACCGACGCCGACAAGGCTGAGGCTGACTCCCGCTCCGTCCACTGCGGCGGCGTCGACTACGCCACCACCCCCGAGGAGCTCGCCAACCACTTCCAGGCGTGCGGCACCGTCAACCGTGTCACCATCCTCACCGACAAGTACGACAACCCGAAAGGATTCGCGTACGTCGAGTTTCTCGAGGCGGATGCGGTTCAAAACGCGGTCAAGCTGACGGACACCGAGATCCACGGGCGCAAGCTACGGGTCTCCGCCAAGCGCACTAACGTCCCGGGCATGCGCCAGGGCGGTAGGGGCGGCCGCGGCGGCCGCGGCGGCTTCAACCCTTACATGAACCCGATGATGATGATGATGAATCCGATGATGATGGGATTCGGGGGAAGGGGCCGAGGCCGCGGAAGGGGCCGCGGCGGCGGCCGCGGCGGCCGCGGCGGCCGGGGCGCCCCCTACTGAGAGGATGATGGAAGTGAAGACTGAACAGAAAAGGCTATCAGCGCCACCCAAAAACAAAAAAATACATACTTGTTTTGCCAGACGCTCCGCTCCGCCACTCCTCGGTGTTCAAAGAGTGTAAATTGACGAGTGCGTAGACGGTAGTTGTGAAATAATACTCCTTATTACGTGTCATTATCCTCTTCCTCTCACTGCTGCGCACCCCCGAACCCTTGCTGCCACTGTTGTTGCTGCTGCTGGGTCGGACCCTGCGGCGGGTAGTGCCCATACGCCTGCTGCTGCGGGGGGTAATGCCCGTACGCCTGCTGCTGCGGAGGGTAGTGCCCGTAGGGTTGCTGGTAGTGCCCGTAGGGTTGCTGATACGCCATCGGCTGCTGGTACCCCATCGGCGCGACTGGTACCCCGGGCCGCACGCCCCCGAGCTTGGCGTACTTCATGTAGATGGGCTTCTGCGTCGCGTGGTTCGGCGCGATGAGCGTGTACTTGTCGTTGATGAAGTGAATCGCTCGCTCCGTCGCGGCGACGTCGGCGTAAGTCACAAACCCGGAGCCCTTGTGCCGCCCGTCGTCGGGCCTTCGAAGGATCTTCACCTCCTTGATCTCACCCACGCACTCGAAGATCCGCCGAACGTCGTCCTCCTGGTACTCCTGCGGGATGGACCCGATGTAAATCTTGGGCGACGGTTCGCCGAATTCGGGCCCGGGTTTGGGCGCGGGGGGCCAGACGCCGGGGGGCGGGGACGCCGCCGCGGCTCTCTTCCGCGGCCTTAAGTTCACGTCGCACGATATCCTTCGTAAGGTCACCGGGCACGGGTTCCCACCGGGTCGGAGCGTCCCACCGTGTAGATCCAGCGCCATCGTCGCGGCGTCGGCGGTTGGAAACGCGAGCACCGCGCACCGACGTTCTTTATCGAGGAAAAGACAAGCCGCGCCCTCCTCCGCTAACCAGCCGGCAACCTCCTCCTCCGACGCCACCGTCGCGGGCAGACCGATCGCGAGGAGCTGCTTCGTGGACGTGGCCGCCGCCGTCGACTGAGGCCCGGTGTCCGTCCCGTCCCCGCCGTCGTCGCGCTTACGCTTCGCGCCGACGGCCGCCCCGCCGTCGGCCGCCGGCTCCGTCGCGCACCACGTGATTCGAACCGGGAACTCCTGCGCCTCCTCGAACCTGTACACCCCGGAGAGCGCCGCCATCGCCGTCTCCGCGCCCCGCCGCTCCGCCATCTTCACGTGTACTGTCGACGCTCCATCGCCCCCGACTCTCGTCGCAGACATCGCGACGCCGTACGTGCCAAACACCTGCTGCACGATGGACTCGTGAATCGCGGGTGACACACCGTCGACGTGCAACGTCGTGGACGTCAAGTCGGCGTCGTCCAAGTCGTCCTGCCACAGCGTCCGCCTGGCGATCTCCGCCTCGCACTGCTTAGACGCCAGCGCGGTCACCGCGTCCCGGGCGCCTCGCTCGGACTCGAACTCGAGCAGCGCCATGCCTCCTCGGATATCCTCGACGGCGACGCACCCTTCGCACATCGACTTTAAGGATTCGATCGGCGTCGGAGCCGGCGCGACGAGCACGTACTTCTCGCCTCCATCCTCGTCTTCGTCGGCGTTCTCCTCCTCCTGCGCGGGAGCCGCGGCTGCCGGGACGGGCGGGGGAGGGGGAACCTCGCGGACCGGGGGAGGCGGAACCTCCCGCGGGGCGGGTGCGGCCTCGGCCTCGGCTGCGGGAGCCGGCTCGGGCTCGGTCGCTGGGGCCGGCTCGGGGTCGGGTGCGGGAGCCGGCTCGGGGTCGGGTTCGTCGGCGCTGTTAATCTTCGCGACGTGCTGATACATCGGGAGGAAGGGAGGGATGGGTCAGCGGCGGGTCCTTCGCCGGGATCCGGAGGGTTAGGGATTGTCTCAAGCGGGTAAAATCTTGATCTCACCTCCTCGAGCCGCTCGAGCAGCACGGGTTTGGTGCCGTCGGTGGCCAGGCCGGCCTCCTCCAGCAGCGCCTTGATCTCCGCCACCTTCAGCGCCCTGCGTGCGGCGGCAGTCTCCGGAATCTGACCCATCGTCGTCTAGGTGCTGATCAGAATGAGTGAAGAATTTCGAGAGCCGACGCTTTTTGGCAGCAAAAGTCCAGTCGGATTTCTCGGAAATCACAACGAACGATGCCCGTCACGAACGAGGGCGAGGGGACGCGATGGTTCCAGTGCGGTCAGCTGTATCGCGACATGTTCAACGAGCTCGGCGATGACCCGAGTTACCTCCGGCGGTGCCCGTGGGACACCCCAGGCGACCACAAGCATCGCACCGTCTTCAGCATCGGGGAGGTTGACGTCGCGCCGGGTGGGTACGGCTTCGGCATCGCCACCGACGCGCGAGGACGGATGTACGTCTGGGGGGATAACCAGGACTACTTCGACCACCCGAATATCGACGAGGAGGACAAGGGCGGGCTACGGGAGATCGCCAGGAACATCGTACCCGGAGTCGCGCACGGAGGATGGGCGCACATCGTCACCACCAGAGCATGGCCACCAGACAAGAAGGAGAAGAAGGACGCGGAGGATCCAACGGACGAGGAGATCGTGCGAGAGGACGACAGACAGAACCGACGGGGCGTGCGGTGCTTCGGGTGGAACAAGTACGGCCACGCGCAGGGCTGGGACGCGCCCCTCGAAGTCGTCGCAGTCGCCGCGGGGGAGAGGCACTCGTTAGCGCTCAGCGCCGGAGGCACAGTGTTCGCGTGGGGCGATAACCTCACCGGGCAGCTCGGCCTGGGCGGCGAGTATAAAACAGACGGTAAGACGTCGACGGACCAGTGGGACAGCACCATGAAGGGCGCGCGAAGGGACCCGCTGCCGATGGACGTGCCGACTGTATCCGTGGGGCACGAAGTTAAGATCGTCGGGCTCGCCGCGGGCGCCAGGCACAGCGCGTTAGTCTCGTCCGCCGGAGACGTGTTCACCGTGGGATGGGGCCTGTACGGACAGCTGGGACACGAAGACTGCGAGGACATATTCGCGCCACGGCGCGTGGAGCACCTGGCGGGGCAATTCGCGGTGTCCGTCGCCGCGGGGTCGGCTCACACCGCCGCGGTGACCAAGGACGGAGCGCTGTACACGTGGGGAAGTAATCGCAAGGGTGAGCTGGGCACCGCCACCGGGGACGTGACGCGCAAGCACGACGACATAGGGTGCGAGCCAGGGGACACGGCGGCGATTCCACAGCTGGTGGACCTGGACCGGTCGGGCGGTGACGAGGCGGGGAGTTTGGCGGTGGCGGTTTCGTGCGGAAGCGCTCATACCATCGCGTTGGCGAGGTTGGAGACGGGCGAGGCGGGTTTGTTCGGTTTCGGGTGGAACAACGTGGGTCAGCTGGGTGTCGGTGACTACGAGGACCGGGGGATACCCGCGAGGATACGACTGCCGGAGAACGAGAAGGGGAAGACGACGAAGCTGCGGTGCGGGTGGTGGCACACAGTCGTGGGCGTCGAGGAGTATTGAGTTTCGTGAGCCGCGGCTGGCGTACCAGGTCAGCGGCTGGTTCGATAGAGCTAATTGTACCCTCATTAGTCGTTAGAAGCTATCCGTGAGGTCCACGCAGTTGCCGCACATCGTCTTCTTCTTCCCCGAGCACAGCCAGCAGGTGTCGCCCTTTGTAAACTTCCCGCCGAAGAGGTCCTCCTGGTTGACTCCGGTTCCCCCGCACTGCCCGCACGGCTTCCACCCCGTGCCCCTGCAGACGGGGCACCCCGCCGCCGGGTCGTCGTTACCAGCCCCGGCGCCGCCCTCGGCGCCGTCCACCGGGGCTCCGCCGGCCCGGGGATCCAAGCCGATGTTCGCGGCCGATATCGGGTCAGCCTGCCCCCGCGGGTCCATGAGACTCGCCCACCGGTCCACCTTGGGCTCCGACTCAACCTCGGGCGTCTCCTCCTTCTTCGACTCGCTCTCCTCCTCGGCGCTCGCGATGACTTTAACGGCGGTGGACTCCTCCATGGACTCCTCGCGTCCCGCCATGAGATCATCGCGGTACCGCATCGACGCCTCCCTCGCGTCCAACCTGGATAAAGCCATGATCGGTATATCCACTCTGTAGGTGACCTGTTGGGATACCTCCCGTCGAGTCGCCGTGGCGGAGGTGGCGTCGGGGATGGCGAGGTTACGTGCACGGCTCGATCGAGCGCGGCCCGCGCTCGGCGCGGCTAACCCCGCCGGGGTCACCGCCCGCGTCGCCATGGTGCCATCAATGGCCATTCCTGAAAACCGGCCGGCGAGTTTGTCAGTTTCTGTGATTTTGTCTTTCCATCTTGACGCACGTGCTACTCAGTCTCGCTACCTACCCCGCTTCTTCACCTACTCCGCGTCCACGTCCCCCGAGCTCTTCTTAAGCCCCTTGATGCTCAGCGTGATCCCCTTGTGCGCCACCCCGATCATGTCCCCGACGGTCGTCGCCATCAGCAGCGCCGGTCGAATCTCGTAAGCGACGCCGAGCGCGGGTATCGGGTTGATGAGACCCGCGACCCAGCACGCTAACCGTGCTGGTTCATCCACCCCCGGCATTTGGCCCAAGTGCTTCTCGATGAGCTCCAGCTGGTTGGGCTGCCGTTCCCGCCCGGTGACACGAACCAGGTCGCGCCACGTGTCCACCAGCGACGGGAGTTCTGCGCACAAGCGTTCAGATTCGGCGTCGTATTCGGAGGGATCCCGCGGGGAGGGCGCCTCCGGGTGTATGACGGCCGGGTCCGCGCCCTCCACCGTCTGTTCCCCCGCGCCGGAGTCCGGGTCGATCCACACCACCCGTCCGCTGGGCGCGTCGTCGTTCGTCGCATCCTCGAAGGGTTGCCCCGATACTTTGAACCTTCGCCCGGCGGTGAGTTCCACCAACGAGGATCCGTCGGGCTTGAGGAGGACTCGCGTGACGGTCACCTCGACGCCGTTGGGGAGGATCTGGCCGTTGATGGGTGCCTGTCCGAGCATACCGAAGCGATCGCCGAGGTTCACGTCCTCTCCGACGTACGTACCGCCGTTCAGAGGTCGCGTGGGATCCGACGAGGCTTCAAACTGGAGCGGCAAGACCTGGCCCGGCACGCTCGCGTCCAAGACCAGGAGCCGCAGGACCTCCATCTTCGCCTCTTTCTCGCGGATGGACTCGAGACGCTGCTGGAGGACGCGGAGGTCGTCGATGGAGATGCCGTCGCCCTCTTCCTCGGCGCCCTCCTTACCCGCGTCGGCTTCCGGATCGTCCGACGTGGCACGAGCGATACATCGACGCCTCGCGAGAACACGCGCGGGGCGTATCGACCTGTGAAGCGACGTCGGGGGCGCGATCGCGCGCATCGACGTCATCGGCATGACGATGATCATGCTGCTCGGCGGACGCCTGTTGCGACGTCGCGCGCTGGTCAGTGCCGTCTCACATTTTGGCGCGTAAACTCTCGTCAAAATGAAATGGTTGTTACGAAGGTATTAATCACGAGCGCGGCACTCACGCGCCGTTGTTGCTCCTCGGTCTCAGCGGCTCGGATGGTCTATTCGACCTGTCCCACCCTTGTCCCGACGCCCTCACACCCCCGCCCTTGTCCCCGGCCCTCCCTCCTTCCCGCTGGTGCGGTTGCGCGCCCCCCGCACCGGACCGATCCTGCGTCTTTGAGTGGCCGTGCGTCAGACCCGGGTTCACCGGGGACCGAAGGCGCTCGGGCGCGGTGGCCTGGATGATGGTCCTCAAGCGCATGATCTCCTTCTGGTACGCGAGGGTACTCTGCGCCATGTAGGCGTTGATCTCCTTGATCTGCTCTTCGGCCATGGCGGCGCGGGTCTGAAGCGCGCGGTTCTCCTTCTCGAGCTCGGCTTGGACCCTGTCGGTGAACTCCTTGATTGCCGATTTTTGAGCCTTGAAAGCCTCGCGCTGGGAGTGGTTCTTGTGCTCCTTGAGCTCCTGCGTGCGCTCCTGGAGCGTAACCTTGAGCACGGAGATCTCCTGCGTGAGCTTGGCGCGGGTGTTGTCCTGGTTGGACAGCGCGTGGAGCTGGATCCGAAGTTTGGACACCTCGGCGCGCATGTCCTCCTCGGTGGTGTTGGGGCGTCGGTGCTTGAGCTCGTCGATTGTCTTTTGCAGATGGGCGTTCTCTTTGCGTAGGCGCGCATTCTCGCCAGCGCTGGCCATCGCGCCGCCGAACGAATCGTCCGGCGCGTTCTTCTTGACGACAATCTCGCCCTTGCCAACCTGCCCAAAGCCCCCGTCGCGGTCCTGCTTTATGTTATCGTTGTAGTAGGCGATCTCTCCATCCTCGCCGGTGCCCGGCCGGGAGCCACCCTTCGCCGCGGCTTCCTTCGCCGCGCGCATGTTTTGCGGCGCCAACGGCCCGCGACCGTCCAGCGCAGCCATGCGGAGCTCCTTCTGCAGCGCGGCGTTCTCATCGCGCAGGTCCGCGAGCTTCGACGCGAGTCCCCGCGCGTCCATGTCCCGCGCCTCCGCGGGAGTCGGCGGCGTTCCCACGAGTTCATCCTCGTGCGGCATCGATGAACCTCCGCCTTGAATCTCCGGCGCGACGTCCTCGAAACGGTGACGGAGCGTGCGGTAGCCCGCGTGTAACGCCCGCACGTCGCGCTGCGCACGGGTGAGCCTGTGCTGCAGCTCCTCGGTGGTGCGGCGGTAGTCGGTGACCTGGTCCTGCGAGGCGCGGTGCAAGTCGAGCGCCAGCGTCTGCGCCGCCTCGTACAGCTGCGAGGGCCTGAGCACGTGATCGGCGTTTGGGTCCGTGGCGAGCACCTGCGCGCCGCGCTCCAGGTCGCCCACCTGCAGCATGTACTCCTTGAGCCGCTCGGAAAACTCCGCGCGCACCGACTCCAGCTTCTCGCGAAGTTGCGTCATCTCGCCGACGGCGCGATCCGCCTCTCTGCGAGCCATGCGCTCCGCCGACCGCGCCTCCTCCATGGCCCGCGTGACGCCCTGGATGGACCCGTTCGCCTCGTTCGCGGAGTTGGTCAGGCGCTCAGTCTCGAACTTGAGGCGCTCCTGCGCGAGGTCGCGGAGCCTGTGCGCCTCCGCGACAGCCTGCTCCTTGTCCTCCTGAGCGGCCGCGATGGCTTCGGAGGATCGTCGCTTCGCCTCTGACACCGCCTCGTCGCGCTCGCGCAGAGCCTTGGCGATGGCCTCGTCCTTGTCCTTCTCAGCCTTGGCGACGCGGGTGTCCCTGTCGTTCTCGAGGTACAAGGTGCGCTCCTCCTTCTCGGAGTTTGCGAGGGCGACGGCGTCGTCCTTCTCCTTGCGAGCCTCGTAGACGGCTTTTTCCTTCTCCATTCGCATCTCGTCGAGGGCTCGATCGCGGGCGGAGCGAGCCTTGGCAACCTCCTCGTCGCGCTCCTCCTGCGCCATGGAGACAGACTTGTCCTTGGAGGCCCTCGCGGCGGCGACAGCCTCGTCGCGCTCAGCCTCCGCGGCTGCGACGAGCCTGTTCTTGGTCTCCTCGGCAACCTTCACGGCTTCCTCCGCCATGCGCTCGGCGGCTTCAACCTTCTTCTGCATGTTGGACTGGTACATCTCCTGGTTGGCGCGGAATTCGTCGCGCTCGCCCTCGGCATCCTCCGCGCGCCTGCGCTCAACGTTGACCTTGCGACGCATGTCCTCGAGCTCCGCGGAGAGGTCCTCGTTGCCAGCCTTTAAAGAGCTCACCTCGCCGTTGACCTCGGCGTGTTCGGTGCGAATCTCGCGGAGCTCCTTCTCCAGTTCCGCCCGCGTCTGGTCCAGCTCCTCCTTGACGCGCTGATTCTCCACGTTGAGCGAGCCCGCCTTGTTCTGGAGCTCGCCGTAGCTCTGCTCCGCGCCCTTGACGCGAACTTCGCTGGCGATGGCGCGGGCTTCGAGCTCGTGCACGCGCTCCACCAGCTCGTGTCGGGTCTTCTCCGCCTGCAGCGCCGTCTCGTTGGACTCGAGCTGCGCCTCGACGAGGGCGCGGGCAATCTCGAGGCGATCCTCTTCGGACGCGATGAGCGCCTTCTGGAGCTCCTCCTTCTCCGCGAGGTTCGCCTTGTCCATGCCGTTGAGTCGCTGGAGGCGCTCGATCAAGGCTTCCTTCTCCGCGAGGAGCTCAGCCTTGTCCCCGCGCTCCCCCAGCAGCTGACCTTCCAGCTCGTGCAGCTTGGCCATCTGCAGCCCGATGTTGTTCGGGTCGACGCCGTCCGCGCCCGTGCTCTGGATCTGGTCCCTGTACGTCTCCCTCGCGTCGTTGATCTGCAACATACGCGACCTCAAACGCTGTTGTAAGCCTCGAGCGGCGTCGTCCTGAACCACGGGGAAGCACGGAGCTCGCCTGGCGTGGCCAACCAAATCCATCACCGCGCTGCTCCGCTCCCACTCCCCGAGCTTCAACGTACCGAGTATCGTCGTGGAGCAGTTACCGCCCAAGGGTTCGGAGAGGATCTTCGTGAGGACGGAGTCACCGTGGCCCGCGAATTCCCTGCGCTGCGTTGCGAGCGCCCTGACCACGCCGGCGAGCGCCGTGATCGCCTTGTTGAGCCTGGCGCCCTCCCGCAGGCGCAAAACCGCGGGGTCCATCGCGAGGGGTTCCGCCCCTGGGTTATCCGCGATGACGATGGTGGACACGATGTGCTGCGCCGGCGCGATCTCGCCAGTCGCGGAGGGCAGCCCGGGGATGTACTGGCTCACCTTCAGGGTGAGCACCGACGCGGCTCTGTCGTGTTTGGAGTGGCCGTACTCGGACAAGCCGGTGACCCTGTGGCCGAGCGCGCCCGCGTAGGCCGTCTGCAGGGACGCGGCGTCCGGCGCGGACCTCTGCGATAGCCCCGCGACGTGCCAGCCGTCGTCCGCGGTTTCCTCAACCTCGAGGTACTCCGTCTTGACCGAATCCTTACCCCCCGCGGCTTCCGCGTCTCGCGCCGCGGCGAAGAGATCCCGCACCTTCTCCTCGTAAACCTCGCAGAAGGAGGCATCCACGGCGAACTCCATGGACTGCCCGCCGCCGCCCTGCGCCTTGTGCTGGGACAGGATGAGTCCCACCTGCGCAGCCTTGTTGTGGAGGCCCTCGAAGAGTGCCTTGATGGCGAGTCGCACTACGCCGTCGCCGGAGGTTCGGCCGTGCAGGAGCGTGGTCTTGCCGCTGCCCGAGCATCCGAGGGTGATGCAGGACGAGTTGAACCCGTCGATGACCTGCTTGACCGCGGGATGAAGCACGCGCTTGTACGCCTCCGTGTTTCCCAGGTCGCTGCCGAAGCAGTCGTCCACCTCGTACGTGTCGTCCGTCTGCGCCTCGGTGTACCCGGGGCGGATGAGCGAGACGTGCCGCGATGCGACGGAGACGTCGCGTCGGAGGTTCTTGTTGCCCGCGGTGAGGAGCTGGACGACGGTGCGCATGTTCTGGCCCTCGGGCCGAACCTTACGCGCGCCCGCTCCTCGGGTCGGCATCGTCTCCACGCGCTACGCCGCACCGGTCTCGGGGGATTGATATCCAGCTAGTCGTTGGAATCGACGATTTCCTTAACGCCTTTCGCTCGGGCGCGGGCGCGGGCCTGGGTGGCCGGGAGGTCGACTGTGTGACCCTCGGATACGCGCCGCGCGTCACTATACCCACGCGACTCTATCGGCGACCGCGGATACACCTGCGGGGTCGTCACCGAGCGCCTCGCGCAATGCCCACCCTTCCGAGGGCTTCGGCTTTTTGGTTTTCGAATGCCAAACGTTGACTTTGCCAAAACGTTGACCGGCCGCGGCCTCCTAATTATGTTTAGTCGTGTATGTAATTCAGTCAGAGAATGGAACCTAAATACCACATAATCCCAGTCACGCAAGCCCATGATGAAATGCCATTGAAAAATCCCTTCTCGGAAATAACAACCGCCTCATCACAAACTCGATCGCGTGACCCGGGTCCTTGTCGCTGAGGATGAAGCGCAAGGCGCCCGCGTCGTCGCCCGGAGGGGATGACGTCAAGGTCGAGACCTTCGTCCACTACGACTTCGCCGGCAGATACGACGGCGAGGCGGACGACGAGGGTCGCCCGCACGGGGTGGGCATCCTGCGCCTGGACGACGACGGCGCGTGGTACCAGGGCGAGTTCAGGCACGGAGCGAAGCACGGGCAGGGCACCCTCCACTTCCCGCCGGACGACGACGATAGCGACGACGATGAGGATGACGATAACGACGATAAAGTTGGTCCCGAGACGTCGCTGACGGGCCTGTCGACGCGAGGGGATCGCGTCCGAGGGTCCTTCGCCGACGATTGCATCGAGGGCTACGCAGAGTACCTCTCCCGCAGAGACGGCACCCGCCGCGCGGGGCTCTGGCACGACGGCGAGCTCTCCGGGCTGATCGAGGAGTTCGACGAGGACGGCGAGTGCGTCTTCGGCGGGGAGATGGACGCGAACGGATACAAGAACGGCCGAGGGTGGTTCACGCGTCCCGACGGAGGATGCTACGGCGGCGAGCTGGTCGACGGCGAACCGCACGGCAAGGGCCTCTACCTCTTTCCCCTCGTGTACGGCGTGTGCCCGCCGGAGAGCAAGAAGGACGCCGCCACGTTCGCGTTCTGGGGCATGTACGAGTCGCAGACGAAGGAGTGGGAGGAGTGGGACGCTCGAAGGGACCAACGCGAACTCGAGTGGCTTAAAGTCGCCGACGGCAAGCGCTGCCCGACGTTACTGGCCGCTAAGCCCGACATTGGGAACGATTGGAGAAACGAAAAGCCCGGGCCGTGGAGCGAGGACCCAGAGATGTGCGGGGACGACCCGGAACCCCCTGCCGGGATGACCACGCGCATGTGCCTCTACGGCGATTGGCTCGGCGGCAAGTGCGTTCGGTGCGGGTTTTTCGAGGGCACCGCCTTTTGGAAGGAACACTTCTGGGCGCAGCCCCACCTCTCGCCGGTGCTCGCGGACATATTCATGTGCTTCTTCGAGGAGGGCGACACCGCGGGGCACGGCGAGGAACGGTACGCCATCGCCAAAGCCGCCGGTATGTCGATGCGCGACGAGTTTGAGAAGTTTCAGCTCTACGACACCGCGGAGGGGTACCACATGCCGCAGGAGGGCCCGTGGGGGGTGGTGCGGAACGGCGCGAACACGTACGACGGACAGCACCCGAGGGACTTCGAGCCGAACGAGCTGATCGGGTTCGTGACGGGTCGACGAAGAGCGCTGCGCGGGTGGGGGGAACGAAGGTGGCTCCCGTCGGACAAGGTGTTTTACCTCGGCGACGACGAGGGGGTGCCGGATCCGCCTCCAGAAGGCTCCGGAGCCGACCCAGAACCCGCCGGTCAGGGCGCGGGCGGCGTGTTCATAATCGCGGACGACGTGGACCACCTGCCAGGGGAGGCTAAGGTCCCGGACTACGACTCGGAGGCTGACGAGAAAACCTTCCTGACCAACATCGACGTCCCGCTGACCAAGAAAGACGGCACTCGACGGCGAATATACACCACCCTGGGCGAACACGCCAAGATAGCGCAAGGCCGGGACCCGCCAAACTCCGAACGCAAGCCTTACGTCCACCCGGTCCTCGGCAACATCCTCGCACTGGTGGCCACCAGAAAGATCATCCGCGACGAGGATATCACCGTCCCGCCGTGCTACGAGACTGGCTGGAGGCTGAACCCGAAGACGGAAGCCGGGTACTACCACCACCTCAAAAATACACCACCCGTCGAGCTGTTCGAGTCCGGCCGCGCGGGCGAATCCGGCAAGGTGTACGTCCGCGCGCACGGCCCGTGGAGGGCGCTGTGGCTGGACAAGGTGGAGCAAGGCCTCGCGTACGACTTCAACGCGGGTGCCAACTTTGCGAGGGACCCGAGCGCGGGAAATTTCACGCACGACCCGACAACCATCGGGTTCGAGTACGTCAGGGCGATGGCCACGTCCGCGGTCGCGGCGATTCATCTTCGCGGTCGTTTAAGTAACCCCGGGAAGACGCGGGTGCTGTGCGTGGGTCTCGGCGCGGGGACCCTGCCCGCGTTCCTGCGCCACGCCTTTCCTTCCCTGGACGTGTTGTGCGTGGAGATTGAGCGGGACGTCGCCGACGCCGCCGCGAATTTCATGGGCGTCAAGTTTGAGGAAGTCGCCTCGGAAGACGCCCTCGACGCCTTCAACGAAGCCGCCGTGAATCAATCCAGCGGCGGCGATGGGCCCATGTTGGAGAAGACGCCGTTCAGGCTGGTCGTCGAGGACGCCGCGGAGTTCCTTGATAAGGACGAGTGCGTCGGGGCTTTTGATTTGGTGTTGTTGGACGCGTACGACGGCGCGGGGCGGGTCCCGGCGCACTTGCGCGACGCGAACCTCGGATTCGTGGGTAAACTGGTGAGGTCCCTTCGTTCCCCCGGCGGGTTCGTCGTGGCGAACTTGTGGAACAGCGAGGACCGGGTCGAGTTCAGTCGGGAGCGGCGGGAGCTGGAGGAGTTCCGGGCGCAGCTATCGACGGGTGGGGCGAGTTCTCGGGTGGACGTGAAGGTGCGGGGGCAGGAAGGTAACGTGGTGGTGCTGGCGTCGACGGATACGATGGGCGGGAACGAGGCGCTG
>Ga0115567_10003707_pt1 | contig 14977 bp, 13 predicted proteins | sample COGITO_mtgs_1204_2_FD_88679 | JGI IMG/M metagenome (GOLD analysis project Ga0115567, IMG submission 88679) | Pelagic marine microbial communities from North Sea - COGITO_mtgs_120412 | ecosystem: Environmental > Aquatic > Marine > Epipelagic | place: Germany:Helgoland, sampling site Kabeltonne... | reverse complement strand
TTGATGGGACTTTAAAGGGTGTAGAGTACTAATAAGAAAACGCTAATCGGGAAAGCATAATCACCTAGTTGCTACTCAAATTTAATATGTGGAAGTACAGTAGCAACTTGCTCCATTTTCTTCTGAAGGTTTTCTAAAAAAGTCTGGTGTGCGTCGCTTTGTTCATTAAATGGACGATGCATGAAGCCTGCTTGAATGGCACCTATTTCTTTTTGAAGTTGTTCGGTTTCTGAAGAAATCCATCCTAGTTTAAATCTTTGCCAGATAATATCGATCGCTGTTTTATTAGGGTGTAATAGATCTTCCGTATAAAAACGATAGTCCCGCAACTCATCCATCATAATTTCATAGGACGGAAAATAATAAATATGATTTCTAGGTTCGATAGTGCCATGCAATCCAGCCAATAAATGCGCTTTACTGCGCATGTTTTCAACATAGCCATCTTTTATATGACGTACAGGCGATAGGGTCTGAATAAAATGCACCTGTTTATTTTCAGCTTTTATCAATGTGATACTCGCATCAATACTCGATTCAACTTCTTCAACCGAAAGCAGTTCTTTTAAAAACTTTTTCTGCGGAATTTTATGACAATTGGCAACAATAGCGTCTGTAGTAATTTCTCGATATACCCACGAAGTTCCATAGGTAAATAGGATATGCGTGGCAGTAACAAGATAGGTATGAAGAACAGCTAGTTTTTCATTCAGAAGCTGCAACATAGCTTCTTTATTGGTTGCATCCATGACAGAATGCGTCGCAAAGCAATGCCATTGCTCATTATGAAAAAATAGATCGTCCTCCGTAAAATAGGTCTCATTGATAGCGCGGGTCACCAAATTCTCTATAGCAACAGGATGAAAAATAATACCAAAAGGATTTTGAAGGACATCGAATTTATAATACGCTAATTTTGCCCCTATGTTTTCAGTAAAGCAAGATCCCAACAACAAAACTTTAGAAGTATAGTCGATAGGGTTGCGCTGTTTTTCAATGGGTATTTCTGTGTATAATTTCATTGGTTTACGGTCTTAATTCTTTTGTGTATCCCTGTCAAATCCATATCTTCGTACTTCATTTATTCAGCAACTAAAAGTACCAAAAAACAACGTACTATGGCAAAGGTAGGAATTATAATGGGCAGCACGAGTGACCTTCCCGTGATGCAAGCGGCAATCGATATTTTAAAAGAATTTGAAATTGATATTGAAATAGATATCGTCTCGGCGCACCGAACTCCCGAAAAACTTTTCGATTACGCTAAAAATGCCCATACCCGAGGCTTGCAAGTTATTATTGCTGGCGCAGGTGGCGCGGCACATCTTCCTGGAATGGTTGCTTCCCTTTCACCACTTCCAGTGATTGGAGTGCCTGTAAAATCAAGCAATTCGATTGATGGCTGGGACAGCATCCTATCTATTTTGCAAATGCCAGGAGGCGTTCCTGTAGCTACAGTTGCACTTAATGGCGCTAAAAATGCTGGAATTCTCGCGGCTCAAATTTTAGGGAGTGGGGATAAAAGTGTTTTAGATAAAGTAATTGCCTATAAAGAAAGTCTTAAAATAAAGGTTGAAGAAGGGGCTAAGGCAGTAGCCAGTAGCCAGTAGCCAGTAGCCAGTAGCCAGTAGCCAGTAGCCAAAATTACTCATTGAAATTCTTAATTGAATAGATAAACACATTACTTTATGAATCCCCTATTACAAAAATTCAACACCGCACCTTTTTCAGAAATTAAGAACGAGCATTTTTTGCCAGGTATTAAGCAATTGATCGAAGATACCAGAGTAGAAATTGACGCTATAGTTGAAAATGAAGAGGCTGCTACGTTTACAAATACTACGGAAGCACTAGAGAACACAGGGCTGCAATTAGACCGTGCGACAAGTATTTTTTTTAATCTGAACAGTGCAGAAACCAATGACGAAATTCAGAAAATAGCACAGGAACTTTCTCCCCTATTATCAGATTTCAGTAATGACCTTTTATTGAATGAAGCGTTATTCAAAAAAGTAAAAGCTGTTTACGACACGAAAGAGACCTATGATTTAACGGGCGAACAGCAAATGTTGCTAGAAAAACAATATAAAGGTTTCAGCAGAAATGGTGCAAACCTCTCGGAAGAAGATAAAAAAACTCTTAGAAAGATAGATTCAGACCTTTCTAGATTAAAATTGACTTTTGGCGAAAATGTATTAGCAGAAACAAACGCCTACGAACTTCACCTAACCAAAGAAGAAGATCTCGCTGGACTTCCAGAGGGCGCAAAAGAATCTGCCGCACAAACTGCTGAGGAAAAAGGAAAAGATGGCTGGATCATTACCTTAGACTATCCAAGTTATATTCCTTTTATGACCTATGCAGAAAATCGGGATTTACGCAAAGAATTGGCATTGGCTTTTGGTGCGAGAAGTTTTCAAAAAAATAAAAATAATAATGAAGAAAATGTACTATCCATTGCAAATCTTCGTCATAAGAGAGCCCAATTATTAGGCTATAAAAGTCATGCTCATTTTGTACTGGAAGAGCGCATGGCAGAAACACCTCAAAAAGTGCAATCGTTTTTAAATGAATTGTTAGAGAAGGCAAAACCTGCAGCCCAGCGAGAATTTGAAACCCTAGAATCATTTGCAAAAGAACTAGATGCGATAGATCAACTTCAAAAATGGGATGGCGCTTACTATTCCGAAAAATTAAAACAGAAACTTTTTGATCTCGATGACGAGAAACTGAAACCGTATTTTAAGCTTGAAAATGTAATCAATGGCGTTTTTGAAGTAGCAAAAAAACTATACGGATTAGAATTCACGATCGATGATAGTATAGAAAAATACCATCCCGATGTAAAAACCTTTCGCGTGACGGATTATGAAGGAACTTTAGTTGCCATTTTCTATGCCGACTTTCACCCACGTGCCGGTAAACGAGGTGGTGCATGGATGACTAGTTATAAACCACAACAGAAATTTCATAACATAAATGATCGGCCGCACGTATCGATTGTTTGTAATTTCACCAAACCCACTGCGAGCAAGCCATCTCTCTTAACTTTTAATGAAGTAACGACACTTTTTCATGAGTTTGGGCATGCATTACACGGGATGCTAGCCAACACAACGTATAAAAGTTTGAGTGGTACAAGTGTTTACTGGGATTTTGTCGAATTACCAAGTCAGATTTTAGAGAATTGGTGTTACGAAAAAGAAACGTTGGAGCTTTTTGCAACCCATTACAAGACAGGCGAAGTCATACCTATGGAACTTGTTGAGAAGATCAAAAAATCTTCAAAGTTTCATGAAGGGATGCAAACCCTGAGACAATTGAGTTTTGGGATGCTGGATATGGCATGGCATGGTGGCGATCCTTCAGCAATTAAAAATGTAAAAAGTTTTGAGAACCACGCTTTTAAAGGCACTACATTATATCCTGATGTCGCCCAAAATTGTATGAGCACCGCTTTTTCACATATCTTTCAAGGGGGCTATTCGGCTGGATATTACAGCTATAAATGGGCGGAAGTATTGGATGCCGATGCTTTTGCATATTTTAAACAAGAAGGCATCTTTAATAAAAAAGTAGCCGATAAGTTTAAGAATTTTGTATTATCACAAGGTGGTACGCAAGATCCGATGGAATTGTACATACAATTTAGAGGACAAAAACCAAATCCTGATGCGCTGCTAGAAAGGGCTGGACTTCTATAATGGCATGTTTGGAACTTTAAATTTTTATTTTTCAGAAGGAATTTTTTAACTGTATTTCATTGCGTGCAGTCATGCATACATAATTTAGTGTAAAGATGGATTTCTAATATAAACTTTCCTATTTTTGAAATCATTCAGGAAAAACTATGTCAAATCACATTATAGAAGCTGAAAAGTGGGTAGATCGTTACAGCGATTATCTCTACAACTATACTATAGTTCGAGTAAATGATCACGAGGTGACACAAGATCTTATCTCTGAAACATTTTTAGCCGCGCTAAAGGCTAAAAAGAATTTTAAAGGAGAAGCCAGTGAGCGCACGTGGCTAATCTCCATTTTAAAAAGAAAAATAATAGACCATTACCGCAAAAAAAACTCTAAAAAAGGGAAAGCAGAAATACGCATGTCCTACAACGACGCTGACGCTGACGGAGACTGGCTTGAAGAACGCGTAAGTGACCCGTTTGATAAAACTGCCGAAGATAACATGGAAAACACCGAATTAGGCATGGCTATACATGAATGTCTTGACACTTTAAATGAGCGGCATGCCGCTATTTTTAAGTTGAAAACAATAGAAGATCACGATACCGAAGCAATTTGTAATGAATATAATATTACTCCGTCTAACCTTTGGGTAATCATTCACAGGGCCCGAACAGCACTGGCAGATTGCCTAGAGAAAAAATGGTTAAAATAAAGTTATGAGTATATTTTTAAAATGTGATGAAGCTGGGCACGTTTGTGATAAAAACCAATATCACGAGGCTACAATTTGGGAAAAAATAAAGTTGACAATTCATTTAATCTATTGTGCGGTTTGTAGAAAATACGTTTCCAGAAACAATGCACTAACTTCTTTAATAAAAAAGTCTGAGGTAAAAACAATGCCTCCAGAATCTAAAGAAGCGGTTAAAGAAAAGTTACGGCAAGAAATGGCCGAATAAAGAAAACAGAATAACCCATAAAATCGGAATACTTTCAATCCAAAAGGAGGCGAAGTATTTCGATTGTTTTTTTGTAGCAGTCAATAATCCGAATCCCAAGACAGAGCAAAGTATTATCAAACTATAAAAATGGGAATCTGAGATTTCTTTTTTAAACCCCTCCATTACGATTATCGTTACTAAAAACAGTATTCCTAATGCTTTAACTCTTTTCACACCCAATTGTTGAGGCAATGTTTTTAGAGTAAACGCATCGTATTTTAAATCACGAATTTCAAAGGGAAGCGTGAGCACAATGACCATGAGTATTCTTTGAAAAAAACTGAGCCATTTTTCGGGTGACAGCTGCATTTCTGAAGCAATTATGGGCACAATAACCGTAGCTCCTGCCCAAACAACTGCCACTACAAATATTTTCACACCGCTAAAGGTTCTTAGGTTTTTTTTGAACAAAAATGGAACCGCATAAAAGAACGTTAAAAGCCCAAAGAAGGCTGTTGCCAGCAACGCTTTAAAAGGAAGCAGAAAACAACAATAGAGCATTATGGCAAAAGCCATAAAAGAAAAAACCTGAATGGTTTTAAGCGAATTTGCCAAACTACGATGATGCAATCCAGCCACTTCTGCGTATTTCACAAAATTATACCCGGTTATCGTTCCAAAAAAAATAAAAACCCACAGTGCTTCGGGAACGTCTAGTGAAAATTCTAGTGCCGTTACAGCAACCAAAGCAGAGACTGCCAAAGCCACATGAATACTGCTATTGATATAAAAAGCGAATATTTTTCTAAAAAACTCCAAGGCTTAAATGTACTAAAACAATGATAGCGTTAACAGATTAACTACATTGTTTTTCTTCTAAAAGAAACAAACTGTTAGTAACCTGCTATTTTAGTTGAAAAGTTATAGCATACAAGGTGTTAAATGGTGTATTATTTGTACCAAAATATGTAATTTTGCGTACATTTTTCTGAAACTAATTTTCTAAAAAATGCATGTTTAATCCTCAATCATTTTTTCTTATTTATGAAAACAGATTCTTTCGCATATAGACACATAGGCCCACGAAGAGCAGACTTACCAGAAATGCTAAAAACAGTAGGTGTGGAATCCATGGAGCAGCTTATATTTGAAACCATTCCTAAAGATATTCGCCTTAAAGAAGACTTAAGTCTGGACGAGGCATTGAGTGAGCAGGAATATCTTGAACATATTACTGAACTGTCTACTAAAAATCAAGTTTTTAAAACGTATATCGGTTTAGGATATCATCAAGCTATTACTCCTCCGGTTATACAACGAAACATCTTAGAAAATCCAGGCTGGTATACGGCTTACACACCCTATCAAGCAGAAATAGCCCAAGGACGTCTCGAAGCGCTGTTGAACTTCCAGACCATGATTACAGATCTTACGGGTATGGAGTTAGCAAATGCCTCGCTTTTAGATGAAAGCACCGCTGCTGCAGAAGCCATGGCGCTTCTCTTTGCTGTTCGTGAAAAAGAACAGAAAAAGAACGACGCAAATAAATTTTTTGTTTCCGAAGAAATACTCCCACAAACACTTTCATTACTTGAAACTCGATCTATTCCAATCGGCATTGAACTTGTTGTAGGCAATCATGAAGATTTTAATTTTTCTTCTGAATTTTTTGGAGCTTTATTACAATATCCCGGAAAGAGCGGAAAAGTTTACGACTATAAAAGCTTTATTTCGAAAGCACAGGAAAAACAAATAAAAATAGCAGTAGCAGCAGATATCATGAGCCTGGTAAAACTGGAATCTCCTGGTAATTTTGGTGTTGATGTTGTGGTTGGTACCACACAGCGCTTTGGTATCCCTTTAGGGTATGGAGGACCGCACGCCGCTTATTTTGCTACTAAAGAAGCCTATAAAAGAAGTATTCCCGGTCGTATCATCGGTGTCACTAAAGATACCGATGGTAACCGCGCGCTTCGTATGGCGTTACAAACACGTGAACAACATATAAAAAGAGACAAAGCAACCTCAAATATTTGTACTGCTCAGGTTTTACTTGCCGTGATGGCAGGAATGTACGGTGTTTATCATGGACCAAAGGGCCTAGAGTATATTGCGAATAAAATCCATAATACGGCAGCTACGCTGGCAGATGCACTGGAAAAACTTGGGTTATACCAAGCAAACGAAACCTATTTTGATACGATCGCTATTAAAATTGACATCAATAAGGTATGGTATATAGCAGAAAATAACGAAATCAATTTCTATTATCCAGATGAGGACACGGTTTTAATAGCAATCAATGAAACAACAACCCTCCGCGATCTAAACAAAATAATTGCTGTTTTTGCAGAAGCTACAAACAACGATATTCATTATGTTTCAGAACTAATAGAAGGAAAAGCAATTCCTGCCTCCATCGCTCGTAAAACAGAGTTTTTAACTAACGAAGTTTTCAACAGTTATCACAGTGAAACTGAATTGATGCGCTACATAAAAAGATTGGAGCGTAAAGATCTAGCTTTAAACCATTCGATGATCTCTTTAGGATCTTGTACAATGAAATTAAATGCAGCCGCAGAGATGTTACCTTTAAGTGACCCGATGTGGGGAAATGTACATCCATTTGTACCCACAGACCAAGCAGGTGGCTACCAATATATGCTTCAGAAATTAGAACAACAATTAACCGAAATTACAGGATTTTCAGGAACCTCGCTCCAACCTAATTCTGGAGCTCAAGGTGAGTATGCAGGTTTAATGGTGATACGAGCATATCATGAATCTAGGGGCGAATCACAACGAAATATTTGTCTCATCCCCTCTTCAGCACACGGAACAAATCCTGCAAGTGCCGTAATGGCCGGTATGAAGGTGGTTGTTACAAAAGCTACTGAAGATGGAAATATCGATGTGGATGATCTTAGAGCTAAAGCCGAAGAGCATAAAGATAATCTGGCTGCGCTTATGGTCACCTACCCATCGACCCACGGGGTTTATGAATCTGCCATAAAAGAAATCACGAGTCTTATTCATGAAAATGGAGGTCAGGTATATATGGATGGCGCCAATATGAATGCACAGGTGGCGCTTACAAATCCGGGCGCTATTGGTGCCGACGTGTGTCACCTCAATCTACATAAAACTTTTGCGATACCACATGGTGGTGGTGGCCCTGGTGTTGGCCCCATCTGTGTGGCAAAACAACTAGTACCTTTCTTGCCGTCAAATCCCATAATCGCAACGGGAGGTGAAACTCCCATCACAGCAATATCAGGAGCTCCTTGGGGAAGTTCATTGGCTTGTTTAATTAGCTATGCCTACATCTGCATGCTCGGGGAAAACGGACTTAAAAAATCAACCGAATACGCAATACTCAACGCGAATTACATAAAAGAGCGCTTACATGGTCACTTTAATGTTTTGTACACGGGCGAAAAAGGGCGTGCTGCTCACGAGATGATTATAGACTGTCGGCCGTATAAAGAGAATGGTATTGAAGTTACCGATATCGCAAAGCGATTAATGGATTACGGTTTTCATGCACCAACTGTTTCATTTCCTGTAGCCGGCACGATGATGATTGAACCTACCGAAAGCGAAAGCAAACAAGAACTCGATCGTTTTTGTGATGCCATGATTTCTATTCGTAAAGAGATAGAAAGTACCGATAGGGATGCGATAAATAACGTGCTTAAAAATGCACCACATACACAGGCAATGCTCACTAGCGATACTTGGGATTTTCCTTATACACGACAAGAAGCAGCATTTCCACTGGCGTATTTGAACGAAAATAAATTTTGGCCTTCAGTTAGAAGAGTGGATGATGCGTATGGAGATCGAAACCTTATTTGTACCTGTGAGCCAATCGAGTCGTACATGGAAGCATAATAATTATTGATTCTGTAAAGAATCAAGCATATTTGAAGAATTTATAATTACAACTTGATATTTTTAAGGATTCAGTAAATCCCCTATATTATTCAAGAAATAGACGTATCACGTAAGCGTTTTTAACTATTTTAGTCAAAATTTTATCACTATGGGTGTTACCATCACAGGCATAGGAAGCTATATCCCCAGCGGTGTCGCAACCAACGAGAACTTTGAGAACCACGATTTTTACAACGAGGACGGTTCTCCCTTTCCGCACGAGAATGAAGTTATTATCGAGAAATTCAAGGCTATTACTGGTATTGCTGAAAGGCGATATATCACTAATGACCTCACTACGTCTGACATTGCTGCAGTTGCTGCCCAAAAAGCAATCGATAATGCTGGAATAGATAAAGAAACACTGGACTATATTATTGTTGCTCATAACTATGGGGACGTAAAACACGGTAATGCACAAAGTGATACGGTTCCTAGTATTGCATCGCGCATAAAACACACCCTTAAGATTAAAAACCCGTATTGTGTTGGGTATGATGTCCTTTTTGGCTGCCCAGGATGGGTGGAAGGAATGGTACAAGCCAATGCTTTTATCAAAGCCGGGATGGCAAAAAAATGCCTAGTAATTGGTGCCGAAGCCTTATCGAGAGTGGTAGATCAGCATGATCGTGATTCAATGATCTATAGTGATGGTGCGGGCGCTACAGTAGTGGAGGCAAAAGACGGTGATACAGGTATTATCGCCCATAAGTCTGCCACATTTGCTTATGATGAAGCACATTTTATTTTCTTTGGTGAAAGTAACAACCAAGAAATGACCGATACACGCCGATATATTAAAATGTACGGTCGTAAAATCTATAATTTTGCCCTTAGCAATGTTCCTGAAGCAATGAAAAATTGCTTAGATGAAGCGAAGGTTAAAATTGATGATCTTAAAAAAATCTTTATTCATCAAGCGAACGAAAAGATGGATGAGGCTATTGTAAATCGTTTTTATAAACTTTACAATAAGGAAGTGCCAGAATATATCATGCCAATGAGCATTAATAAATTAGGCAATTCTAGTGTCGCAACTATCCCAACGCTATACGATCTTGTAACGAATGGCCAACTTGAAAACCAAAAGGTTACTAAAGGCGATGTTGTTATGTTTGCCAGTGTAGGTGCTGGTATGAACGTCAACGCCATGGTGTATAGAGTCGCGTAAGTCATGTATCAAAAAATTCCAAAAAAAAGATACAACCACACGCTAAACTTCTTAAAAGAGCATGTTTCTAAAGAAGAGAAAATTTTAGACCTTGGCGTAGAAAATCCATTTTCTGAAATTCTAACCAAACACGGGTTTAGCGTCACAAACACAAGTGGTGAGGATCTCGATATCCATACTTCGGAAGTGAAAAATGAATATGATGCCGTAACTGCTTTTGAAATTTTTGAACACCTCGTTTCTCCATTTAATGTCCTAAAAGATATCAAAGCAAAAAAACTGGTCGCTTCTGTACCCCTTAAACTGTGGTTCGCTTCAGCATATCAAAGTAAAACTGATGAACGTGACCGCCATTATCATGAGTTTGAAGATTGGCAGTTTGATTGGTTATTAGAAAAAGCAGGCTGGACCATTAAAAGTCGAGAGAAATTTACAAACCCGATCCGAAAAATAGGAATTAGGCCCATCCTAAGAAGATTTACACCAAGGTATTATTTAGTTTATGCAGAAAGGCTATAATGAGATTTTATATTGTCATACCCGCTCATAACGAAGAAGTCTACTTACAAAAAACACTTCAGTCGCTGGTGGAGCAGACGTTGCCACCTTCAAAAATTATTGTAGTGAACGATCATTCTACAGATAAAACCCAAAGGATCATCGATCAATTTTCAGAAAAATTTTCTTTTATCGACGGAGTAAAAATTGTTTCAGAAGCTTCGCATGCTCCAGGAAGCAAGGTAATTAATGCGTTTAATAATGGGCTTCGGAAATTAGATGAAGCCTACGATGTGATCTGTAAGTTTGATGCAGACCTCATCTTTCCGAAGCAGTATTTAGAAGAAATTGCGAAAACATTTGAAACAAATCCAACTTGTGGAATGGCGGGTGGGTTTTGCTACATTGAAAAAAACGACACTTGGGTTCTTGAAAACCTAACGAACAAAGATCATATTAGAGGTGCTTTAAAAGCGTATCGTAAAACATGTTTTGAAGCCATTGGGGGGCTAAAAAGCACAATGGGATGGGACACGGTGGATGAATTATTGGCAAAATATCACGGCTGGGATGTAATGACCAACCCGACCCTTGAGGTTAAACATTTAAAACCGACTGGAAAAACATATACCAAAGCTGCAAAATACAAACAAGGAGAAGCCTTTTACAAAATGCGCTATGGCTTTTTATTAACGCGGATAGCTTCTTTAAAACTCGCACTCAAGAAAAAAAGTTTTTCTTATTACCTCGACTGTATTCAGGGATATAACCGTGCAAAAAATACAAATGAAGCACACATAGTCTCTGAGGAAGAGGGGAAATTCATTAGAAAGCTGCGTTGGAAAAACATCAAATCGAAACTTTTCTAAGCCAAATAACATTGTCTTAACGCTCCTTTAGAACCATAATTATAGCTTTGCAGTTCCTTAAAAGAAACTTATGAAATTAAAAATTTTATCCCTTTTTACCGTTCTCATCTTATCCTCGTGTATTTCGGTGAATGTATCAGAAAATAAAGTGGACGCAACTTATACTAGCACTGACAAACCTAAAAATATCATTCTGCTAATTGGTGATGGCATGGGGCTTAGCCAAGTTTCCGCTGGTCTCTATTATAATACTGAAAAGTCAAACTTTGAACGTTTTAACCAGATAGGGCTCATTAAAACTTCAGCTTCTGGTGACCTTATCACAGACTCGGCTGCGAGTGCGACAGCATATTCCGCCGGGATTAAGACCTATAATGGTGCTATAGGCGTAAAACAAGATACAACCGCTGTAGAAACGATTGTAGAAACCGTATCTAAAAACGGTCTCGCCACAGGATTAGTAGCTACCTCCTCTATTGTGCATGCAACTCCAGGAAGCTTTTACGCACACGTAAAAAAACGCTATTTATATGAAGAAATAGCAAGTTATCTGCCTACTTCAGCCATTGATTTTTTTGCAGGTGGCGGACTTCAGTATTTCAATAAGAGAAAAGACAACAAAAACCTTCTTGATGAATTAAGCGCCAATGATTTTGAAGTAATCACTTCAAATCTTCCCGAAACTACTTCAGATAAAAAACAAGCCATCTTACTTGCAGAAAACGGAATGCCAAGAATGCTCGATGGTCGCGGTGACTTTTTACCAAAGGCTACTCAGTTAGCCCTGGACCACTTATCTAAAAATGAAGCAGGCTTTTTTTTAATGGTCGAAGGATCACAAATCGATTGGGGCGGTCATAACAATGATGCAGACTATTTAATTAGCGAACAAATTGATTTTGACAAAACCGTTGGTATCGCGCTAGACTATGCTAGAAAAAACAAAAATACTTTGGTCATTGTAACCGCAGACCATGAAACAGGTGGCTTTACACTGGCCGCAGATGGCAGCGACTACAACACTATAAAACCATCCTTTTCAACTGGAGGTCACTCAACAAGCCTAGTACCAGTATTTGCTGAAGGGCCAGGAAAATCTCTATTTTCTGGTATTTTTGAAAACACAGAACTGCATTCTAAAATGGTACAGCTTTTTAGCAACTAGTTCGCATTTTACATTTCGTTTCTCCGCTTTAGACTCCATTAAATTTGTTACTTTAGCAGTAGGTAAAAAACTATGAGATACTTACGAGACATTGGTTCCTATTTCTTAATGATAAAACGCATTTTTGGCAGTTTTACAAAAGGTTCTGTACTCAAAGAACTTATTTTTAAAGAAATTGAAGATTTAATTATTAGCTCTTTGGGGATTGTTGTGTTTATTTCCTTCTTTGTGGGAGGTGTAATCGCTATACAAACCGCATTGAATGTAAACAATCCTATTATCCCAAAATCATTAATAGGATTTGCCACTAGACAATCCATTGTACTAGAATTTGCACCCACTTTTATGTCTATTATTATGGCTGGAAAGGTAGGATCCTTAATTACCTCAAGTATTGGATCTATGCGTGTTACAGAACAAATTGATGCGCTGGAAGTAATGGGTATCAACTCCTTGAACTATCTAGTTTTCCCTAAAATTGTAGCACTTTCGCTATATCCCTTAGTTATTGGTATTTCTATGTTTATGGGAATTTTTGGAGGCTGGGTAGCCGGAGTGTATGGTGGCTTTAGTTCTTCAACCGATTTTATTGCTGGGCTACAAGATGACTTTCAGGTATTTCATTTAGTATATGCCTTTATTAAAACCTTTGTCTTTGCTTTTATCCTGGCAACAGTACCATCATGGCAAGGTTATTATATGAAAGGTGGCGCACTAGAAGTGGGTAAGGCAAGCACCAATTCCTTTGTGTGGACCAGTGTTTTAATTATTCTTGCTAACTATATCATCACTCAACTCTTATTAAGCTAATGATTAAAGTAGAAAACATACAAAAGAGTTTTGGAGACGAAGAAATATTGAGAGGTATATCTACCGTTTTTGAAAAAGGAAAGACTAATCTTATCATAGGTCAAAGTGGTAGCGGAAAATCTGTTTTCTTAAAATGCTTATTAGGACTTTTTAAGGCCGAAGAAGGACTTATCTATTTTGAAGACAAGGCCATTCAGAATATGGATGAAGATCAACAAAGGGACTTACGTGAAGAAACAGGAATGCTTTTTCAGGGAGGTGCTTTGTTTGATTCTATGACTGTAGAAGAAAATATCATGTTTCCGCTTCGTATGTTTACCAAACAAAAAAAGAGTGAAATGCAGGCTCGGGTAAATGAGGTATTATCTCGCGTTCAACTTGAGGGAGCTAATAAAAAATACCCTTCAGAAATTTCTGGAGGAATGCAAAAACGAGTATCCATTGCACGTGCTATTGTAAATAAACCCAAATATCTTTTTTGTGATGAACCCAATTCTGGTCTGGATCCTAAAACGGCTACTGTAATAGATAATCTTATTCAGGAAATTACCCATGAAAACAACATCACTACCGTAGTGGTCACCCATGATATGAATTCTGTGATGGAAATTGGCGAAAACATTGTTTTTCTAAAGTTTGGAAAACTTGTGTGGCAAGGCAACAACGATGAGATTTTTAAGACCGACAATGAAGATGTAACGGACTTTGTATATTCTTCAGATTTATTCAAAAAAATACGTGACGTTCAGTTAAAAGAAAACTCTTAGCAATTAATATTCTCTCTTATTCTGAGATTTTCAGGGTATCCAACTTTAGTTTAAATTTTAACCACTCTGCCAGTTTCTTATTATTCTTTTCCTTCTCTTTAGACCTGATATTTTTAGACCAAGCTACATTGAAAACAGGAATCGTATCTATCTGTTCAAAATTTGTCGAAACCGTTTTTGCATACGAGAACCCTTCAAGTTCGTTGTATAAAAGCTTCACCTCCTTGCTTAATTCTTCAAAAGGCATATTATCTTTAACTTTCAGTTTTGTAATTTCATTTTCTAAAAAAACAATTCGATCATTTTTATCCCGGAGACGTTCTTCATTGTTCACATAAAGATCCTCTAAAATAGAGGTTTTCAAATTTCCTGAAATCTTCTCCTCCAATTCACCACTTTGGTCGGCTCCTTGATAAATTTTAAGATCGGTACCTTCCAGTTTTTCCGTTTTTGCTAATGCAGTAGTCCATTCTTGAATTTGTGCTTGTGGAACAGGCCGCCCAATTAGGTAGATTTCTATGTGTTTCTCTTTATAGTCTTGATTAAATTTAACTACTTCTGCCCCTTCATATTTAATGATTTCTTTCACAAACTCCTTCGTTCTATTTTCAAAAATCTGCTGATCTAAGAGATTAAGGAATAGTATCACACTTGGGATCATGACAACAACCGCAATAAGCGAAGCAATTTGCGCAGTCCGTTTCCTACGTTTAGAATCAGCATATTTTACCAATGGGAAACGTAAGATTTTTGAGACTATAAAAGTGGACAATGCTATAAATACTGCGTTGATAGAAAACAAATACATAGCACCCCAAGCATACGGAAAATTACCCACAGCAAGTCCGTAACCCACTGTACACAGTGGAGGCATAAGTGCCGTAGCAATAGCAACACCAAAAATAACACTCGCAATGGTCCCACTTTTGGTTTTCGCAACGATAAGTGCAAGTCCACCAAAAATTGCAATCAATACATCAAGAATAGTAGGATAGGTTCTTGCTACTAGCTCTGGAGTTTCTTCGGTCAAGGGTGATATCGTGAAATATAAAAAAGCGGTAAGGACACTCAGAATAACCATTACCCCAAGATTGACCAAGGACTTCTTCATGGTATCCACATCATTA
>Ga0115567_10003706_pt1 | contig 14978 bp, 11 predicted proteins | sample COGITO_mtgs_1204_2_FD_88679 | JGI IMG/M metagenome (GOLD analysis project Ga0115567, IMG submission 88679) | Pelagic marine microbial communities from North Sea - COGITO_mtgs_120412 | ecosystem: Environmental > Aquatic > Marine > Epipelagic | place: Germany:Helgoland, sampling site Kabeltonne... | reverse complement strand
GCGCACCTTCAAAAATGCTGGAAATTATGCGTGACTTTAAATCATATTGGAATGATGCATCCCCGCAAGACAATACAATCGCAAGCCATTACGCCCTTCCCGACAACGCCACACGTACACTCAATTGGTCACAAGATGTCACTCATATCCTTAGAACATCACGGGCATTTGGCCGCTATGGATGTTTCGCACATTTTGCAGAGAAAACATGGAATGTATATGCATGCGAAGGATGGGTTGAAGATCACACACACGATAACGGAACTTGCTTGTCCTTACAAAACAACATGGCAATCATAGCCGTTAAAAACGGCTTCGTTGCATTAAAAGAATTTCAGGAAATGGTGGACGCAACACCTTAAAGATCGCGTTGTTGCGGCAATCTCGCTCTGGCAAACCAGAATTTTTCAACCGCCTCGACAAATTCAAGCATATCATCAAAGCCGTTTGTTTTAGAGACATAGGCATTGGCCTGGGCTTTGTAGGCTTTGGAGACATCGTCCTTTGCTTGTGATCCTGACATAATAATCACAGGGATATCGGCAAATTTCTTATTAGCCTTAATCTCAGTTAGCGTTTCATGCCCATCTTTACGTGGCATTTTTATATCAAGGAAAATAAGATCAGGCCGCGGAGAAGTAGCATTCTCATCACTGGCCTCAAGAAAATCAATCACCTCTTGACCATCCTTCACCCAGTAAAATTCACTTTCAATTTTGCATTGAGAAAATGCCTGTTCAATAAAAAAGGCATCTGTCTCCTGATCCTCTGCAAGAAGAATTCTTATGGGAAAATTATTATTCAAAGCAATCATATCTAAATCATATCCTGTAAATAACAAAAACTGAATGTTTATTTTTTAGGCAAGGTAAAAACAATTTGCGTTCCGTCGGTATAATTTTCATCGAGATGAATTTCTCCACCATGAAATTCTACAATTCGTTGGCAGATAGATAAGCCAATGCCCACACCTTCGTATTCATCATCACGATGCAATCGCTGAAATATTTGGAAAATTTTCTCAGAATAAGAAGAATCAATCCCAATGCCATTATCGGCAACATAAAAGCAAACACTGTCTTCCCGATCTTCATAAGAGATACGTATGTGCGGAGCTTCGTCTTCCTTGCGATATTTAATCGCATTTTGAATAAGGTTTTGTAACAACTGAATAATCAGAAAACGATCTACTCTGACCTCGGGCAAATTATCGCCCTCTATAACCGCGTCGCTTTGAACGATATCGTCAGCTAAATTCTGCTTAACTTCCTGCAAAATATTATTCATATCTGTTTGCTTAAACTTGTATTCGTCGCGCCCGACACGTGAATAACCAAGCAAACTCTCAATCATATTTTGCATCCGCGCCGCGCCATCAATCATGACGTTCAAAAGCTTTTTCGATTTATCATCGAGCGTATCTTCAAATTTTTCCTTAAAGAAGCTCGCACTCATTGAGATATGACGCAAAGGCGCTTTCAAATCATGTGAAGTGACATAGGCAAAGCTCTCAAGCTCTTTATTGGAACGCTTCAATTCCTCTGTCACCTTATTGCGCTCTGTAATATCAAGCATACTTGCAATAAACGCAGGGCGCCCGTCAAAAGTAGTAAGCTGCAAATTCGCAACAACATCATAATACGAACCGTCTTTACGCTCATGCTGCATATCAAACTCAATGCGATCTTTTTCTCCCCTCATAAGCTGTGCAGCCATCTCTTTAAACTCTGGACTAGCATATCCCTCGACAAATTCGGAGGGGCGATGACCGAGTAATTCCTTCGCGCTATAGCCCATATTATTGATCGCGCCATTATTGACGAATAAAAATTCAAACGTTTGCGCGTCAAAAATATAAAACTCTATAATCGCGCTATTGAAAATCTGGGTAATTTGCTGGCCCAGCTCTTCCGCTTTCTTTTTCTCTGTAACATCGCGAATAACACCGCTAAATATCTTGCGTGAACCCAACTCGACTTCCGCTATTGATATATCAATGGGAAAAACATGACCATCTTTGCGTTGGGCCTGTAATTCACGTCTTTTCTTTAAGGTATCCTGTTCATTGCTATGATTAAATTCCAGCCAAAAAGCGCCATTGTTTTTTTCCTGATATTCAGGAATAAGAAGGCTGATATTCTTTCCAATTGCCTCCTCGGCCGTATAACCAAAGATGGCTTCACATGCTTTGTTATAAGTTTCAATAATGCCGTCTTCTTGCATAGTAATCAAACCATCAGCGGTCGTATCAAGAATCGTTTCTAATTTACGCTGAACACTTAAAATATCGGTAACATCCCGCGCATGCCCTAACAAAAATGGCTGGTTATTTTCATCATAAAATCTTTCTTTGCGGGTCAACAATGTACGTACAACCCCAAGATAGTCAGTATTACTTTCCTGGGATTCGTCAAAACCAAACTCCAGTGTTTTTCTGTCATTAACAAGATAACCCTCTCGTTCTTCTTCAGGGAATTGCTCAAGGCCTGAAGTCCCCAAAAGTTTGTCACGGTCTTCGGGAGCGTATCTTTCAAAAAATGTTTTATTCGCCTGCACAATGTTCAAATCACTGTCTTTAACAAAAATCATGTCGGGAACAGTATCCATGATAAGATTCAGGAACTTGTTTCTCTGGGATAGTTCGGCAGTTTTATCATCAATTTTATCCTGCATTGATGCTGCCTGCCCGCTCAACGCCATTAAAAAGGCGCATGTGAATGCTAGAAAAACCAAGCCTGCAATTAAAGCATACCAAATCGTATAATTGATGTTTTGATTATAAAAATCAGGATTCATATAAAATCGGAAAAACCAATTCTGCCCCGCGAAAACATATGGCACTTCAACAAAAAAACCATCAATAAAAGCGTCTTCATTTATATCGCTTTGGGATTGATAGACTATTGTCATCCCATCTCCCTGCGCGGCGCCCATAATAACTTCGACTCCACGCTTCTTCCATGTCTCCATAACGCCCATAACACCGGATCTATATTGGAACGCCCCCATAACAGCCCCTTTGAATGCTCCAGCGCTATTGATGTCATTAGAATTATAAACAGGTGCCACTAAAATAAAGCCGGGTGCTTTCTTACCCTCTTCACTGACAAGAAATAACGCCTCCGTTGCGGAAGGAACATTATTATCGAAAGCATTTTTAAGCGCCCGCTGACGAGCATCATTTGACCATACATCCGTTCCCAAAACGGCATTTACTTTCTCATAAGGCTCTATGTAATAAACAGGCATATAAATATCAGCATTATGATCGGACGATAATCCATTTTGAGTAATACCCAAAATATTATAATCCGCGCCGTATTCATTGCGCGCCTCATCCAAGAAGGCTTGTTTATTTTCATCTAGAATATACGGCGACCAAGCCAATGCATGGATCCCGCTATGTTGTTCCAAAGCATAGGCAGAAAATTTGGAAAACTCATCTCTATTCACATATGAAGATGCCTCGTAAAAGCTTTGTAGCGCATTGATATCTGATAAATAAAAATCAAACTTTGCAAAAATTTCCTTTTGGGCAAGCTGGACATTGCTTTCAAAGCCTTTTTGACGCACCTCAAGATCACGACTTTTGATATTGAAAAAGAGCATAATAACAGCAAGAAATAAAATTAACGTGGGTACGATGATAACCATATAACGTTGTCGGGATGTTTTTGCCTTGCTGAGCGCAATGACAATTAAAGGCGCAAAAATGAATATGCCAAGCGCATCCCCGATAAACCATGACTGCCAAAAAGCCAGCGCGCCGGCACCATCAATGCGCTTCGTCATATAAAAGACAATCAGCGCCAAACTGCAGGCAATCAACGCGCTTAAAACACCAACAGCATTAAAAACAACAATAGAACGCAATGTTTGAAATTGTGTGTTTTCACCGATCAATTTTTTAATGAAAAAGCTACCTGCAAATGCTTGAAGACTGGCACCACTAGCAATGCTTAACGCAACCAGTACGCCACTCATATTCGTGTCATGCCCTAACGGAGACAAAAATACTGATAAAATCGTCCCTATAAAAACACCTGGCAACACCCGCGCGCCATGTAAATAAACAAATCCCAGCGCGATACCTGCTGCTGGCCAGAAGACGCTTGCGTAATATGGTGGTATCGCCAATTCCCAAGCACCATAACTTGCAACGATATAGAGGAAAATTAATAAAAGATTTCGAGCGAAAATAACCATTCTAATAAGTATACATCATCCGCTAATGTTTTGAATAGCATATTGCCATGATAGAGCGCTATATGCATTGTTAAGAAGCAATAACAAAAAAGAGCAATACCCATGCGGCTACTTGTCATTGAAGACGATTTGGATGTTCAATCCTACATATCCAAAGGAATGAAGGAGGCAGGGCACACCATCGACACCGCCGATAACGGTAAAGATGGCCTATTCCTTGCCACGACCGAGGATTACGATGCAATGATTGTTGACCGCATGCTACCAGAGCTCGACGGCTTAACAATCATTAAAACCATTCGCGGCGCAGGCAATGCAACACCCGCCATCATTTTAAGCGCCCTTGGCGAAGTAGATGACCGTGTAAAAGGCTTGCGCTCTGGCGGCGATGATTATCTTACCAAACCATTCGCATTTGCCGAGCTTCTCGCCCGTGTCGAAATTCTAGGGCGGCGCAAAAACGACAATCAACAAAACGGAGACACCAAACTAAGCGCAGGCGATCTGGAACTCGACCTCCTCTCCCGCAAGGTGATCCGCGATGGAAAAACAATCGACCTCCAATCACGCGAATTTCAACTGCTCGAATATATGCTTCAAAATAAAGGACAAGTGATAACACGCACAATGCTTTTAGAGCATGTTTGGGATTATCATTTTGATCCGCAAACCAATGTTATTGACGTTCACATCAGCCGCCTACGCGGCAAAGTGGACAAAGGCTTTGATAAACAAATTATAAGGACAGTGCGCGGTGCAGGATATATCATCGAAGATTAAAACCACCAGTCGCCATTATATCAAAAGCTCCAGCTTCATCATGGCGCTGGTGTTCACAATATTATCAGGCGCCGCAGCATTAAGTCTGGGCTATTTCATCAATTATTTTACCCAAGGCCATTTCGTTGAAACCACCGAAGCCGCCCTCGACGCAGAAATTCGATATATCGAAGCATTAGGCAACACAGGCAGCCCACCCAAGCATGACGGAAAATTATACGTATACCTCAATCGCGATGGCGATTTGCCTGATTACCTCTCTTCTTCAATTTCACGCCTCGCTGAAGGCATTATCGTTTTTACCTATCCGGATAACGACCGCCGATACGCCGCCAAAATACATACCTTTCAAAATTATCAGAGAATTCTGATCGGTATGGACATCACCAGCATTTCAAAAAAGTTTAAATTTATGCAATGGCTTGGTATCGCCAGTATTTGTTTTGTGATGCTGATTGTTTTTGTGGCGTATATCATCAGTGTTTTTGTCGTCAGTGAAACCAACAAAATCGCCAATACCGCTCAAGGCATCATGCATACCGGCGATTTATCACAACGCTTGGAAGTTGGTTCACGCTGGGATGATTTGGGTAATATGTCGGCTATTTTGAATGCGCTCTTTGCCCGCATTGAGGATTTGATGCATGGCGTACGCCAAGTCTCCGATAACATCGCCCATGATCTACGTACACCGCTAACTCGTATGCGAAGCAAAATTGAAGCGCTTGATGATAGCGATGAAAAGGATGAATTGCTCAACGAGGCAGACCACATCCTCAATACATTTAACGCTTTACTACGCATTTCACGCATTGAATCCGAAAAACAAAAAAGCCAATTCACACCAATCAATCTAAAAAGCCTGCTGGAAGATGTCGCTGAATTTTATGAGCCATTAGCAGAAGAGAAAAACATCACCTTCATAACAGATCTAAACCCAGCAAACATAAAAGGCGATCGCGACCAACTTTTTCAGGTTTACGCAAATCTTTTGGACAATGCCATTAAGTTCACACCAAACGGCGGGACTATAAAACTCGCGTTAAATCAAACAGATAAAGATATACAAATATCCGTCCAAGACAGCGGTGTGGGTGTTAGCGACGAAGATAAGAAAAAAATATTCGACCGCTTTTACCGCGGTACAAAATGCCGTAATTCCACCGGAACAGGCTTGGGATTAAGTTTGGTCAATGCGGTCATTGCGCTACACGGCGGACGAATAGAGGTTCTAGATAATAACCCGGGGACTAAAATCATTACGATTTTGTAATTGGCATTATCCGCCATGCCACGCCATACTCTTTCAATGAAAATAGCAATCATAGGCACAGGCATATCGGGATTAGGCGCAGCATATTTACTCGCGCCCAATCACGACATAACGCTTTACGAAAAAAACGCCTATATTGGCGGGCATAGCCGCACCATTGACGTCCCAACGGGCAACAAGAAAACGCCCGTCGACACCGGTTTTATCGTCTTTAACAATTGGAATTATCCAAACCTTTTGGGATTGTTCAAAGAATTAGACGTACCCTATCAAAACAGTGACATGTCATTTGGCGTTAGCATTGATAACGCTTGGCTGGAATACGGATCTGATGGCATGTTCGCGCAAAAGAAAAACCTCCTTCGCCCCCAATATTACGCCATGCTCGCCGACATCATCCGTTTTAATAGACGAGCTCTATCCATAATCGAGGAAGACAAAAATATCACATTAGGACAATGTCTCGATAAACTGAAAATGGGCGATTGGTTCCGCCGCTATTATTTGCTGGCCATGGGCGCGGCTATTTGGAGCTGCCCCATTGATACCATTATGAAATTCCCCGCTGCTACCTTTTTACAATTTTTCAAAAATCACGGCCTTCTAAATATCATCAATCGGCCACAATGGTATACCGTTACAGGTGGAAGCCGCGAATATATCAAGCGCCTGACCGCAAATTTAAAAGACAAAATCAAACTCAATTGCGGCGCAAAACAAGTTGCCCACCAAGACGGAAAAATTATCGTTACTGATGAAAGCGGCGAACACAAAAAATTTGATCGTGTAGTCTTTGCCTGCCACGCTGATGAAGCTCTCGCCATGATCAAAAACCCTAGTAAGGACGTACACTCAATCATCGGCGCATTTGATTATCAAGATAACCATATTATCACCCATAGCGACATAAGCTTTATGCCACAAAACCGAAAATGCTGGGCAAGCTGGGTGTATCTCTCACAAGGGCGTGAGGATAAAAAAGACGCCGTATCTCTCAGCTATTGGATGAACAATCTACAAGACCTAGACCACAATTACCCACTCATCGTCACCTTAAATCCAGCACGTAAACCCGCAAGCGATAAAATCCTAGACTCACACACATTTTCACATCCTATTTTCGATCAAAAAGCAGTCACCGCGCAGGCACAAATTCCCACTATCCAAGGCAAAGATAACATGTGGTTTTGCGGCGCGTATCAACGCTATGGCTTCCATGAGGATGGTTTATTAAGCGCCGTCAATGTCGCAAAATCAATGGGTGAGGCTATTCCATGGGAGTAAAACAAAACACCCCGCAAATCTTTTTCGGAAAAGTCATGCACGCGCGGCTATTCCCAAAAAAGAACGCTTTTAAATATGGCATCTACTATCTTACTTTACCCTTGTCCAAGCTTAAAAATTTACCCATCGCGCACAACCGTTTTGCTCCATTAAGCTTTTATGACCGTGATCACGGCGCATATGACGGTGGGGATCTAGAAAACTGGGCAAGAGACATTTTAAAAACACATAATATCGATAATGCCGATGGAGAAATCACCCTCATGTGCATGCCGCGCATTCTAGGCTATGTTTTCAATCCCGTCAGCTTTTGGATATGCAAAGACACCGACAACCAAATCCGCGCTGTTCTTTGCCAAGTACAAAACACGTTCGGCGAACACCACACTTATATCTGCGCTCATAAAGACCAAAGCCCCATTCAATCCGATGACACCCTAAAGGGACAAAAACTTTTCCATGTCTCTCCGTTTTTGCAACGCGACGGGCATTACACATTCCGCTTTGATATGACAGACAATCAATTCTCTGCGTGGATCGATTTTTACGATGAAAATAATAACAAACAACTCGTTACGTCGCTCATCGGCACAAACGAAAACATGAACAAAAAAACCATCCGAAAAGCATTTTGGAAACATCCGCTTGTCACGTTCAAAGCAATCATGCTCATTCATTGGCAAGCATTGAAATTACTAATAAAAGGAATAACTTATATCCCTAAACCAAAACAAAAAGAGCAAAAAGTCAGTGATACAGACAACCTTACAAAAATGTAATTTTCGCGTAACGCATCCGTTACCCGCCATGATTTAGGATAATATTCATGCTCGCACAAATCGCTTCAGAAAAATTATTTCGCCGCCTCGATAACATTGAATCAGGACAGCTTGAAATAACCACTCCCGATGGAAAAACACGCACCTTTGAAGGAAAATCCAAGGGCGATCATGCTTCAATCCAATTGCATGATTGGCGAGTCATTAGCAACATTATCCGAAAAGGCGACATCGGTTTTGCCGAAGATTATCGCGCAGGCAAATGGGAAACCAATGATATTACAGCCTTAATAACACTTGGTTTAATCAATAAAAAAGCCCTGAATAGCCTTGTCATGGGAGGTAAATTTTCACGCACAATATCCATGCTATCTTACCTTCTTAATATGAATTCAGTTCGCGGCAGCAAGAAAAATATTCATGCTCATTACGATATCGGCAATGATTTCTACAAGCTCTGGCTTGACCACACGATGACTTATTCATCCGCCATTTACAAAAATGATAACGAGAGCCTTATCCAAGCCCAATATAATAAATATGACCGTATCCTAGATTGTATCGACAAAGATTCAGGCAGTCTTTTAGAAATCGGCTGCGGTTGGGGCGGTTTTGCCGAACGCGCACAAGATCGAGGCGACTTTGGAATTAAAGGCTTAACCCTCTCACAAGAACAGCATGATTACGCTAACCAGCGTCTCGGCAATAAAGCCAATATCGCACTTGAAGATTACAGACATCAGGATAAAAAATTCGACAATATTGTTTCCATTGAAATGTTCGAAGCCGTTGGCGAAAAATACTGGCCGACCTATTTTGGAAAACTCAGTGAGCTGTTGAATAAAGAAGGAAAAGCAGTCATTCAAACAATCACAATGAACGAGCAAGATTTCCCTAAATACCGCAAAGGCGGAGACTTTATCCGAAGTTTTATTTTTCCGGGCGGCATGCTACCAAGCTATTCACGTTTTGAAGAAGAAGCAAAAAACGCAGGCCTAAAAACAAATAACGCATTTTATTTTGGTCAGGATTATGCCCGCACATTAAGCGTATGGCTTGATGATTTTGATACAAAACGCGATGAAGTAAAAGCGCTCGGCTTTGATGACGGCTTTATCCGCCTTTGGCGCTTTTACCTCGCCGCGTGTGTTGCCGGATTTAAAACCGAGCGCACCAATGTCATGCAAGTGGAGTTATCTCATGCATAAATTTCTTATTATTTTTTGCACATTAATTGTCGGGGGCATAAATTTTGCCCACGCAAATAATAGCGTACAAAGCATAATTCCCACGGCAAAATTAGTCGGTGAAGGCCGTCTTTCTTATCTAGTTTGGAATATCTATGATGCAGAATTATATGCTCCCGAAGGTACATGGAAAGACAATCAACCCTTTGCCCTGAAACTCACTTACCTGATGGATATTGAAGGAAAGAAAATAGCCAATCGCTCGGCAGTAGAGATTCGTGAACAAGGCACCGCAAACGAAGTGCAGCTTGCTACATGGCATTCACAAATGTGTAAAATTTTCCCCAATATTGTCAAAGGCGAAACAATCACAGGCATTTACACAAAAGACGCCCAAACCATTTTTTACAAAAACGATGAAGAAATAGGACGCATTATAGATCCACAATTTAGCAAAGCATTTTTCGGCATCTGGCTAAACGAAAACACCAACGCCCCCGATTTACGCCATAAATTGCTAAACGGTAATCATTCAAAAATGGCTGGAAAATAATGGATACGCTCAAAAATAAAAATATCTGGATCATAGGCGCAAGCAGCGGCATCGGTGAAGCATTGGGACGCGAATTAGCAACCCAAGGCGCCAATGTTACTTTTTCCGCACGCCGCGAAGATAAGCTGAATGAAATTGTTAATAGCTTAAACGGCAATCATACTGCCCTTGCTCTAGACGCGAGTAATCCCGATGAAATGATTACAGCCGCAAAAAGCATCAAGAATCTCGATTGTGTCATTTTTCTCGCCGCAATTTATGCGCCGCATTCCAAAAAATCTAAAGACATACAGTTTGTTCATAAAATGTTTGATATAAATGTGGGCGGCGCATTCAACACCGTTAATGCCGTCCAATCCATTTTCGAAGAAAGTGGCAAAGGCCAAATCGTTCTTTGTGGCTCTATCGCAGGCTATCGTGGCCTCCCGTACGGACAGCCCTATTGCGCCACAAAAGCTGCAATTTTAAACTACGCAGAAAGTTTGAAAATAGAACTGGAAGAAAAAAATATAAAAGTCCAAGTCATCTCTCCGGGCTTTGTAAAAACACCGCTTACCGATAAAAACGACTTCCCCATGCCAATGATGATCGAAGCCAAAGACGCCGCAAAAGCAATTGCAAAAGGGATCATCAGTAACGCCCACGAAATCCATTTTCCCAAACGTTTCACATATATTATGAAATTCATCAGGCTTTTACCCACGCCGCTATATTTTGCCGTGGCCAGAATGATGCGTAAAAAGCAGTAATCAAAATTTTTATTTCATTAGCAATCACAAATGTTTGATGAATTTTCTTTTGGAAAATGCTCGCCATTTCCTTTACACTATGAAGCGGAAGGTCTTCCGATTCGTTTTGCAAAAACCTAAACTTTGTTGATTAATCATGCTTACAAAAACCCCGCGAAAAGGGGCATTGATATTATTATCTATGATTCCGCTTTACGGTTGCACCAGCACCCCCGTAAAACTGGACACGGCTAAACACGAAGAAATCATCCGACAAGACCGCCAACAAAGCCAAGCAAACAGAGCTATTCCAAAAAATATAACGCTTTCAATTGATGAGGCATTGGACATTGCGTTAGAAGAAAATTTAGATGCGCGTGTCTCCGCACTCGAATATATCGGCGCACAAGATAGTGTTACTTTGGAAAAAATCCGCGCCCTCCCCACACTTGAATACACGCAATCTCGCGTCGGCAGGTCCAATTTAGCCGCAAGCTCTAGCCGTTCAACCATCACCGGGAACCAATCACTTGAGCCTTCAACATCCAGTGACCGCTATCGCTCCACCCGCGAGATCAGCGCCCAATTGAATCTAATTGACACCGCCACAGTCCTATTGGACGTTAAAAACGCATCAGATCAAGCTGAAATCGCAAAAGAGCGCCATAAAAAAGTAATTCAAAACATTCACCGCGATGTCAGCGCGGCATATTGGCGCGCCTATGGTGGACAACAATACAATGAAGCGATAACGAACCTATCGAGCCAAGCCAAAAGCCAAATGAACAATATTGATATTGCAACCGATGAAAAACTAATCTCCAAACAAGAAGCCATTCTTCAAAAAAACCCCTATCTCGAAAGCATTCAACAGCTAAAACTCCTTCAAAACGAAGCAAGCCTTGCAAGCATTGAATTAAAAAGCCTTCTCAACCTCCCGCAATCTACGACTATTCATCTCTCGTCAAAACCAAGCGCAGATGAAAAAGCTATCCAACACTTGCTCAATACAGATATTGAAACATTAGAGATCACAGCCCTGCGCAATCGTCCTGAAATGCGTGAAGCCTTTATCGATAAAAACATCTCCATACGCGACACAAAAAAAGAAATCGTTCGCACCCTCCCCGGCGCCGAATTATTCTTTTCCCTTAACAGTGACACAAATTCCTTTCTCGTCAACGACAGCTGGAAATCCTATTCAATCAGCATCGTACAAAATATCGCAAACCTTCTCTCTCTTCCCGATCGCTACAACATTGCTCGCAAAAACGAAGATTTGATCGAGGCCCGCCGCACCACACTGGCTGCTGCAATCTTGGCTCAAGTCCATATTGCAAAACACAATTTAGCGCACGCCAAAGAATTGGAAACATTAGCCAATGAAGATCTAGAAACAGCGCAATTCGAAGTTTTTGCAGCGCAGAAAAGGCAAAACTCCGGTCACCTTGCAAAAGGGCAGCTTATTTTAACACGCATTCAAGCATTAGAAACGCAGTTGCAAGCCGCCCAAGCAGCCACAGCAACCCAAGATGCTTACGCCGCATTTATAAATACATTGGGCGCAAACACAGGACAAACCATCACACTTGCCAAAACATCAGATAATGCGGGGGTCACATGAAATTAAACCTTCGCAAACACATTCCCACCATCCGTATTTCAAGCATCAAAATGCCGCGCTTTGAATGGCCTAAATTCAACATGCCAAAGCCTAATATCAGCCTCATCATTGCACGACGCCTGGTAATTCTCCGCGCGGCTATTCGCGCATTAAAACCAAACATCACCTTACCTGAACTTAAAGTCCCTTCGGTCAATATACCTAGAATAAGTTTGCCTAATATAAAGCTTCCCACATTCTCGCGACCAACGCTCGCGCATTTTCAATTGCGCCCCTTAAACCGAAAAATCGCAAACACATTGGCCGTAACGAGCTTGTCTGCGATTGCATTAATCCTCATCTTCCTCACAAACAACCTGAACATTTCCCCCTATATTAAAGAGGTAACCCAATTTGCCGTAGTAGAGAAAAAAGCATTTGCGTTCTCACAACAAAACACGACACCGCCGCCGCCTCAATTCATAACAACAATAGAACCCGCAGCAGGGTATGATAATGAGATCAACATCACAGAACCCGATACTGAAGAGCTCGATGATGGTTACAAATATAAAATAGAAGAAAGCACACTCGACGTAGAATCAGTGCTCATTCCTCATGCCACCACCGTTATTTCCAGCAGCCGTGAGGGCAAAATACAATCGATCAATTTCGACAACGGTCAACGCTTTAAGAAAGGCGATATTCTCGTCGAATATGCATGCAATGATGCACGCGCCGAAGTTGAAATAGCAAAAACACAAGAGCAACTTGCCCAAGAAAAGAAAACAGCGAGTTATAAACTTTTCAAACTTGATATTATCTCCAACATTGAACGCTTGGAATTAGAAACCGAGACAAAACAAGCCCAAGCCAGAGCCGCGCTGCATAAAAGCCGATTACAAGATTGCTTTATCCGCGCCGAATATGATGGCCGCGTCGTCAAACGCCTCGCTAATCCGGGCGAATTCACCCGCACTGACCGCGTTCTAATGGAAGTCGCCTCCCTTGATACACTAAAAATCGAATTCCTCCTCCCCTCTCGCTGGCTCAGATGGGTTAACATCGGCGCACCAATTGACGTTACGATAGACGAAACAGAGCAAACCTATAGCGCACAAATCAGCCATATATACGGCGAAGTCGATCCGATCAGCCAATCCATCCAAATAACCGCACAACTCGATAAATATGATGACCCGCTACTGCCGGGTATGAGCGGCAAAACAACTATCGACATTAACGCCATCCGCAAAGCCGGAATTATCGGATTCCTCGAAACAAAACCCGCAGAATAAGGATCATTCAAGCATGGATAAAATCCTGATACTGCTGGATTTGATAAAACAAGCGGGACAAGCCGAAGATAGAAATAGCTTTGAATTTATCACTTTAAACAAAACCAACGCGCTCGTGCCTTATAAACAAGCAGTGTTCTGGGAAAAAACCGATTTCGGAATAAAGCTGGGTAATGTCTCCGGCAATATGTCACTCGATAAAAACGGCCCATATGCGCAATTTTTAAAAACTTTTATCAAAACCCGCCATCATGATGGAAGCCATGTGGAATGCTTATCCCATGACAATGTCAGCGCAGCGACAAATGCTCAATGGAAAGAGCATATAGGCGCGCACGCAATGCTGATCTACTTCCAAACCAATCAAGACGGTATTTTAGGCGGCCTATGGCTTGAGCGTGAAAAAGCATTTAATGACGGCGAAAAAGCAATACTCGATGAGCTTGCAATCGGATATTCGCAAAGCTACGCGCTTTTAAAAATGCGTGAAAAAGCATCCCTGCTATCCCCATGGAAGAAATTAAAAAGACATCAAAAAATTCTAACGCTTTTAGCAATCATAATTTGCTTGCTACCTGTGCATTTAAACATCACTGCCCCCGCTGAAATTGTTGCAAAAAACCCAACCGTTATCACCGTGCCTTTTGATGGCGTCATTGATGAAATTAAGGTCAGACCGGGCGATAATGTCACTGCCGCCCAAACATTATTCACAATGGATCGCACTGACCTAGAAGGTAAAATTGACGCTACCAATCAAACGCTAAAATCCGCACAAAAAAATATGTCCCGCCTAAGACGAGAATCGTTAAGCGCTCCCGAGAAAAAAGTAGAAATTACACGTTTAAGCTCCGAAATAGCGGAACGCAAAATAGAATTTGAACATGCACAAAAACTGCTTAAGCGTAGCGATACTAAGTCTCCTATAAACGGCCTCGCCATTTTTTCCGATGCTAACGAATTTGAAGGACAGCCAGTCACCACGGGCACAAAAATTATGACTATCGCTGACCCCGCACAAACCGAGCTTTTGATTAAGGTACCCGTTGATAATATGCTTGCCGTTACAAAAAATAACGCGGTCGAATTCTTCCTCAACGTCTCACCGCTCAACGCTTATCATGCAGAAATCATTAGTATAGGGTATCAAGCGAGCCCCGACAGTAACAGTCTTTTAACGTATAAAATACGCGCAAAAATTGTTGATCATGCTAATGCCTCTCCCGTCCGTATCGGCTGGAAGGGCACTGCCAAAATCGAAGGGCAATGGAGTATCCTCGCCTATTC
>Ga0115567_10003705_pt1 | contig 14982 bp, 13 predicted proteins | sample COGITO_mtgs_1204_2_FD_88679 | JGI IMG/M metagenome (GOLD analysis project Ga0115567, IMG submission 88679) | Pelagic marine microbial communities from North Sea - COGITO_mtgs_120412 | ecosystem: Environmental > Aquatic > Marine > Epipelagic | place: Germany:Helgoland, sampling site Kabeltonne... | reverse complement strand
TAAAGGTAAAGAACAGCCCAGTGGTTATACTGAGCCTTTGTTGCATAAAAAAAGATACCAAGTAAAGATGAAGTTTAAAGATTAGTCCTTGTCAAAGTAGTGCTTACCTATTATTGCTTCAACACTAGCTTTAAAAGACTTAATAATTAAATGAGAAATGAGTATATGTGGGGGCATCTTCAAACAATGCCCTCTTATAAAGATATAAAATCGAGCCAGACGTATAGTAAAAGTATCCAGCAATGTATGTTTTGGTGTTATTGCTCTACTGATGATCGAATTAATAAAGAAGTCCGTAAAAATACTTTTGAACCGGACTTCTAGTCCCTCATAAATAAGAGGTTTAGGTAGTTGAAAAAGTTGATTTGAAATTTTCAAACAATAATAAACCTCTTTTTCATAACCACTTTGAGATGCGATAAAAGATAATCTGTCCCAAAATTCATCATTCCCATACTCAGTAATCAACAAAGATAAATCAAATAGATCTCTAAAAGAATTGGTAAAATCTTCATTCATGAATAAATGGATAATGCTGTGTAATACACTGTCTGCAGAGTTGAGCACTGAGTATTGTTCGCCAACTACAATAGCACCCGATTCAAATAAACTTATGTCTAATGCCCTTCCACTTATTGGCAAATACAAATTATGATGAACATCTAGAACAGTATCCCTCAAAATATGAATTAATGGGGGTATTTCATGCGCCCATTCTCGGTAGTACTTTTCGTCATAATCAGAAATGACCTCAGACTTCCACAAGTTATTCTTCAGAAGGGCTTCAACTTTATCAAGTTCAGTTTTAGGAACAAGCAAATCAATATCAGAAACAATACGACCCAAACTATTGCAACTGCCTCTCAATATATAATTTGCTCCTTTTAAATAAATGGGAGAAACATTAATTTTGCACAAAAGTGCATTTATTGCCCCACATTCATAAATAACTTGCCTACGTTGCCTATCAGCATGCACAAATGCTGAACGCAAATGACGTTTCACGTAGTTGTGCTTACTTTCAAAGTCATCATTTTTAATTAACAAATGATAAACACTTGCAAGTAATTTACTTTCTCTAAAAATAAGAATTAATTCTTCCCATTGTTTTAAAGTAAGTTGGTTCATTAATACGGGTTCGATTAAAAATTTAGCTAAATCATCGACACAAAATGTTCTCATATCAATACATCTTCAGCTAAAAACTCACTCACATCTTCAAGTGAACCATATTCAATTTCAAATAATTTCGCATGCCTTATCAACCTATCAACTGCATTAAACCCAGACTCTCCAAGGGTTGAGTAATTAAATGAATTTTTACTCAGTGTTTCAAATCCTTGTAATTGATTCAGTTTAAAAATAGTCAGCTCTTTATCTTTGACATATTTAGGAAAAACAACAGCAATGATTTTTGCAGGACGTAAACAAGCGTGCTCACTCCACTTTAGTGCTTTCAGATGTGCCACGTCACCTTTTTGAGTGTCTCTCCAAATAGGGGTGAATATAGAATCAGGAAACCACTTTTTAACTAAATCAATAGAGTCGTTTTTAAGGCAGACAGGACGATATACTGGCTCAACAAGCCCAGTTTTTAAGTCAATAACGGCCATTTCATCTGAGTATAGAGACCAGCCCGATAGCGCGTGATAGGCAGTGAGTGTGCTTTTTCCTGAACCAGGTGAAGCAGGAAAAATAATTGCTTGACCATCTCTTACCAAAACAGCCGCATGTACTAATAGCCGAGTATGATCATGAGTTGCGATACACCAATTCATACCCCATTCCAGCAGAGGGTACGCTTGGCTAGCAGGAAGAGGCTTAAAAGGTGTATGTTGATCACAAAAGAAGGATACTTGTGGCTTTAAGAAACGCCTAAGTATAGAAGTGGATAGTACTTTTATTTTAAAATCAGCAAGGTCGGATTTATTTACACAATCTCCATATAATGAATCTATTATTGGAGTAATTTCTTTCTTATCAGTATTGACTCTAAACGAGTAAGCTCCGGTATTAATTAACAATCGACTACCTAATGGCTATATGCAGATATAAAATCATTGTTTAAAAGCCAAGTCTCAACTTTTAAAGCCTCGTCTTCACTCAAATTCAATATGGATTGGATTTGAAATTTACTATCACTGTGTTCAAGTGAATCTGCTAACTCTGTAAATTTTTCAAAAGAGCTTTCGTTTCCAAATAATCTATTTTGTATAAAAACAGAGCGGCCATTTAGACCGCCAAACAAAACAATGCCACTTCCATCTTGCATTACTCGGAGTTTGGTTTGAGCATGCAATACATAAGATGCATTCATTTTTAATATTTCTTAGAGCCCTAAGGTACTGGTGCTGGCTCAGTTGCTGGTAATGGGCATTCAGCGAATTTATAATCTGTAGAACCATCTACAAAATTATAAAAATTATTGTCGAGAACAGGAAGACCTCCAGACTTTTCCTGAACAATAATATAACTCAACAACTTTTCAACTATATTGTCGGCAGTTGCAGCAGAGTCGTAAGGAGTTGTACCACCCAGACCAAAATATGCATTTAACCAAACAGCAGCCATATTATAATCGATACCACCGGGATGGGTTAAGGAGTCATAAATATTGGTCCGAAATGAGGGGTCTATTAAGCTACCATCAATGTTCATTTGATGATTTTCAGCTACAGCTTTAACCCCCTTCATGTAACACTCTCGGATTTCTTCTGAGTTTGATATTGCCGTACCGTTAATCTTACCTGACTTATTTGGCAAACCATTAAACACAGCATGTATTTTTGCGGAATTAAGTAGGACTAAATTCTTCCAAGTACCCGGTGAACGACCAGCAGGCAAAACAGGCATTTCACAATCACTATGCCTTTGAATACCTGATAAATTGCCAGACATAGCACCAGAGACAGAACACACTGCCCCCCAAACTGAATGTGCGGGTAAAGTGGTCAAAACGGCACCAGCTGTTGCTCGCTTTAAAAATGTTCTACGCACATTTGACTTGGTATTTTTAGAAACCGAAGACTCTGTTCCCTTGGGGTTTTCAATTTTCATAATACCTCCCTAAAATATCTGTTACACACAACTAATTAAAAACCATACTGCAATTATCAAGCCGATTTTCAAGCGATTGAAAATAAACAAGTTTTAAATTACCTGAATGCTAAGTTGTCAAAAATTCTGACACCGCTAACTAATTCCTCTATTTTATCTTCAATCCCCTTCGCTTAGCAAGTTGTATCAAGTATTTAACCGGTATGGCATAACTAATGCCGGAAGGTTTTTGTAATACCGTTTCTTTAGATTCCTTTATAAACACTTTATTTAGTATACCAATAACTTCACCAGTATCGGAGGCATATAGCGGGCTACCGCTGTTACCTGGATAAGCGGTGATGTCTAACTGATAGATCATAAACTTTTTCTCTAGCCTATTTAGCATGTTAATAGACAGCCGGCTTGAATGTGCGGTGGGAATAACATCAGGCGTGGTAGCGGCCACTATACCTCGGTGTGTTGCGGGGTAAAGACCAAGTACCGCACCAATAGGAAAGCCTGTGAGCAGCACTTCTGTACCGTCGTCAACATAGTTAGATACAGCTAATTTAAGCGGTGTTAAAACAGTAGATAGTTTAAGAATAGCCAAATCGTGCTCTAGATCTTTAGCAATAATTTCAGCTTTATGAATTTGCGGTTTGCGCCCTGTGCCTGAAAATACAATATGATACTGGACTTTTTGAGGGTCGAGAGCTTTTGATATAACGTGATAGTTTGTGGCGACTAAGGTACCGTCACCAAAAACAAAACCGCTTCCATGCAACTGATGAGTTTGTGCGCCCATAGCATCATATAGGCCAACGCCTACTACCGAAGGTTTAACTTTGGCTACAACATCTATGATTGAATGACATTTTGCATCAAAAATAAATCCTACCGTTGTTGCTAGCAACGCGGATAACAATAGAAACTTATTAGTAAACATAGACATTAATTATTTTTCTTAGTAAGTATCTGGTTATAATCACAAATCTCGAGTGCCTCTTCCAATTAAATTTGAATATTTATCTCTTAAGGTTTGTTTTATGAAGGTATTAGTAACTGAGTACCGATATTGATGTTGGCATCGATGGCTTCTGCCTTTAGCTCTCCTTTGGTTCATTCATTGGCACTGTTTGCTATTTTCAAGTTTTTAAGTCACACAAAGATTAAACCAACATTTTTTAGATATTTGTCAATTATGCCACTGCTGTGGCTACTGATATGTTCCATGACTTATCCCAGTGTATTGCTCATTAAACACCTTGAGGATCAGTATCCTGTTATTCCACTTGAATCTATAGAGTGGCGAAAGACAGACGCTATTGTTGTATTGGCCTGCAACTACTTTGAGGATGATAGTTTACCCTTTGTATCTCGTTGGCCCAATTGTTCAATGCAACGAAATTTACATGCCGCTCTCATGTATCGAGAACATGCAATGCCAATATATCTAGCTGGCGATATATTAGGAAGCACAGACAAATACTCCCAAGCTAGTCACAACAAATATTTTTTAGAGCAAATGGGCGTAGACAGCGCTGACATATTTATTATATCTAAAGGGGTAAACACCGAATCTGAAGTTAATGCCTTAACAAGCATACTTAATGGCAGGCACATATCATTAGTAACGTCAGCTAGCCACTTACCAAGAGCTGTTTTTTACTTCGAAGAAAAAAACATTGAAGTGCTGCCAATACCAGTGGAGCATTTTAGTAGAAAAGACGTGAAGCCGGTTGTCGGTTTGCCTAATGCTGCTAGTCTTTACAGAAGTGAAAGAGCCATTCATGAATACTTAGGCTTAATTTATCAAAAATATATCCGTTAAGTTATAATAAACCTGTCATTCAAATAAAAGTAATTCTTACCATTAGTGGTAAATATATTTATCTAAGGGGAATATCCCGTGAATAAAATAGTTCCGATATTTTCTGGCGGTGGAACTAAGTTGTCAGCCCACATAGGCATTTTAGATGCGATTGCCACTCTCAAAATTGAGTTTCAACATATTGTTGGTGTTTCTGGAGGCTCAATAATTTCATCATTGTATTGCACTGGCATGCCTCTAAATGACATAAAAAAACTAGCGATAGAAACAAATTTCAGTCAGTTCAGAGGCTTCAGTATAGTCACTCTGCTTCTGCAAGGAGGCCTTAGCTCTGGAGACACGTTCGAACAATGGATGGATGACAAGCTAGAAGGTAAATCCTTTAAGGATTTATCAATGGATCTGCATATATTGGCCACTGATGTAAATGGCGGTGGCCCTATCGTTTTTAACAAAGAAAACTCACCCGATTTAAAAATATCCAAAGCGGTGCGCTTTTCAATGTCAATTCCCATATTTTTTAGTTTTAAATCTTATAAAGATCATATTTTGGTTGATGGGGCTATCCTTTCAGAAGATGCAATTTTTCAGGATTGGGGCGCAGACGGCACCCCAGTTATATGCTTCAGATTAAAAAGCGAACAAGTCACAGACAAACCATTTAAAAAAAGTTGGTTACCTATAGTGCAATATGTGATGATGTTAATTAGGACGTTTATGACTGCTATGTCTAGGGAATATGTGCATGATCAATATTGGAAAAACACTATCATTGTAAATACTGGAAAGCTTTCACCTGTTGATTTTAATATGTCAATTCAAGACAAAGAAACCTTATATGCAATAGGTTATGAAACAGCATTAGAGTTTATCCCGAAAAGACTGAACAGGGACGACAAGGCTATATCGGAACTCAAAATAAAGGTAATGGATTCAAGAGCGTGAAAAATTTAAAAAAATATGCCAACAAACCCATTATTGGCCCGTTGGTTAAAAAAGTGATGGACTTTGCTATAAATCGTGAAGTAAAAACTGTCGCGCGTCATTTTTCAACCTACTTATACCCTTTAGTGGCTGAAAAAGAAGAAACGATAAATGAGTCATTCAGAATAAGAAATGAAGTATATTGTGACGAATTAAAATTTTTGGATACCGGACGTAATGGATTAGAATTTGATGATTTTGACAAATACTCTAGTCACTGTTTGATTCAACATATTCCAACGTCTCGCTTTTCTGGAACGGTTAGAGTGGTTAGGCCTGAAACTAATCAACATTCAATTCCACTGCAAAAATATTGTTCTGATTCAATTTCAAAAGACAAAATTAATCCTAAAGATTTTGCTCCACATGAAATATGTGAAATTTCGAGATTAGCCGTTCCCAAAGACTTCAGAAAAAGACAAACAGATAATTTCAAAGGGGCCGCAACAGGTGTAATTAACCAGCAGATTTATTCTGAAGATGAATTGCGCTGCTTCCCTTTTATTGCAGTAGGTTTATACCTATCTGCAGCCTCAATAGTCATAGAAAATGGCATAAAGCATACATTTGTAATGATGGAACCCAGACTGGCCAGAAGCATGAGCTTTATTGGTATTCAATTTGAACAAATTGGGCCTGCCGTTGATTATCATGGCAAAAGAGCACCTTATTACATTAATCCCGCATTATTGATGCAAAACTTAACCCCTGGTTTTCAGTTGATGCTGAGAGATATCAGAAAAGCCCTCAATCATTCACCTAAAAAGTAAAACCACCCTTAATTTTCAGATAACCAGCTTACATAAAGAGGTACCAGAAAATGTCAGACTTCAATTATGAAAACGCATTCTCTAGAAATATTGGCTGGGTAACAGAATCAGAACAACAAATACTAAGACATAAAAAAGTCGCAATAGCTGGGTGTGGAGGTGTAGGGGGTGTGCATCTTTTAACTCTATCAAGACTCGGCATTGCTAATTTTAACATCTCCGATTTTGATGAATTTGAGGTGCATAATTTCAACCGTCAAGCGGGCGCATTTATGTCTACAGTCGGTAAAGAAAAATGTGCTGTAATGGAAGCGATGGCTAAAGACATCAATCCTGAAAGTAAAATTACAACCTTTCCAGATGGTGTATTTGAACACAATATTGACGCCTTTCTTGATGGTGTCGATATCTATGTAGACAGCCTGGATTTTTTTGCCTTAGAAGCAAGAAAAACAGTATTAAGCAAATGTTATGAAAAAAATATTCCTGTAGTCATTGCCGCTCCTTTAGGAATGGGCGTTGCCTTTGTTTGTTTTCAACCCGGACAAATGAATTTTGAAGAATATTTTCGCTTTGAGGATGCCAAAACCGAAGATGAACAATTCATCCAATTTTTAATTGGACTGTCACCCAGCATGTTACAGCGGTCCTATTTAGTGGATCAAAGCAAAGCTGACTTCAAGGCCCGAAAAGGTCCCTCCACCCCCATGTCTGTAGAATTTTGTGCCGGAATGGCTGGCACTTATGTGTTAAAAATTCTATTAAATCGAGGCAAGGTCATCGCCGCGCCTTTTGCGTTACATTTTGATGCCTATAAAAACAAAATGGTAAAAACCTGGTGCCCTTTTGGAAATAGAGGATTGATACAAAAACTCAAATTCCACATTGCCAAAAAAATCGTATTAACCGACTAGGGGAGAAATAATGGACAAAGCATTAGCGACAGAAGTGATTGATAGCGCGCGCTTTTATATGAGTGGCGATAACTGTCAACCTTTCAGGTATCGCTTTAATATGGCCACTCAAACTTTTCATATCGATTATATCGCTGATCAGGCCAAACATACTTTTGTATACGATGATTACACCATACTATTAACGCTTGGAAGCTTATTAGAGTACCTCGACACAACACTTAAAGAATACGCTTACAGTAGCGAGCTGGCGTTTGATTTTGAAAGCTTTTCCCCCTACAAAGATAAAGCTAGCATCTGCTCAACTGCTGTTCACAAACAAGTAGAACACATAAATGACACTTCACTATTCAGTGTTTTAAAACAAAGGTTTACCGACAGACGTCCCTACAAAGGTCCTGAGACAATCGATATTTCGGTAGAACCTTTAAATCAGCAACTCACCTATAGCACTTGTAAGCTGTTTACCAACGCAGCGAAAAGCACTTTAAGTTTTTTTGCTGGCTGCGATAGTGCTATTTGGCTATCCAAGTCTCTTGGTACAGATATTATGGATGCCGTAGCATTCGATTCGAAAAGCTCTACAGGATTGCCATGGCGTAATTTAGGTGTGAAAAAGTCTGACGCGATGCTAATTAAAGCCATACAACGCCATCATTGGCTTTTCAACCTCCTTAAATATTGCGGTGCAAGATTTCTTATGTTGCATACTCAAAAGAAGTTATGGTTATCCAGTAAAAGCTTTCTAATCTTTACCTATGACTCTAATTTATCAAGAGAACATAAGACAATTGCCTGCAAACAAATGATGCATACGATTCTGACTCTTTCCAAAGAAGGCTATGTCTTTCAACCCTCAACAATGAGCGCTGAAGTCCTAAATAAACCTTTGAAATCAATTAATATTGTAAGCTCTGCCAAGATGCAGCCTAGTAAACTTGAGCAACAGATAGATGAGCAAAGAGAATATCTAGATATTGCTGAGCAGGAAGTACAGTGGGTATTAAGGATAGGAAAAGTGGAGAGCCCTCTTGATAAAACAGCTTTAACTAATAGGCATCAAACCGACACTTTAATACAGTTTGAGTAAAATAAGTTTAAGGTGTTTGCGGCCAGACTAAACCAGAACAATCATTGATTGACAAAAAACCATATGCTTGTAAAGCCTGTGAATATGCTCATATTCACAACCTGAACCCAATAAAAAGCCCGCTTATAGCGGGCTTTGAAAAAACGAACTTCTGACTAAACTAATTTTCTACGACCTAGTCCAAGACCGATTAGACCAAGACCTAGGATAGCTAGAGCAGAAGGCTCAGGAACCAATCCAACTTCATTTAATGCAAAATCGTCTCCGGTACCCACTGAACTAATAGATGCAGTTGCACTTTTCACTAAACTAAAGTCAAAATCCTCACCAGCCATCATAGTAGCAAAACTAGCTAAAAATATACCTTCTGAAGAGATGTTATAAGAAGCAGATATTTCAGTTCCATCAGAATCTTCTAGTGTAAGCAACACATCAAAACCGCCACTGCCATCAATAGATTCAACATCAAAATAAAAGTCTGAATAACCGGTAAAATCTAATGTGGAGCCTCCTGGTAAAGAATAGGCAATATCTAACGTACCATCTGCATCAGGCTCTTCACCGTAAGACAAAGCACCACTACCGAATACATTACCTTTGACAGTATTAGTCGCTAAGCCACTAACTCGTTTAAGGGTATAATCTGCCAACGCACCTGTTGCAACAGCAGTAACGGTTGCGGTAGCAACTGTATTATTTGGATCAGCAAAAATAGATAGTGCAGGATCATAGTTAAATCCATCTAATACTAATGTACTCGCATTGGCAGAGCCAAGCGTTAGCATCGACAAAGCACCAAGCAACAATTTAAAATTTTTCATAACTTTCATCCTTTCAATATAATTACAGATTAAACACAACACAGATACTGCATACTTAATATGACTATTATTTTTTAATAGTCTTAATGTATTCTAACTACATCACACAACTAAAGCATGAAACGGGCCAAGATTCCCATCCTATAAAACATAGTGATTTATGCATTCATCTAAATCTAATACCAATTCCATTGAAGAAGAGTTCACTCTGAAAGCCCCATAGGGCGAGAGTTAAAGAAGCTTACTCAGCGTTGGGCGAATTTGAAAGAGGCTCACTATTCCTGCATACATGCGCCTTGATTAAGCTTCTTTAAATTTCGCTGAGAGGTCATTTCAATAGTGGGATTGGGATAACCCTAGATCTGTGTAATATTTACCGACTCCCACAACTAATATTTACAATCAATCAGCTCAGTTAACTGATTGGCGTTTCCATTTTAATCACTGAATTCACAAGTATGGTTTGTAACGCGCTTAGTCTATAGAGATGTCATTTTTGATTTAGGTAGTGAATGGACGTAACTTCGGATATTGCGGAGTAAGACTAAAATGGGATACCAACTCTAAATAACTTAATCACTTTTTGAGCATAAAGCACTAGGCATTCAGCTTTTAGAGACAAAAAAAAGCCCGCTATTAGCGGGCTTTCAAAATATGAATTATATATTAAACTAACTTTCTACGACGCAGACCAAGACCAACAAGTCCAAGACCTAAGATAGCTAAAGCTGAAGGTTCAGGAACCAAACCAACTTCATTTAGTGCGAAATCGTCTCCAGTACCAACTGAACTAATAAAAGCTGTTGCACTTTTCACTAGACTAAAATCAAAATCAGCACCGGCCATCATATCAGCGAAACTAGCTAAAAATATACCTTCTGAAGAGATGTTATAAGAAGCAGATATTTCAGTTCCATCAGAATCTTCTAGTGTAAGCAACACATCAAAACCGCCACTGCCGTCAATTGATTCTACATCAAAATAGAAATCTGAATAACCAGTGAAGTCTAGTGTGAAACCACCAGGCAAAGAGTAAGCGATTTCTAACGTACCATCAGCTTCAGGCTCTTCACCGTAAGACAACGCACCGCTACCAAATACATTACCTTTAACAGTATCTGTTGCTAAGCCATCAGTCCACGTAAGTGTGTAATCTGCCAATGCACCTGTTGCAAGAGCCGTTACGGTTGCAGTAGCAACTGTATTATTTGGATCTGCAAAAATAGATAGTGCAGGATCGTAGTTAAAGCCATCTAATACTAATGTACTTGCGTTGGCAGAGCCAAGCGTTAGCATTGATAAAGCACCAAGTAATACTTTTAAATTTTTCATGATTTACTTCCTTTCAGCATAATTAGAGTTTAAACACTACACGGTTACAGCATACTTCAACTTGTCTACTATCTAATAACAGCGCCAATGTCTTCGATAAAACATAATGCAGAATACAGGCCAACTTGATTTTATACTTTAAATACAGTGACTTACAAGTTAAACTTCAAATTAAAAACACTGACTTGTAAAGAATACCGACACCTAACCACATAATATTAATGCCTTATATTATGTGGTGTTGACTAGTTTTTTGACTCTACGTGCCCTTTTAAACAAAGAGTAACCTTCAGTAGTTTGCCTTTTTGGCCAGAAGTGGGATAAACCAGAAGAATATAAGTCTCTATCAAAAGAGGGTTGTATTACTATCTGAGATATTGTTGATTAGCTTCCAAAATTTTTAAAGGCTTAATATGTCTGATAAAGAACTGAATTTAATGTGATTGATGTTAGTTAAGGCGAGAGCTTGGAAAAAGTTCGTTATCGAGTAGAGTGAGGCTCACACCTCATCACTCTCACAGAACCTTATGTACGGACCTCGTATACGGCTCATGTACTCTTCACATATTATCAACCTATTTTCTAAAAAGCTGATTGAGCAAACCACCCTGTATTTGCATGCTCTATTGAATATAATTCGAGCCCATCAAACCAACTATTAGTCATCGCAAACTCGATAAAGGACTATTCACTTTACACCATGAATACATTTTTATGAATTGAAATGGCGGTTAATATTTTAACTGCTTTAATCATCGATGCAGCCTTAATGGCTTCTTCCACAATCTTTCAAGCTGACGGGTTTGCCAGCTTCGCTGGGCAAACAAAAAAACCCGATGATTTGTAATCATCGGGTTTTTACATCTGTGCAGGATCAGATGACCGTTTGTTAAAACATTTATTAACTATTCGACACTACGCTTAACGCGGCTTCAAAAATATTAATACTATTTTAAACTAATTTTCTTCGACGTAGACCAAGACCAATCAAACCAAGGCCTAAAATGGCTAGCGCTGATGGCTCAGGGACCAAACCAACTGATGCTAATGAGAAATCATCTCCAGCGCCAATTGAACTAATAAACGCTGTTGCACTTTTAACTAAACTAAAGTCAAAATCAGGACCTGGTGTCATGCTAGCAAAACTAGCTAGAAATATTCCTGTTGAGGCAACATTGTAGGTAGCAGAGATCATAGTGCCATCTAAGTCTTCTAAAGTAAGCATCACATCAAAGCCACCGCTACCATCAATAGAAACAACGTCAAAATAGAAATCTGAGTAACCAGTGAAATCTAAGGTTAACCCGCCAGGCAAGGAATAGGCAATTTCTAAGGTACCATCAGCTTCTGGCTCTTCGCCGTAAGACAATGTACCACTACCAAACGCATTACCTTTGGCAGTATCAACGGCTGCACCACTGAGCCACGTAAGCGTATAATCTGCAAGAGCACCTGTTTCTACAGAGGTAACTTGCGCCGTGGCTACTCGCTCATCTGCGACGGTAAGTATATCGTCAGGAGTGGCTTCAAGCAAAAGTGCTGGGTTATAGTTAAAACTGTCTAAAACTAAATGACTTGCAATTACATTTGAAGCAGTTAGTAGAGAAAGAGCACCAAATAGTACTTTAAACTTGTTCATTTCAATTTATCCTTTTAAAAATATTAAACCAAAAATTAAGTATTTCTACTACTGCTTCAAGATAGAAATGCCATCGCTGATAACAATGCATCATTCAAGCCAAAAAAAAAATTTTTATAGTCATCAACCACTTGCCTAAAAGTTGCGCAGGTACTTAAAGTACCGATGTAAAGTAATCCGACACAATATTACTAATATTTTATTTTTTGGTTTCCACAAGATCCACAATATAGTTACTCAATTCAGCTATATTTGTCCTTTCAAGCGCTTTAGCTCTAGTTTATTTGGGGTAGAAATTTCTTTGTTTCTTTCTATTTTATCTAATACTTTTTGTGCAGCATCAGTTTTTTTTGCTGCAATCAACGCCTCTGCGTAACGCAATGCGTGTTCAACACCCACTTTATTGCTCAAATATAATTTTTCGAATACTTGTACCGCTTCAGCGTATTGACCAGTTTTAAATAACGCAGTGCCGTATGTATCTTGGATAGGTGCATTGTTTGGTTCGATTACAGCGGCTCGTTTTGCAAGCTCCAATGCTTCTTCATATTTATTTTGTTTGAGTAAAAGATAAGCCAAGTTATTAAGAACAGTAAGGTTATTGAGCTCTTGTTTAAGAATTGAAGCATACTTAACTGCAGCCATCTCCTCATTTTCCTGAAGAATATATATTTCTGCAATTTGCACTTCGGCCGTTATAGATTGACCTTTCAATTTTTGATGTTCCTGCAGAAAAGCTATCACTTGAGGGTATCGTTTTAATTGTTTTAATGCTTTAGCAACCAGAGTGGCGTTATTTGTACTCATACTTTGATCATAAAAACTCTGCAACATGGGTAAAGCTTTGTCTGGTTGATTTTTACCTAGTAAAATCTGCCCCATAAGCCCTTGTCCTTGTACACTACTTTTTACTTCATCACTAAGTGAGTTGTAACTACGTTCTGCGGTTCTAACGTCACCATTTACTAAATTAAAATAAACACCTAAAACTGCAAATTGAGCATCGTTGGTAAATATGGTCCGTGCCTTTTTAACTGTTTCCAATGATTTAGAGAAGTCACGTGATATTTCATTAATGGCAATTGATCGCAAATAAGCCAGTCGATTTGTAGGCTGTGTTTCAATCCATTTTTCGACTGATTTAGTTGCTTTATTAACTTGGTCGTTATAAAGATAAGCATTGCCTAAAACAATCCAATATTGGTTTTTAGTACTCTCGTCAGGAGTGAATTCTTCTAAAAGAGAAATCACTTTCGGATACCGCTTTTCAGTAAAATAGGCTTGAGCTAAAAGCAACCTATATTGCAAGTTATTGGGTGAAAGTTTGAATGCGTTTTCCAATGTTGACAAACCAATCTCTACTTTATTTAAGTCCCGTTGCAACACAAAATATTTTCTTAAAGCGGGACGGTAACTCGGATAGGTATCAATTATAGTTTTAAGGTAGGTCACTGCTTTTTCTATATCTTTAGCTTCTACAGATATATCTGCATAGTAAATGTTGGCCGCCGGATTAGCTGGGTCAATACTTAGTGCTTTATCATACATAGCCTTTTCATTAATCCCGTCTTGCAATTTAGAATATGCAAAGGCAGCTAAAATATACCCATTCACTATATCGGGATATTGTGTAATCCAAGTATTAGCTAGGTCTAGGGCTTTTTCATTAAGTCCGTAATTCATGTAAGCTTGGGCTAAAGCATTATTGGTTGCAGCTTCTTCAGGATCTAAATTTAGCGCTTGTTCTAGATCAGTCAATCCTTCCAAGTCCTCTAGAGAAAGTCTCATCACCCCTCTTTGAGCCAGTCGTAATGGGGAGTTGATTTCCAGGGACTCAACTTTATTTAGTAGTTCTTGAGCTTCATTCGTTTTACCCTGTCTCATTAATTGCGCGCTAGCTGCCGATAGCAAAACCATATCATTTTCAGAAAGCCCTTCCATTTCTAATAACGTAGAACTTGCATCTATACTATGACCCAAGTTGAGTTCGACCATAGCCAGTAATTTAAGTACCGGATGATTTGCCGGTAGTTTTTCTTTGATATTATCCAAATGTTGGTAGGCTTGCTCATAGCTTTTTAATTGAAAAGAGCTAATCCCCGCAATGATTCGATTAGGAGTATTATCTAATCCGTTTTGAATAGCAGTTTCAATATGTAACTTTGCCCCACTGTAGTCTTTAGCTTGGAAACGAATAGTGCCCTTGAGTTGATTAACAAATGGCTGATCTGGATTGACTTTGAGTAATTGGTCAACTTCTTTTTCCGCTTCTTCGAACTGCTTATTTTTTATATAAGCGTTGGCTAAAAACACTCTAGATTGATAGGTTTGTGGTAATAATTCCTTATACTTTTCGAAACTTTTTACTGCACCTTCATTATCATTAGAAACTGAAGTTAACTGCCCTTTTAGCAGATGAGCATCTGCAAAATCAGGTTGTTCGCTTAATATTTTATTTATCTTTTCTAAGGATGTGTCGATTTGCTGATTACTAAAGTCGACATAAGCGTTGCCCAATTTACTATACAGCGAGTCAGCGGATATTTCGTTTGCGTCTGCGAC
>Ga0115567_10003699_pt1 | contig 14996 bp, 16 predicted proteins | sample COGITO_mtgs_1204_2_FD_88679 | JGI IMG/M metagenome (GOLD analysis project Ga0115567, IMG submission 88679) | Pelagic marine microbial communities from North Sea - COGITO_mtgs_120412 | ecosystem: Environmental > Aquatic > Marine > Epipelagic | place: Germany:Helgoland, sampling site Kabeltonne... | reverse complement strand
GTCGCGGGGCGGACCGTCGCCAAAGGCGTGGAGGGCGTGAAACATGTCGCGGAGGTGGTGGAGGGTGTGATAGAAGCGCCCTGCGCCCGTGTGCAGCTGCCACAGTTTCCGCCACCACGCCACCAGCACCCCCTGCCACCGCCGCCGCGCCGGCAATGAGCGGCCTCATTTGCTGCGCGCGCGGCGTCCGGGGCGCGGCGCGGCACGGCACCTCCGCCACCTCCAGCGCGCCGCCCGCGGCGGCCCAGCGCGCCGCGAGGCTTGTATCAGGGTCGTCGAGCGAAGCGCGCGCGAGCGTGCGCCCCGCGCGGCCGGCGACCCCCGCCCACGCGGCGGCTGCCTGCCTCACAGTCTCCTCCTGGCCCCACTGGTTCGACAGCAGCACGTGCGCCCGGGCCGCCCGAGCCTGCAGCGCGCAGCTCCGCTCAGCCGCCGCCGGGCAAGCGCGCGTGCGCTGGGGCCCGGGAGCGCGGGGACGATGACCTCGTTGGTCATCTGGGCGCGGATGCGCTGGAGTGCGGCCTCGGGGGCGAGCGCGTTGCGCGCGGCGAGGCGGGCGCACGCCACGTCCTCGGGCACGACCACGACCCAGAGCTCGTCGACAAAGTCGTCCCACCCAGCCTCGAGCAGCACAGCTGCCTCCATCACGCACGCATCCACGCCGCGCGCGCGCATCGCGCGGAGCTCCGCGAGTGCCAGCGCGCGGATCGCCGGCCAGACGATGCCGTTGAGCGCCTGGAGCTTAGCAAGGTCCCCGAACACGATGGGGCCCAGCGCGCGCCGGTCGATCTCGCCGCTCGCCGCGTCCACCACCCCCGCGCCAAACTCTGCCACGACCTTGTCAAACGTCTCCGACCCCTTGCAGTACGCCAAGTGTCTGTCCGCCCGTCCGCGCCCCGCCCACTCAGCCGCGCGCGGCGCACGCACGCAGCAGGCAGCGGCGCCGCGCGGGCGCGGGCGCGGGCGCTCGGGAGGCACCCGAGCTTGTCGCAGTCGAGAACGGCGGCGCCATGGGCGTCTGCCAGCGCGCGCGCGACGGTCGACTTCCCGCTTGCGACGCCGCCGGTCAGCCCGACGACGTACGGCAAGTCCCCGCCGCTGCCGCGCACCCAGTCGCGCGCGCCGTCGGCGCCGCCGGCGCGCTCGTCCTCGGGGATCCCTGCGAGGCAGAAGGCCGCGAGGGTGTCGCGGCGTAGTCCCGTGGAGGAGACCTTGAGGGACGCGGCATGTCCGATTAGTACGGGGCGAGGGACGCGGCGTGTCCGATTAGTACGGGGTGAGGGATGCGGCGTGTCCACTTAGTACGAGGGGAGGGGGAGGGGGAGGAGACCTTGTTGGCCTCGTCGCCGTCCTCCGGGCCGACGAGCTCGACCACGTCCACCGCGAGCTCCGACAGCCCGCGCTCCACGCGCCGCCGGTTCACGCTCTTGCCCCCAGCCTCCGTCTCGCGCGACACCACGATACACTGCAGGTCCGGGTCCACGATCGACGGCCCAAACGGGTCCTGCCTCGCGGCCCCGCACCCCGCCTCAGCGGCCCGCGCGGCGGCGACGGCTCCGGAGGCGGCGGGGGGTGAGGGGCCTGGACCTGGATCGGGACGATCTCGTAGGCCACGGACGGTCGGACGGCGCGGAGGTGGTGCGCGAGGCGCGCCGCGCGGAGCGGCTGCGGGTGCATGACGTCCCGCAGCGTCTTCTTGTCGAGCAGCGCGCCCTCGGAGACGCCGATGAGTAGGCGGCGCTCCGCGGCGAGCGCGGACATGGCGAGGAGAAGTTTGTGTCCGGGGTGGATGCGGTCAAAGGTCCCGCCGAGCACCGCGTTGGCGTGTGACCCCGCGGGCAGCGCCGCGCAGTCCGCATCACCCCACCCGAGCGCCGCGAGAGCCGAGGGGCAGGGAAGCGCCGGCGACGCGGGCTCGATCGGCGGCACCGCAGGCAGCGCGCCCTCGGCGCGCGCCGCGCACCTGCGCGGGAGCGGGACGCGTGTCCCTCAGCCTCGCGGCCGTGCCGCGCAGGCGGCAGCGGCGGCGCAGAGGCGGTGGAGGGCACACCAAGCGGCGACGGCTGCCGACTCCTGGGGGGCGCAGAGCACAGCCTCGAGCTCGTCGAGCTGCGGCGCGAGCCACGCCCGGGGCCCGGGGAGCAGCACGCGCGCGTCGAGCTTCGGGTTCACCCCGATAAGGTGGTCGTACACGAAAATGATGCGCGTCTGCGCCTCGGGGCGCGAGAGCTGCCGCGCGCAACTGCGGCGTTAGCACAGGGTTCGGCAGGGTTGTGGGTTCCCAGCTGCCCAGCAGGGGGAGGGGGAAGACAGCGGCATGCAGCGCCGGCGCGCTCAGGTTCGCCTAAATCATGCACAGCGGGAGAGCGGGAACAGACCTTGCCCCAGTTTCCCTCGAGCATGATGTACAGGCGCTCAGTGACATGCCCGGCTGCGACGCTGAGACGCTCTTTGTCCGTTGCGTCTGCTGCCAGAGGCAAGCGCACCATCCCTACCTTCACCTGCAACGGTCAAAGAAATGAAAGGAGCTCAGGGCACGCAGATCAAGATCATGTGCGCTGTGAAACCAGAGCACGCTGATGACGCCCAGCGGAGAAGCTTGGCAAGAAGGAGCGCCGGCGCACACCTGCTGTGACATGTCGACGGGCGGAGTTCCGCGAAGAACTGGCGCTACTTGCTGCGAGAGCGGGATGCCGGGGAGCAGGCAGGCCGCAAGCGCAAGGATTGAACGGAGAGTCGTGGTGATTTGCCCGGTACCGCACGGAACTCCGGTGGAGGGCACTCCAAGCGGCGATTAATGCACCGATTTCTGGCTCCGATTTCTGGCTCCGGCAGCTCCCGAGATCAAAGATCCAAGATTCTCGGCCTCCAGGATGGCGGCTCGGCAGGCCGCGCGTGTTTTGGCTGCAGCCGTCGGTTTTGGCTCCGCTGTTGCTGGCTCTGCGATCATCAATGCGACGCTCTTGGCGAGTGACTACACTGATTTTCCCGCTCGTCAGCGCATGCAGGTAGAGGAAGACCCTCTTGCCCGATCCGTCCTGCGGGACGTCACCATCCTCTACAAGGACGGCCACATGAGCGATGCATTCAGCCCTACGGTCGTATTCGAGGATCCCGTCGCGCTGGTCGCAGGCCGCGGCCGCGTGCAAGAGGCCTTCAGGGCGCTCCGTGCATTTGCGCCAGATGTCGCAGCCACCCGTATCGAGTCAACTGAGGGCGGATCTGAGGTTGCTCTCTCGCTGCTTGTGCGGTACAGCGCATTCGGGGTGCTCCCGTTCTCCGTGACATCGAGGGTTATTGTTGGTCTCGACGGCCATGGCCAGATCGCTAGAGTGGAGGAGCAGTGGAATGCGCAGCCTCTCATCGGGCTGCAGCCTTGGGTCGCAACGAGGCAAGTTGCAGGGCACGTTAGCGACGCGCTGACGAGGCTAATCATCTAGCGCACGGTGGCAAAGCCCGGTTTTGCACGCTGTGTTATTGTACAGAACTGTTCTGCACTCCTCTCCAACGTGCGGTGCCGATCACTTGACCTCGGCCACAATGCTCTTCTTGCGATCAGCCACGTGCGGGACGGCGCCTTTTTTGGAGTGCGCCCGCACGTTGTCCTCCTTGCGTTTCTTGGACTGTTTGATGATGCCCTTGAGTTTCGACGCCTTGAGCACCGCCTTCGGAAGATGCCTGTGCCGCGCGATGCGCTTGACCTCCGGGATGTCCTTGAAGCGCTCCTTGAGCTTCTCGTTGTACTCCTTGTTCTTTTTCTCACGCGGCAGCAGCGGCTTGATCGCGTCCGACGCCCGTGCCTTCCACAAGCGGATGTTGAAGTCGTCGGACGCCGACATCACCCAGCGCGCGTCGGCCGAGAAGAGCACGGACCAGATGCGCTGCATGCGCTTCCCATGGTACACCTCCCGCGAGCGGCCCTGGTCGTGGTCGAAGATGCGCACGGTGCGGTCGTACGAACCCGTGACGAACTCGCGCCCGGTGGGCGAGAAGTCTACGTCGAGCACCGCAGACACGTGATCCTGTCCGCGCGGGGAAGGGTCAGAGCCGGGCGCTGCACGCGCCGTCGAGGAGGGGCGCCTGAGTCAGAGCGGACAGCGACGGCGGGTTGCTGCGGCGTGGTGGCCGGGTCGCGGCGCCGCAGACCAGGGAGGGACCTTGTGGATGCACTTTGCGATGTCCATCTTGCGCATGTCGAAGGTGTACAGGTTGTGGTCCTCGTTCGCAAGAACGAAGTTGAAGGCCTCCAGCGGGTTCCACGCGACGCGGTTCGAGCGCTTTGCGAGCACGAGCTTCCGGATCGCGGTCGAAGAGCGGAGGTCGTGCAGCACGACGGAGCGGTCTGAGGCGCACGAAGCCAGCACGTGGTGCTCGATGGGGTTGAAGCGCACGCTTGAAACAGACTCCGAGCCCCAGGTCAGCGTCGTGACCGGCTCCGAGCGCTGCGGGTCCCACACCTGGACGTCCACGCCGCAGGTGGCCACGAGGTCCTCCGACCAGTGCGTGTCTAGCCCAAGGAAGGGATACTGTCCCAGAATCGTTGCGGTTGGCAGCACCGCCGCTCGGAGTCCGCCCTCTTCTTCCTCAACCTCCCTGTCCCATAGCTTGATCGTCTTGTCGTCGCCACAAGTCCATAGCATATCCCCACCTGGCGAGAACGCCACGCCGCGGACAAACCCCTGCGCGCAGCAGCCGGACGTTATGAGAGGATCTCTGCCTTCAGCGCTGCAGGCGGCTCCATGGGCTCCTGGAACGGCTCGGCTGGTGGGGCTGCTGGACCTGATGTGCCGGCGCGCTCCAACGCGGCTCCCCACGTGCGATGTCCCAGATACGTAGCTCCCCATCGCAGCTCCCCGAAGCAATGTCCGTTAAGCGAGCGCGCGAGCGGGCCATGCATGATACCGCATCGCGGTGCCCAGATAGCGCCCGGGCGAACGGCTTCGCGAAGACCTTGTCAAGCTTGGTTGCATTAAGCGCCCGTGTGTACTCACGCGCACGCTCAAAAGGATGCAGCGCCGGGTCCGGGTTCCTGAAAACTTTGACCACGTCTGTTTTCCGCTCGCGCGTGAAGTCCTCCTCGTTTCGCGAGAGGACCTGCGGGGGCACAGCAGCTTACGGCTTCACTGGCAGGGAAAAAAACATCAGACAGACGCGTAGCTGCAACGGCACCCTGAAATGAGGTGGAAAAAAACGTTCACGCACCTTAATCTTCATGTTCTCGCTTCCTTGCTCCCCGCGCCCACCCTCCTTCGCTGGTCCTCCCCTCCTTGGTTAGGGCACGTGACAGTCACTTCAAAAGTTACCAGAATGTAGTTTTGAGCGATGAGATAGATCCAAGTTGACTGAAGATCAGCTCCAGTCCGCAAGGATGGCACGGCTGGCGAGCGCGAGGGCGCTCCTCCTCCCTCTCCGCGCGGCAGCGACCCGCAGCGTGGTTGCCCCGAAGGTCTTGCCTTGCCCAAATCGTCGGGACCTAGTATGGCTCATAGCCCGTGAAGACATTCCCTGCTGGTCGGTGGCCACCTGGCCTTGACTGCCGCCGCAACCACCACCCTGCTTTGGGAGCTGCAATCAGGGCAGGGGCTGGTTGGGAGACTGTGCATATCCGTCTCAGTGGATAGTCTGGATCGTATTCGACTTCTGGTGGAGCTAGCGCCATACTTTGGTCAAAGTTTGGCAGAGCCCCGATGGCAGAGTGATGTGCAGCCTTGGGACTGGCCCGGGCGGGGGGCACCTTTTCGGAATCAGGCCATGGTCCGTGTGCCCTAAACGTCGCCGGCATCGGGTGTCGAGTCCATGCGCGGTACCGCGCAGCGACTGTGACATCTCGCTGCGCTGGTTCTGTCGGTGCTGCCTGGGTGCCAGAGAGCACAACGGACCCCCCCGCACCTGATGAGACCAGGCATCAAGTGACGAGCGTGTGTGCCACAGGTCTTCCATCCGACAAGGGCATTCCATGTGGCGGCCCCGCGGATGAGCGACAACCTCAACAGGGTGAGAATGGCCCTGGCTCAGTCACTCACTGCCGATGCCTCGCTGCCCGTGAGCATGTCCTGTGCGTGACTAGTTCGCTGAGACTGTATGTGCTTCGGAACGTCTGAAATCACTCCTGGCGGCGTGCAGCACGTGGACACGGAATACAACAACGTCGACACGCTATGGGACTTCACACCAGAGAACTACGAGCAAATCAAGGAGGTTCTCAAGAAATATCCGCCAAACTACAAGCGGTCGGCGGTTATGCCGCTGCTCTTCATCGCGCAGAAGCAGTGCGAGAACATGCCTGAATTTTTCAAAACGGGGTGGGTTCCGCTCGCGGCGATGAACAAGATCGCGGTGGTTCTCAACATGCCGCCGATGCGCGTGTACGAGGTGGCGACGTTCTACACCATGTACAACCGGCAGCCGATCGGGAAGCACAACATCCAGGTGTGCACGACCACGCCGTGCATGGTCCGCGGGGCGTACGACGTGCTGGCTGCGGTGAAGAAGCACCTCGGGGTCGAGGTCGGGGAGACCACGGAGGACGGGCTCTTCCACCTTATGGAGGCTGAATGCCTCGGCGCGTGCGTCAACGCGCCCATGATGCAGATCGCGGGCCCGATCTGCAACGACGCCTACTACGAAGACCTCACCAACGAGAGCGCCATCGCCATCATCGAGCAGCTCCGCCGCGGCGAGACGCCCAAGCCGGGGTCGCAGACGGGGCGCCAGTGCTCGCGCGACCTCCGCACGCACCTCACCTCGGAGCCCAACGAGCCCTACTGCCGCGAGCTGTGAGCGGCGGCTCGCTAGCCTAAGACGTCCTGGCAGCGGGTGGCGGCGTGCTGGGGGGTGAGGGTGGTGCGGGGGCGTAAGGAGCGCCGCAGTTTTCGTTGAAAGTAAACGCGGGGCCGAGGAGTGCTGTTGCGAGTGCACGCTCGGGGCTCATAACCTACTGGCCGTCTCAGACGACCGCAAGCGGCGGTGCAGCGCAAGCGGCGCAGGCACGGAAGAAGTCGCGATACTGATGCACTGGGCCGCAGCGGCAGCAAAGCTTATGCGACGGGCGCGCGGCGGCCGGCAGGGCGGTCTATCGCGTCGCGGGGGAGGACCAGGCGCGCAGGAACTTGCTGCACTTCCTGCCAGGAAGTGCTAGGGCTCTTCGTCGTCGTCGTCGCCGTAGTCGTCCAGGAGAGAAAGAGACCCTGCAGCGGGCGCCGGGGCGGCGGCGGCCGATGCGCTCGAAGCTGCGCGCAGAACAGGTCAGTGGGGTGCAGGGCGCTCGCGGCTGCCGCGCATGCCCAGCCCGGGGTGGACACGAGAGGGCGCATTTTGTCAAGAGACCGAGAGGATAAAGCACCTGCCCGCGGGGCGACATCAGGCACAGGCCGGTGTGCAGCGCGAGGCGCGCGCGCAGTGGCGCCGTCTCGCGCGAGTCAGCAGCAGACAGGGGCAGCAAGCGATCAAGGCTCGGTCTCGTGGGCGCGCAGCCGTGCACACGCCGCGGGTCAAGGCCGGTGGCTGCGCGTGCTGCCCACGCCGGCAGGGGTGCGCCCGGGCATGAGGTTCGCGCGCAGAGCGCCGCTCCTGCGTGGGCATACCTGGTGGCGGGGCGCTGAACACAGGCACCGGCTGGCGCGGGCGCAGACGCTCCCCAGCGGCTGAAAACACCGGAACGGGAGGCTTCGCCGCAGCCTGCGGGGCCTGCGCGGCGCACCCGCGCCTCAGCTCCGGCTCCGCCCGCGCCTGCGGCGCGCCTGCGGCCCCGCGGCACCCCGCAGGACACCCTCCGGCAGCGGGATGTCACCGGCGCGGCCGTGTCATCCTCGGGCCCCGGCACAAACTCGACGAACTTGCGCTTCCCGCCCCGGGGGGGCGCGGCAGCCCGCTCCTCGCGCGGCCGCCCCCCCGCGCCGTCCCCCTCTTCCTCCGGCGGCGCTTCGCTGAACCGGCGCTTGCGCGGCTCCGGCGCGCCCTCGCAGAAACGCCGGCGCGGCGACGCGGCGCCGCTCTGCGCGGCGTCCTCCGGCACGCCGTGCTCGGCCATGATCTGCTTCGACTCCCCGAGGATGCTCATCGGCGGCGCCACCGCCTGGTACGAGCGCGACTTTTCCGGCCGCCCCGCGCCCCCGGCAGCGGGCGGATTCGGGAACGTCGGGATGAGCGGCGCCGGTGTTGCGTGCATCGGCGCCGGCGGCACGTGCATCGGCGCCGGCGGCATGTGCGGCATGTGCGGCATGTGCGGCATGTGCGGCATCGGCGGCATCGGCGGCACACCCCGTCGCATCGACCCGGCCGGAATCGGCGGCATGCCCAGCGGCGGCGGGCCGCCAGCGCCGAACATCGGCATGTGGTGCTGCTGGTACTGCATCGCTGCGGCGGCGGCGAGGCTTGTTGCGCGCGCGCGCACGGCCTCCATAAGGTTCTCGACCACCTGGATGCCCTGCTTCACCCAGTCCGCGCGCGACGCGCCGATGTAGATTCCGGGCTGCGCCGACATGTCCATTTGCACCGGGGCGCCGGGTCCGATGACCTCGCACTCGCATGAGGCCTCGCGCATGACGTGCTGGAGGTACTCGCCATCGGGCCCGGCCATCTCCTTGGCGACGTCCATGCCGAGCGGCGCTGGCATGCCAAGGAGCACCACCGCCGAAAACGAATAGGCCCGCACAGGCATGCGACCCATCCTGGATTTCACGAAGCGAACGCCCGCGTTGAGTTTATCCTCTGTGTCTGCCTCGACGATAAGGTGTAGAGGGGGCATCGCCGGCGCGCCCTCCGTCGTGATAGGGCGATATGCTCCTGCGGACCGCACTGTCGCGCCTGTGGCGCGGAAGACCTGACGTAGGAAATCGGAGCTCAGTTGACCGGTACACAGCGCTACTGGCTGTCAGTGCGCGTTTGCTATGTTTGAGGAAAATGCTGACCTCGTCATGGAAACGCGACACCGTCAGGGTCGCCCTGTTTGGGTGATGATTGATGTCCACCTGCTCCTCCATGCTTCCGGGAGCTGGCATCTGCCCCGAAATAGCTGCTGCCGCCGCCGCTGCGGCAGCCTTGATAGCAGCAGGGTCCAATCCACGGGAAGGTACAGGTACAGGCGGCGCGGACTGTGGGAGAACGACACCCTTTGCTGCCAGGGCAGCATTGATGGCTTCTGCCGCCGCCTGTGCAGCATTGCGGAGATACGACATTGTTTCAGCACTTACGTTGGATCACGTCGTACCCCGGGCCCTCCTGGGCTCGCCCGACCGCCCACTTATGGGGGTCGCCCACCTCACCCCTCCCACCTCGGATCTGTGCACGGATGGATGATGAAGCTTTCATCAACCTTGAGGCTCGCAACCTGGACTGGGAGACACACAAGCAAAGCAGATCATCGGAGACGCGGCGCGTTCACGATTCGCGCCCTATCTACTCAAACTCTTGCCCTCCTTCTCGTTGCACTAGCGCTTCCATCGGTTGTTGATTCCAGCATGATGAAAGCGGTACACGACCCTCATTTTGATGTGCCAGAGCCAGCGAAGCGGGCCTTGCAATATCACGCGCCGCACACTCCCAAGAACGTTGAACCCCACACGACATGCTCGGCGTGAACCAGTAGTTGTCACGCATCACCAGCCCATGCTGGCGCCCAAGTCGCGATGCCGAGCGCGCTCATCGCCGCTGCTCTGCTCTGATTAGCGTTGGCTCGCAGGTGCGTGTGAGCAATTTTGGCGGCCCCGAGGAGCTCAAGGTGGAGACGATTGAGCGCCCATCCCCTGGCGCGGGCGAGGTCCTGGTCCGGATCGTTGCGGCAGGCGTAAACCCAGTCGAAACGTACAAGCGCGCGGTGAGCCCCAGCGCCACCGAAGGCAGTGGGCAAAAGCATGAGGGTGCGCGAAGCGCGGCAGCGCGTGCGGCGGAACGCCCGGCGGACGCTGACCGCGTCCCCTGCCCAGGGGTCCTATGCCAAGCACCTCCTCCCGGCGCTTCCCTTCACGCCCGGCAGCGACGGCGCGGGCGTCGTCGAGGCGGTCGGCGCCGGCGTCGCCGGCGTCGCCGCCGGCGCCCGCGTGTGGCTGTCCGGCTCCGTCTCCGGGACGTATGCGGAGTTCGCTCTCGCCAAGGAGGGCGACGTGCACCCCCTCCCCGACGCAGTCTCCTTCCGCGCGGGCGCTGGGATCGGGACGGCGTACCGCACCGCGTACCGCGCGCTCTTTACGCGCGCACACGTCCGCGCGGGGCAGACCGTGCTCGTGCACGGCGCGTCGGGCGGCGTCGGGCTGGCGGCCGTGCAGCTGGCGCGCGCCGCGGGCTGCCGTGTCCTCGGGACGGCGGGGAGCGCGGAGGGCCTAGCGCTGGTGCAGGCGCAGGGCGGCGAGGCGGTGAGCCATAAGGGTGAGGGGTACATGGAGGAGATCCGTCGGCTCTCCCCGGAGGGCAAGGGCGTTGACGTGATCCTCGAGATGGCAGCGCACGAGAACCTCAACGCCGATATGGGCCTGCTCGCGCGCGGTGGGACCATCGTGATCGTCGGGAACCGCGGAGACGTCAACATCAACCCGCGCCTCCTCATGCTCTGCGAGGGCAGCGTCGTTGGCGTGCTCGGCCCGGGCGCGCCCGACGAGGCGCGCCAGGTGCTCGCGGGCATCCGCGGCGGGCTTGTGTCCGGTGCGCTCCGCCCTGTGGTCGGGCCCGCCTTCGCGCTCGAGGACGCGCCGGCGAGCCATGTGGAGGTGATCGAGCACAAGATGGGCACGAAGGGCAAAATCGTCCTCGACATCGCCCCCGAGGCGAAGCAGGAGCTGTGAGGCGGCGCGCCGCGTCGCGTCGGCGCGCCGGCGCGCCCCGAGCATTTGGTGTGGGGGCGGGCGCAAACCCGCGCTGCTTCGCCATGAAGCGCGCGGCGGCGTCCCTTGCGCGCGGCGCGCCAGGCGAGGGGGTGCCCTTGGAGCCATTGTGCTGAGGCGGCACTGAGAGCTGGCTCATGCATTCCAGCCGCCCCGAAACCACACCACCACCCTCCCTAGCTGAGGCGCCAGGTCGCTCGACTGGCGGGGCCGACGGGACCGGCGATGCAGCCCTGCCCTCTGCGCGCCGCTGCCGGCGCCTAGAACTTAACGCCCTTTTCGGTGAGGAGCTTCCCGAGCGGGGAGTCCGGCTTGATCTTGCCCGACATGAACGGGTAGTACCTGTCCCCCGCCCGCCGTGTCACCACCAGCCACGCGGTCACCCGGCGCGCGGCCCGCGCCCGGCGGCTAGGAGGGAAGGGGGGAGGGGGGGGCGGGGGTCGCGCAGGGAGGGCGCCCGTACTTGCCCGGCGGGCACTTCTCCTTCTCGAGCTGGGTCTTGATCACCTCCTCGATCTCCTCGCGCGAGTGCGCGATCTCATACACCTACCCGCGCCCGTCAGCACCCCGCGCCGGAGCGCGGCACAGCGCCGCCTGCGAATGGGGGCGAAGGGATGCGGGGCGAGTGGCGAGCAAACCTGCTGGGCGACCGCTGCGGGGACGCAGACGACGCCGTCCTGGTCGCCGACGATGGCGTCGCCGGGGCGCACCGCCACCTTGCCGCACTCGATCACGCCCTGCGCCTCCCACGGCTGCATCACCGCCGGGCCCTGCTTGGGCGTCGTTGAGTACGAGAACACCGGGAAGCCGTAGCCTGCCGTCGCACACGCAGCAGGGGGCGGGGAGTCAGCGCGGCCGCTGCGTCAGCAGCGGGGCTGTATGCGGGCGTAATTGGTGCGCGGGCGGGGACCGAGGAGGATGTCCGTGTCGCGAACGGAGCCGTCGGTGACGAGGCCGCCGATCTGCGCAGGCAACGAGAGTGAGGACGGGGTATCCCGACGGCGCCATGGCGCTGCTGCAACGCTCGTTGGAGGAAATGCTGTGCGGAGTCACTCGCACAAGTGCGGTGAGTATTGTTTGGGCTGTCACGTTGCGCTGCTGGAGGCGGAGGAACTTGATGTCACCGCCGACAGACTCCCAGGGGCCGACCGAGGCCATGACAAGGATATCCTTGTTGCCGCAGAGCTCGAACGCCTGTGTTCACATCCGGACGGTAGTGAGAACCGAGAGGTAAGGCCAAGAACCGTGTGCCCAGGCCCACGGCAAACAGACTGACTGATACAAAACAGGTTTCAATGAGGCGCGGCGCGGCACCTCGTACTCCGGAGACTCGCCCGCGCCGGGCTTGTCCGCCTGGATATCCGGGCGCTGGGGGACGAAGCGGAGGGTGACAGCGCGGCCAACGCACTTCATGCCCTTGCCGAGCGGGCTGCACAAGGGCGCTGTCAGTGGCCCCGCGGCGAAAACCAAGGATCCCCTGGCACCGGCCGTCTAGTCGCCGAGGGGTTTACGAGCACAGACTGGGGGGCTCAACTCCGTGGCTGGGACCGTACCGGGCGCCCTCGATGAAGGATGTCGGCCAGCCCATGACCCACAGGCCGTCGATGAGCGCCTGGGTCGAGAGCTTGCCAAGCTTCTCCAGGAGGTCATCCGGGATCGTCGTCGGCGAGGCAGCCGGACCTGTCTTGAAGCGGATTCCGGCGGGCGCTGCCGCACCCTGCGCGAAGATCTGCGGGCGTGCAGTGCGCACGGTGGCGGCGGCGGTGGGTCGGGCGCCGAGGCGCGAGGCGGCGACGAAGGCGCTCCGGGCGGCGTTGCGAAGCATAGCAGCGGGGGCCGGGTGAGTGAAGATGGGCTAGAGAAAAAGCCCCACGCTTACGGGGTGGCATCTGCAGAAAAGCCTCCATGTTGAAATTGCAATTACGTCGCTTTAAAATTCCGGGCATCATTTTTGGGGGACGTGCAGTTATCCGCGGTGGGCCTTTGGCACTGAGATTCGGTCGCTTTTGCGCTGAGATAGGGAAAAGCAACCACATTTTGCCCCGTTCGGAAGAATCGGGTAGGCAATACGGAGCTCCGCGAAACGATGCCTTGCCTAAACGAGGTTCGAGGGCTAATTTCCATACAAGGGGTATATGGATGAGCCAGGATCAGCTCTCGTCAGGCAAAGCAAAGCATGCTCTCGCGCAACGTTCTCCGCTCCGTCATGGCTCCGGTCTCCCGCAGCGCCGCCGCTGCGGCCGGCTCCCGCGCCGTCCACCTTCCGAGCCGTGACGCCAAGGACTCGCGCTGGGGCAAGACTGCCGATGACTTCGAGCGTGTGCAGAAGGTCTTCAAGCAGGTGCCATCCGTACCCCTTTCAACCAGGCTCAGCAGTGCATTTCAGCCGGGAGCAGCCAAAACATGGCCCACTTGGATCCCGATCTGCTGCGGCGTGTAGGCATCGCGGTTCCGGTCTCTGTGGCAGCGGAAGCGGGTCGCAGAGCAGTCGCGGACTGCTGCGAATCCCAGGCATGGACTTGCAAGAACAGCTTTCTGACTACGTTTCTCGACTGCAGCACCGTGCGTGCGCCGTTCTCCGTACACCTACCGCGGAGGCAGCGCCGAAGGCGATGCAGGCGTCCGTTGACGGTGGCTTCAAGATTGTGGAGTTCACTCTCACGACGCCGGGCTGCCTCGACGCCGTCGCCAACTTCCGCGCGAAGCACGGCAGCAACGTCATGGTTGGCTGCGGCACCATCAAGGACATCGAGGACGCCCAGAACGCCCTCGATGCTGGCTCTGAGTTCATTGTGGCCCCGGTCCTGGTCCCGGAGGTGGAGGCGCCCACCCGAACTCGCCAAGTCAGAGAAATCCCAGACGTGTCAGAGAAAACCACGAGTCTCACGTGCCGCTCCGCGCCACCCTGCCGCAGGTCGTGACCTGGTGCCGTGAGCGCAACATCGTCTGTATCCCCGGCTGCACCACCCCCTCTGAGCTGTACAAGGCCTACAAGGTCGCCTTGGCTGCACTCCCTCTCTTCCCCACACTAGGCTCGCAGCCGCAGTAAAGCGCGCAGCCCTGCGGCTGCTGGTGTCGCCCTGGTTGACGCAGGGGAGCCGTGCTGTACACAGGCCGGGGCGCCGATCCAGAAGCTCTTTCCGGGTGTGGCCGGCGGTGCGAACTTTGTGAAGGCCGTCTCTGCGGCCCTCCCGATGCTCCGCATCAACCCGACGGTGCGCGCCCCGCTCCGACAGTGCCCGGCAACACCCCCGCGGCCGCGGGTCCTCAGCCCCCCGCCGCCCGACCGACGGCGCCGGGGCTGGCGTCACATCGCCCCTAGCTCCTAGCCGCGCCTCGGGCCCGAGCGGTGCTACGGGGCGCCGGGAGGCGGGCGGGCCGGCTGAGCGCGGGGCGGGCGGGTGGCAGTCTGGGGTGGAGCTCGACAACGCCCACGAGTTCCTCAACGGCGGCGCTTGCTCCGTGGGTCTCGTCGCCCCGCTCTTCAACCCGGAGGTGCGCCCTGTGGCTCCGCCCGCACCCCCTCCAGGTGCGGCCTGCCGCGCGGCTGTCCTCCGCCCTTTGCCTGATTTGCCCAACGCACCGCGTGCCCCTGGGCCCCGAAGTGCTGAGACCTGCCTCGGCGGACGCAGGACATCGCCTCGGGCAACTGGGACAGCATCACGGCCAAGGCCAAGATGGTGTGCGACAACGTGGCCAAGTGCGGCCCGTACAAGGGGTAAGCGCGCCTGTGGGTACGCCGCTGGCCCACGACCGACGAGGATCAGCCGGATCAGCAGCCCTCAGCCGGCGGGCGCGCGGCAGGAACGGCATTGTAATGAAACGTGGTCAAGAACAGCCGCTGGCGGCGGCTCGCGTGGCTGCGCCGCTGCCTGCCTTGGCCTGCACGGGCCGTGCCCGCGCTCCCAAATGGAGGCCGTCGCGGGCCGCGTCGGCTCAGATCTCGGCGCAGCCTAGATGCGGTCATGGCGTGCGCAGAGAGAACTCGTGGCGCGGTAGGCAGCTGGGCGGTGCGGCCCATAGCGAGGCGGGCCCGATACTGGATCCCTTTTCGGAGATTTCCGAAGCCGACCAAACGCCATTAGAGTGAATAGATTCGTCACAAACGGAGGCTGACCAACTCGTGGACCATGCTCGCCAAGACCATGCGCGCCGCTACCTCCCTGGCTGCCAGGCAGCCCG
>Ga0115567_10003697_pt1 | contig 14998 bp, 12 predicted proteins | sample COGITO_mtgs_1204_2_FD_88679 | JGI IMG/M metagenome (GOLD analysis project Ga0115567, IMG submission 88679) | Pelagic marine microbial communities from North Sea - COGITO_mtgs_120412 | ecosystem: Environmental > Aquatic > Marine > Epipelagic | place: Germany:Helgoland, sampling site Kabeltonne... | reverse complement strand
TACTTGATCATCTCCTCGGCCACGTCGAAATCGGCGATCACGCCTTCGCGCATCGGGCGGATCGCCTCGATGCTGCCGGGCGTGCGGCCCAGCATCAGCTTGGCGTCCTCGCCCACGGCCAGCACCTTCTTGACGCCATCCTTGACGTGATAGGCGACAACCGAAGGCTCGCTCAGGACGATGCCGCGTCCCTTGACATAGACCAGCGTGTTCGCGGTCCCCAGATCGATCGCCATATCGGAAGAAAACAGCCCACCAAGTCCGAACATATCCAGCAGCTTCCCTGTCGGTCATTGCAAATCGTCCGGCGACTCCCCCAAGAGCGTCCGGTGCCCGGCTGTATAGGCGGGTGGACGCCCATGCGAAAGGGTCCGTCGCGACCGCGCAGGCAGACAACCGCCGCTCCGTCGCGGCACTTGCACATTTGCGATCTGGGGGGTGGATCAGCGTGGTTCGCGGGCGATGGTGTCCGCGATCACGGTGCTTTCCCCGCTGCCGTCGGGGGCCAGCCGCGCGCTTCGCAAAACCAGGCCCAGCGATGGCGCATAGGACTTTCGGAACCTCACCGTCGGCCCGTCGCCGATCGTCGTAACCTCGTCGACGGTCCAGGTCGGATAGGTGCAGCCGCCCACCGTCACCTCCGCATCGCCGATCCGGACGAGCGTGATCCGCCCCTGTGCCACCTCTGCCCCGTCGTCCAGCAGCGTCAGGCCGCTCGACCAGCCCGCCATCCGGTCCAGCGCGTCCAGCATGGCCGGATCGCTGTCGTAGCGCAGCGCCGAGGTGCCGTCCGGCCCGCTCCGCCGCAGCACGGCGAGCGGGTGGGCATAAACCGTCTCGAGCCGCACCTCCTCCGCCCCGTTCCGCATCACGCGCGTCTCGGTCAATCCCCCGGCGCCCTGGCGAAACACGCTGGAAAACAACGGCTCCGCCCGCGTCAGCCGTATGCCGGACGTCAGGTCGGCGCGCGTCGGACAGCCGTCCTGCGCCGACGCCGCACCCGCCGACAGCGTCGCGACCGCGATAAGGGCGAAGTGGCGGCGGGACGGACGGATCATGCGGGCCTCCAATGCGGACCGGTGCACTCTGCCGGTCCGGCGGCGCCTGTCAAATCGGCCGACGGGCGCCGCCCCGCCTCAGCCCGCGTCCTTGTAGCTCACTTCCTTGACATCCGCGCCGGGTGCGACCTTCTCGCGCTTCACGATCAGGCGGTTCAGCGCGTTGAGATAGGCCCGCACGCTCGCCACGACCGTGTCGGTATCGGCCGACGAGCCCGTCGCGATGCGCCCGTCCTCCTCCAGCCGGACGCTGACCGTGGCCTGCGCGTCCGTGCCTTCCGTCACCGCGCTCACCTGATAGAGTTGCAGCCGCCCGCCATGCGGAAACGCCGCCTTGACCGCGTTGAACGCTGCGTCCACCGGCCCGTCGCCGCCCTCGTCGACGCTGCGCGTCTCGCTGTCCACGATCAGCTCCATCTCGGCCCGCGCCGGCCCGCCGGTGCCGCAGACGACGCGCAGACTTTCCAGCCGGACGTGATCCTCGACGCCGTCGCCCTGCCGCACGAGGGCGACGATATCGTCGTCGAACACCTCCTTCTTGCGGTCGGCCAGCTCCTTGAACCGCACGAACAGATCGGCGAGCTGGTTGTCGGCCAGGTCGAACCCCAGATCCGACAGCTTCGCGCGCAACGCCGCGCGCCCCGAATGTTTGCCCATCACCAGGCTGGTCTCGCTCAGCCCGACATCAGTCGGCCGCATGATCTCGAACGTCTCGGCGTTCTTGAGCATCCCGTCCTGGTGGATACCGCTTTCGTGGGCAAAGGCGTTCTTGCCCACGATCGCCTTGTTGAACTGCACGTTAAAGCCCGAGACCGTGGCCACCCGGCGCGAGATCGCCATGATCTTGGTCGTGTCGATGCCGGTGGCATAGGGCATGATGTCGCCGCGCACCTTCAGCGCCATCACGACCTCCTCGAGCGCGGTATTGCCCGCCCGCTCGCCCAGCCCGTTGATCGTGCATTCGATCTGGCGCGCGCCGCCTGCCACGGCGGCCAGGCTGTTGGCCGTCGCCATCCCGAGATCGTTATGGCAATGCGTGGCGAACACCACGTCGCGCGCCCCCGGCACCGTGTCGATCAGCCGCCGGATCAGTTCCGCGCTTTCGACCGGGGCGGTGTAGCCCACGGTGTCGGGCACGTTGATCGTCGTGGCACCCGCCCGGATCGCGATCTCGATCGTGCGGCACAGGAAATCCCATTCCGTCCGGGTCGCGTCCATCGGCGACCATTGCACGTCGTCGCACAGGTTGCGCGCGTGCGTCACCGTCTCGTGGATGCGCTCGGCCATCTGGTCCTGATCCAGGTTCGGAATCGCCCGGTGCAGCGGCGAGGTGCCGATGAACGTGTGGATACGTGGCCGTTTCGCGTGGCGCACAGCATCCCAGGCGCGGTCGATATCGCGCAGGTTCGCGCGCGCCAGCCCGCAGATCACCGCGTCCTTGCTGCGCTCGGCGATCTCGCTGACGGCGCGGAAATCACCCTCCGACGCGATCGGAAACCCGGCCTCGATGATGTCGACGCCCATGTCGTCGAGCATCTCGGCGATCTCGATCTTCTCGGCATGGCTCATCGTGGCACCTGGCGATTGCTCGCCGTCGCGCAGCGTCGTGTCGAAGATGACGACGCGGTCCTTGTTGTCTGTCATGGGTCTGTCCTCTGGCTTCTTCTGTCGGTCTTGCGGTCCGGCGCTGATCCCCTCCGAGCGGTCGCGCCGAAAGGCACGCTCAGAGGCGACCAAGAAGAAGCAGGCCGAGCAGGCGGTCCGTGGTGATATGTCGCGCGATGCTCATGGGGCCAGACTATAGCCGCTGGAACGCCGTTGAAAAGGGGGCTTTGCGCGGCGGCCGTCCGGGCCTGAGTATTTGTGACAAAGCGAACGGAGGGATGTGGGTGACAGCCCCGACCGTCGCCCTATCTGACACGGCCATGGAAAACGCACTCGTCATCGGCGCCTCGGGCGGCATCGGATCAGCACTCGCGGGTAGGCTCGAGGGGCAGGGGGTCGCCGTCACCCGCCTGTCGCGCTCCGCCGACGGGTTCGATATCACCGACAGCGCCTCGGTCGATGCGGGCCTCGACGGTCTGGGGCCCTTTGACCTCGTCATCGTGGCGACCGGCATCCTCGCCGCGCCCGGCGCCGCGCCGGAAAAGTCGCTCTCGGCCATCGACGCCGCCGCCATGACCCGCGCCTTCGCGGTCAACGCCATCGGCCCCGCCCTGATCCTGCGCCACGCGCCCCGCCTGCTGCCCCGCGACCGGCCCGCCCGCATCGCTGTCCTGACCGCGCGCGTCGGGTCGATCGGCGACAACCGCATCGGCGGCTGGCACAGCTACCGCGCGTCCAAGGCGGCCGCCAACATGATCGTCCACGGTGCCGCCATCGAACTGGCGCGCACGCACAAGCACGCCACCTGCGTGGCACTCCATCCCGGCACCGTGGCCACGCCGTTCACCGCCGACTACGCCGACCACAACCCGACCGTCCCGCCGGACGAGGCCGCCCGGAACCTGCTGTCGGTCATCGCCGACCTCGGCCCCGACGACACCGGCGGCTTCTTCGACTGGGCCGGAGAGAGAGTGGAGTGGTGAGCGCCGCGCCGCGCCTCGTCCTTGTTCTCGGCGACCAGCTCTCGCCCGGTATCCGCGCCCTGCGCGAGGCCGACAAGGCGCGCGACGTCGTCGTCATGGCCGAGGTCATGTCCGAGGCATCTTACGTCCCCCACCACCCCAAGAAGATCGCGTTCCTGTTCGCCGCGATGCGAAAGTTCGCCGCCTCCCTGCGGGCCGACGGCTGGACCGTCGCCTACACCACGCTCGACGATCCCGACAACGCCGGCTCCATCCCCGCAGAGCTGCTGCGCCGCGCCGAGGAACACGGCGCGGCCGAGGCCATCGCCACCGAACCCGGCGAATGGCGTCTGATCGACGCGCTCGAGGAGTGCCCCCTGCCGGTCCACCAGTTCGCGGACGACCGCTTTCTCGCGAGCCACGCCCGGTTCGAGGCGTGGGCGAAGGACCGCAAGGAGTTGCGGATGGAGTGGTTCTACCGCGACATGCGCCGCGAGACCGGCCTGATGATGGACGGCGACGACCCGGCGGGCGGCAAGTGGAACTACGATCACGACAACCGCAAACCGCCCAAGGGGGGCATGGACAGCTCCGGCCCCATGCGGTTCACCCCCGACGAGACCGTCGAGGACGTGCTGGCGCTGGTCGAGGACCGTTTCGGCGACAGCTTCGGCGACCTTCATCCCTTCACGCTGGCCACCGATACCGGCCAGGCGCGGCGGGCCATGACCCACTGGATCAAGACCGACCTGCCGCAGTTCGGCGACTTTCAGGACGCGATGCTGACCGACCGCCCGTTCCTGCACCACGCGCATCTGTCGTTCTACATCAACGCGGGCCTGCTCGACCCGCTCGAGGTCTGTCGCGCCGTGGAACAGGCCTGGAAGGCGGGCGATGTGCCCATCAACGCGGCCGAGGGGTTCATCCGCCAGATCATCGGCTGGCGCGAATACATCCGTGGCATCTATTTCCTGCAGGGGCCGGACTACGCGACCCGCAATATCCTGCGCCACGACCGCGACCTGCCCGCCATGTTCTGGGGTGGCGACACCGACATGCACTGCATCCGCCAGACCGTCGACCAGACGCGCCAGCATGCCTATGCCCACCATATTCAGCGACTGATGATCACCGGGAACTTCGCCCTTCTGGCGGGCATCTCCCCCCAGCGGATGCAGCACTGGTATATGTCGGTCTATGCCGACGCCTACGAATGGGTGATGTCCGCCAATGTCATCGGGATGAGCCAGTTCGCCGACGGTGGCATCGTCGCGTCCAAACCCTACGTTTCGTCAGGCAACTACATCGACCGGATGTCGGATTACTGCAAGTCCTGCGCCTATTCGGTCAAGGACAAGACGGGCGAGACCGCATGCCCGTTCAACCTGCTCTACTGGCATTTCCTCGACCGCCACCGCGACAGGTTCGAAAACAACCACCGCATGGGCAACATGTACCGCACCTGGGACCGCATGGACGACGACCGCAAGACGACGGTCCTGACTGACGCCGAGGCCTGGCTCGCGCGGCTCGACGCGGGCGAGGCGGTGTAGGGTGGGGGTTCACCCCACCATCGCCTCACGCAGCCACCTTCGCCCCGACATCCGCCATCACCTCTGCCGCGATCTCGTAGGACCGTAACCGCGCCGCCGGATCGTGGATGCCGCTGGCCAGGATCACCTCGTCGGGCCGGTGTTCCGCCACGATCGCCGCCAGCTCCGCGCGCACCGTCTGCGCCGACCCGCAGGCGGTCACGCGCAGCGCCTGGTCCACACCCACCCGCATCCGTGCGCCGATCTCGGCGTCGATGTCGTCGACGGGCCGCGGCAGCTTGCCCGGCCGCCCTGTCCGCAACCGCGCGAAGGCCTGTTGCATCGAGGTCCGAAGACGCGCGCCCTCCGCATCCGTGTCGGCGGCGAACACGTTCACGGCGAGCATGAAATGAGGCTGCGCGATCTGCCCCGGCTGGAACCGCGCGCGATAGATGTCCGCCGCCTCCTTTGCCATGTCCGGCGCGAAATGCGACGCGAAGGCGTAGGGCAGGCCCAGATGCGCGGCGAGCTGCGCCCCGAACAGTGACGACCCCAGGATCCACAGCGGCACATGCGTGCCCCGCCCCGGATGCGCCTGCACGGCGCCCTCGCCGTCACCGAGATAGGCCTGCACTTCCATCACGTCCTGCGGAAACGTCTCCCCCCGCGCGCCCGACCGGAACGCCCGCATCACGCCCGCATCGCCGCCCGGCGCGCGACCGAGGCCAAGGTCGATGCGGCCGGGATACATCGTCTCGAGCGTGCCGAACTGCTCGGCGATGGCAAGCGGCGCGTGGTTGGGCAGCATGATGCCCCCGGCGCCTACCCTGATCCGCGACGTCGCCTGCGCCACCCGCCCGATCAGGATCGAGGTCGCGGCACTCGCGATGCCCGCCATGTTGTGATGCTCGGCGAACCAGTGCCGGTGATACCCGGCCCGCTCGCCCGCCTGCGCCAGCGCGACGGATGCCTCTATCGCGGCCGCCGCATCCGATCCTTCGGGCACGGAGCAGAGGTCGAGGATGGAATGGCGCATGGCGTGTCCTTTCGGGTGATCCCCGACCGACATAGGTGCGGACCCGCCGCCGCGAAAGAGGCCGACCTAACCCCCCGGCACGGCCGCCGATCCCGCCAGGATGCCGCCGTCGATGGTCAGCTCCGCGCCGGTCATGTACGCCGCCTCGTCCGAGGCCAGCAGCACGGCGAGTGCGGCGACCTCCTCGGGCCGGCCGAACCGGCGCATCGGCGTGTCCGCCACCATCGCCGCCTCGCGCTCGGGCCGGTCGGGGCCGTCGCCCAGCATCGGCTCCCACATCGGCGTCATCACGGCGGCGGGGTGGATCGAGTTGCAGCGGATGTTCCAGCCCTTGCCCGCGCAATAAAGCGCCACGGTTTTCGTGTGGTTCCGCACCGCCGCCTTCGACGACGCATAGGCCGCCGCCATCGGGATGCCAACGATCCCCGACCGGGACGAGACGTTGACGATAGACCCGGCCCCCGCCGCCTTCATCGCCCCGATCGCATAGCGACACCCGAGGAACGTCCCGTCGAGGTTGACCGCATGCACCGCGCGCCAGTCCGAAAGGGCGGCGGTTTCGGGGTCGTGGGATGGCGGGGCGTCCCCCTCGAGACCCGTGATCCCGGCATTGTTGACCACCACGTCTACCACTGGGAACCGCTCCGCGATCGCGGCCCAGCCCGTCTCGGATGCCACATCGAGCGTCGCGTGCGATGCCCCGATCTCTTGGGCGAGGCGCGATACGGCGGTTCCGTCGATATCCGTGACGATCACCTTCGCCCCCTCCGCGGCATAGGCACGCGCGATGGCGGCGCCGATCCCCCGCGCCGCGCCGGTCACGAGGCAGCGCTTGTCGGTCAATCTGGACATGTCGATCCCCTTGGCGTCGTTCGGGACCGACCATCGGTCATCGCCGCGCAAAGGTCGACCTCGTGACGCGGCGCGCCGGCCCCCGAATAACCCGATACACCGCCTCGCAAAACAGAGGGCTTTGTGCAATTACGCACCATATCGGTTCTCAGGCCGGTATTCTGCGCGAAGGCGCGCCGTGCTATATCCTTCGCAACGAAAGGAGCCGTCCCATGTCCACCGCCGCATCCCCCGGCCCGACCATCGGCCATGTCCACCTGCGCGTCGCCGATCTCGACCGCGCCGTCGCCTTCTATACCGATGTCGTCGGGCTGACCGTCACCGCCCGTTACGGGCGCCGCGCGGCGTTCCTCGCCTCGGGGGACTATCACCATCATCTGGGGCTCAATACCTGGGACAGCCTTGGTGGGACGCCGCCGCCGGCGGGGCATACCGGTCTGTTCCATTCCGCGTTCCTCTACCCCGACCGCGCGGCCCTGGGTGGGGCGCTGGCGCGTGTCGTCGCGGCCGGGATCGCCGTCGACGGCGCCTCGGACCACGGCGTGTCAGAGGCCGTCTATCTGCGCGATCCCGACGGCAACGGCGTGGAGCTGTACCGCGACCGTGCGCCGCGGGACTGGCCGCGCGACGCACAGGGCGGCATCGACATGTTCAACGCGCCCCTGAACCTCGACGCGCTGCTGGCCGAGGCCGCGGGCTAGGGCACCGACGCGATACCGATGGCAAATACCGACGCGATACCGACGTGCCGATTTCGGGGTCACTCCCCCTCTGGCAGGTCCGGTTCGGGCGGGGCCGGGGTGTCCGCCTCGGCGGCCCCATCGCCCTCGTCGGCGATCCCGACATCGGGATCGGCCGTGGTGGCGGCGGTCGGCACCGGCACCGGCGCCAGCGCGCCGTCGCGCCATTCCCCCTCGGCCTCCTCGCCGCTGGCATAGGTCATCGTGCCCTCGCCCTGGCGGCGGCCGTCGCGGAACTGTCCCTCATAGGTGTCGCCGTTGGCGTAGGTGGCCACGCCTTCGCCGCTGATCTCTCCGTTATCCCATTGGCCGGTATAGGAAAATCCGTCCGCCATGGTGATCGTCCCAAGGCCGTCGCGCTGGCCTGCCCTGAACTCTCCCTCATAGACGGTGCCATCCGCATAGGTCGCGGTGCCGGTGCCCTCGCGCTGCCCGTCGACCCAGCCGCCCTCGTAGACATATCCATCGGCATAGGTCATCCGGCCCTGGCCCTCGTTCCGGCCGGCGACGAATTCCCCGTCGTAGATCAATCCGTTGGCATAGGTCGCGATGCCCGTCCCCTCGATCACCCCCGCGACCCAGTCGCCTTCGTAGGTGGACCCGTCGGGATAGGTGATCTTGCCCTTCCCGTCCGAAAGGTCGCCCGAAAACTCGCCCTCATAGACCGACCCGTCGGGATAGGTAACCTCGCCCAGCCCCTGGATCTGCCCGGCCACCCAGGCGCCGACATAGCGGTAGCCGTCGGTGCCGGTGAACGTGCCCTGGCCGTGGCGGCGATCCTCGGCGAAACCGCCCTGATAGACGTCGCCGTTGGCGTAGGTCACGGTTCCCGTCCCCTCGCGGCGCCCCTCGACGAGGTCGCCTTCATAGACGTCACCGTTGGGCTGCACGAGCCGTCCCGCGCCCTCGATCTGGTCGTCGGCCCAGTCGCCGGTATAGACGAGCCCATCTGGCATGGTCAGCGTTCCCGTCCCCTCGCGCTGACCGCCGACGAGCGTGCCCTGATAGATCGAGCCGTCGGCGAAGGTGATCGTGCCTTCGCCCTCCTTGACGCCGTTGATCCACGGCCCTGAATAGCTGTAGCCGTCCTCGCTGACGATCGTCCCTTCGCCGTTGTGCATGGCGTTGCGGAACTCCCCCTCATAGCGCAGGCCGTTGGCGTAGGTCGCGGTGCCGGTGCCGGTGATCCGGCCGTCGGCCCAGTCGCCCTCGTAGGTGCCGCCGTCGGCGAAGGTGATGGTGCCGAACCCTTCGGGCTTTCCGGCCGCGAAGGTGCCTTCGTAGACCGATCCGTCGGGATAGGTGGCGACGCCCTCGCCGCGGATCTCGCCCTCGAACCACTCGCCGGTGTATTCGTAGCCGTTGGGCAGACGGTAGGTGCCGATCCCGTGCTGCTTGCCGTTCAGGAACGTGCCCTCGTAGACGCCGCCATCCTCGTATTGCTTGGTCTCGACGGTCTGTGCCGCGGCGCCCCCGGCGATGCCCGCAAGGGCCAGCGCGAGAAGGGCGGTCTTGGTCAGGTGCCAGGGTGTACGCATCGGGATCCTCGGGGGTGGGCGGCGATGGCGGCGAGCCTATCCGCCGCTCCGGTCACTGACAACCGCATCCGGCGGCGCCCGCTTTCCCTCGCGCGGGGTTCTGCTACACGGGTCCGCGTGCATGCGAAGGGCCCCGAAATGACCGACACGTTCCGCCTGACGATGGCGCAGCTCGACCCGACCGTCGGCGATATCGAGGGCAACGCGCGCAAGGCGATCGCCGCGTGGCAGGCGGGGCGCGACGCGGGCGCCGACATGGTGGTCCTGCCCGAGATGTTCCTGATCGGGTATCAACCGCAGGATCTGGTCCGAAAGCCCGCCTTCGTCGCCGATGCCATGGCGCGGATCGAGGCGCTGGCGGCCGAGGTCGCCGATGGCCCGATCCTGGGTATCGGCGCGCCCTTCGCCGACGAGACCGGGCTCTACAACGCCTATTCCATCCTGCGCGGCGGCAAGGTCGTGTCGCGCACGCTGAAACACGAATTGCCCAACTACAACGTCTTCGACGAGGTCCGCCTCTATCGCCCCGGCCCGCTGGGCGGCCCGTTCGACGCGGGGCCCCTGCGTATCGGCGTGCCCATCTGCGAGGATGCCTGGCTGCCCGATGTGTGCGAGGCGATGGCGGAATCGGGCGCGGACCTGTTCGTCGTGCCCAACGGATCGCCCTATTTCCGCGACAAGTTTCCCTTCCGCCTCAACGCGATGGTTGCGCGCGTGACCGAGAACGACCTGCCGCTGGCGTATCTCAACATGGTCGGCGGCCAGGACGATCAGGCCTTCGACGGCGGCTCCTTCGTGCTGAACCGGCACGCGAAGCTGGCGGTGCAGATGCCGCATTTCGACGAGGCCATCGCCCATGTCGATTTCGCCCGTGAGGGCGACGTCTGGATCGCGGTCGACGGCGACAAGGCGACCGCCCCCGACGCCTGGGAACAGGATTACCGCGCGATGGTCGAGACCTTGCGCGGCTATCTTCGCAAGACCGGATTCGGCAAGGTTCTGCTCGGCCTGTCGGGCGGCATCGACAGCGCCATCGTCGCCGTGATCGCCGCCGACGCGATCGGCCCCGAGAACGTGCGCTGCGTCATGCTGCCGTCCGAGTTCACATCGCAATCCTCGCTCGATGACGCGCAGGGCGTGGTCACGGCACTTGGCTGTCGCTACGACACCGTGCCGATCGGCCCCGCCCGCCGCGCGATCACCGACACGCTCAGCACCCTGTTCGAGGGGCTGGACGAAGGACTGACCGAGGAGAACATCCAGTCGCGCCTGCGTGGCCTGCTGCTCATGGCGCAGTCCAACAAGTTCGGCGAGATGCTGCTGACCACCGGCAACAAGTCCGAGGTCGCGGTCGGCTATGCCACGATCTACGGCGACATGTCGGGCGGCTACAACCCGATCAAGGATCTCTACAAGATGCGGGTGTTCGAGACCTGCCGCTGGCGCAACGCCAATCACCGGCCCTGGATGATGGGCCCGGCCGGAGAGGTCATCCCGCAACGCATCATCGACAAGCCGCCGAGCGCCGAACTGCGCGAGGGCCAGCGCGACGACCAGAGCCTGCCGCCCTACGAGACCCTCGATGGCATCCTCGAGATGCTGGTCGACGGCGATGCGTCGGTCGCCGATTGCGTCGCCGCCGGGTACGACCGCGAGACCGTGAAGAAGATCGAGAAACTGATCTATCTGTCCGAATACAAGCGGTTCCAGTCGGCGCCGGGCACGCGGCTGACGCGGTCGGCGTTCTGGCTCGACCGGCGGTATCCGATCGTGAACCGCTGGCGCGACGAGAGCTGACGTTGCGCGGGAATGCGAGGTAACACCTGCGATTGCGCGGGGTGACAGGCGGGCCGAACGGATTAGATTGGTCACGAAACATTCGATAGGAGAGCGCAATGACCACGCCGAAGATCCTCGTCATGTTCTATTCGACCTACGGGACCAACCACGGCATGGCACAGGTCGCCAAGGAGGCCGCGACGGCCGCCGGTGCCGACGTTCGCCTGCGCCGGGTGAAGGAAACCGCGCCACAGGACGTCATCGACGGCCAGGACGCCTGGAAGGCGCAGGTCGAGCGCGCCTCTGACATCCCCGAGCTGACGCATGACGACTTCGAATGGGCCGACGGCTATTTCGTATCGGTCCCCACCCGCTTCGGCGGCGCGCCGAGCCAGTTCCGCGCCTTCGTCGACACGCTCGGCCCGCTCTGGCAGAAGGGCGCGATGGTGAGCAAGACGTTCACCGCGACGACCTCTGCACAGACCAGCCACGGCGGGCAGGAGACGACGCTGCAGACGCTTTATATCAGCGCGTCGCACTGGGGCTGCATCCTCGTCCCGCCGGGCTATTCCGACCCACTGAAGTTCGAGGACGGCGGCAATCCCTACGGCTATTCGGCCAAGGCGGGCGAGGTCGACGAGACCGGACGCAAGTCCATCGCCCATCAGGCGCGGCGGCTGGTCGAAATCACCGCCAAGCTGACCGCATGAGGGGCGCGGCGTTCGCCACCCTGCTGGCCCTTTCGGCGTCCCCGGCCTTGGGTTGCGGCGTCGAGACCGATTGCGAGGTGCCCGGCGGCACCTACCGCATGGACCTGCCCGACGCAGAGGTGACCGGCGCGATCCTGTTCGCGCACGGTTATGGCGGATCGGCGGCGGGGACGATCCGCAACGAGGGTCTGCGGGCGATGGCGACCGACCGGGGCCTCGCCTTCGTGGCGCTCGACGCGGGTGAGGACGACTGGGCGCTGCCGAACGCGCCGCACGGATCCGCCGACACCGACGGCCAGTCCGAGTTCGACTACGTCGCCGCCGTCGTCGCCGACGTGACCGCGCGCACCGGCGTGGCGCCGGACGCGATGATGCTGTCGGGATTTTCGGCGGGCGGCATGCTGGTGTGGAACGTGCTGTGTGCCACACCCGACGTGGTGGGCGGGTTCGTCGCCGTGTCGGGCACGTTCTGGGACGGCCCGCCCGAGACCTGCGCGACGCCGGTGGGCAGCGTCATCCACATCCACGGCGATGCCGACACGGTCGTCCCGCGCGAGGGCCGGCCGATCGGCGACACGCGGCAGGGCAACATCTTCAGCTCCCTCGACCTCTATCGCGCGATCGGCGGGTTCGGCGCGACGCGGACCGTGACCGACGGCGCGCTGACCTGCGAGGAGGCGTCGAACGCCGACGGCGCGGTGCTCGACTTCTGTTCGTTCGAGGGCGGCCATTCGTTCAGCCGCACCTAACTGAGCCACGCCTGGGACCGGTTCGTCGCCGCCGGGGTCGTCACCCCCGGCTGACGGTGCGCCCGCGCGGGACGCGTCGTGCGCGACCGCACGCTGGAGCCGCCGCCGCGCGGCGCTAGGTTTCGCGCGAGACGACCGGCACCCGTCCGGCCGACACGCCGGAGACGCGCCATGACCGACACCACCGAACCGACGACACAAGACCGCCCCGGCCGCTGGATCGCGATGGCCGCGATCCTGGTGGCGGCGTTCATGAATCTGATCGACGTCACCATCGTGAACGTGGCGCTGCCCTCGATGCAGGCCGCGTTCGGCGCCACCGACAGCCAGATCGAGTGGGTCGTCGCGGTCTATATCCTCGTCTTCGCGCTGCTTCTGCTGCCCGCCGGGCGGCTTGGCGACGTGATCGGGCGGCGGCGCATGTTCATCGCGGGCATCTGCGTGTTCACCGCCGCCTCTGCGATCTGCGGCATGGCCCCGTCGATCGAGGCGCTGGTTGCCGCGCGCGTCCTGCAGGGCGTCGGGGGCGCGATGATGATCCCGCAGACGCTGGCGCTGGTGCCCGCGCTGTTCGCCCCGCGCGAGCGGGGGCTGGCCTTCGCGCTTTTCGGTGTCTCGGCGGGTCTTGCCGCGGTCACCGGGCCGGTGCTCGGGGGTCTCTTGATCGCCGGCGATTTCGCGGGCCTCGGCTGGCGTCCGATCTTCCTCGTCAACGTGCCGGTCGGCATCCTCGCCGTGATCGCCGCGCTGCGATACGTCCCGGACCTGCCGGGCGAAAAGGGGCTCCGCCTCGATTATGTCGGTGTCGCGCTGGCGGGCGCGGCGCTCCTGATGTTCCTGTTTCCGCTGATCGAGGGGCGGCAGATCGGCTGGCCCTGGTGGTGCTTTGCGATGCTCGCGGCGGCGCTGCCGACGATCGCGGCCTTCGTCTGGTGGGAACGGCGCCAGGCGCGCATCGGGGCACCGCAGCTGATCCCGGCCACCCTTCTGCAGAACACCGGCTTCATGACCGGCTGCGGCCTGGTGATGCTGTTGTTCGGCGGGATGCCGGGCCTGTTTCTGACCTTCGCCATCATGTTGCAGGTCGGAAACGGTCTGACGCCACTCGAATCGGGGCTGACGACGGTGCCGTTTCCCGTCGGCGTCCTCGTCGCGTCCTCCGTCTCGGGCTGGCTCGGGTCGCGGTGGCCCCGGCTTCGCATCTGTGCGGGGGGCGCGATGATGACCGCCGGCATCCTGCTTTTGCGCGCGCAGGTGCCCGGCGCGGGCGAGGCGCTGGTTCGGGCCGATTTCATCGCGCCGCTGGCCCTGGCCGGCCTCGGCCTCGGCACCGCCGTCTCGCCGTTGTTCCAGACCGTCCTGTCGAACGTCGCCGGGCGCGATACCGGATCGGCCTCGGGGGCCGCGCAATCGTTCCAGCAGGTCGGCGCGGCGCTCGGCCTCGCCATCGTGGGCGAGATGTTCTTTTCGGGCGTGATGTCGGGGCTGCGCGCGGGCGGTGACGCGGCACATGTCTATGACGACGCGCTGGCCTTCGCGTTGTGGTTCGTGGCGGCGATCTTCGCCGCGCTCACGGTGCTGGTCTGGCGGTTGCCCGCCCCGTCGGGTGCCATAACGACCGGGCGGGCGGCGCCCGACGTCACATGAGCTGGTAGCTGACCGGCACCCATCGGAAGCCGTCACCGTCGCGGGCGATGTATCCCGCGCCCGGCCAGGGCATGTGGAACCCGATCGCGGGCATCCGCTCGTCCGCCAGCATCGACAGGAGGCGCTGGCGCGTGGCCGCGGCGACGTCCTTGTCCATGTCGAACGTCACCTCCCAGTCCGGGTGGCCGACCGACCAGACGTAATGGTTGGCGGTATCGCCCCAGAGCAGCAGCGATGCGTCGCCGCTGTCGAGGCGGTAGGCCATGTGGCCCGGCGTGTGACCGAACGCCTCGACCGAGGTGACGCCGGGGGCGATCTCGGTCTCGGGCGCGACCTTGGTCGTGTCGGCCTCGAGGGGGCGGACCTTGGTGTCGAAGCCGTCGTCGCCCATCGCGGCCCAGGCGTCCCATTCGACCTGGCCAGTGACGTAGGCGGCGTTGGGATAGGTCCGTTCCCCGTCGTCGGTCGTCAGCCCGCCGATATGGTCGCCGTGCATGTGTGTCAGCACGACATGGGTGATGTCGCCGGGCGCGTGGCCCGCCGCCTCGAGTGCGGCGACGGTCCCGGCCGCATTTTGCCCGGTATCGAACAGGATGACGTTGCCATCGGTCTGTACCAGTGTCGGGGTAAAGAAGAACTGCGCCGCGTCGGAGGGGATGAAGTTGGCCTCGGACGCCTCCTGAAACGTGGTGTCGTCGACGTTCAGGCCAAATATCGTGTGCGGATCGGGCACCGATCGCGATCCGGCAAGCAGGGTGGTGACGGCGATGTCGCCGACCATGAAGTCGCG
>Ga0115567_10003696_pt1 | contig 14998 bp, 11 predicted proteins | sample COGITO_mtgs_1204_2_FD_88679 | JGI IMG/M metagenome (GOLD analysis project Ga0115567, IMG submission 88679) | Pelagic marine microbial communities from North Sea - COGITO_mtgs_120412 | ecosystem: Environmental > Aquatic > Marine > Epipelagic | place: Germany:Helgoland, sampling site Kabeltonne... | reverse complement strand
GCTGTTACTGCTCAACCCAGACACATTGGTCAAAAACGGCGCGTTAGACACGCTTTTGGCCTTTGCCGAGGCCCATCCAAAGGCCGGTATCTGGGGGGGCCGCACGGTCTTCGGGGATGGCACGCTGAACCCCTCGTCCTGCTGGGGGCAGATGACATTGTGGTCGACATTCAGCCGCATCGTCGGGCTGAACCGGATCTTTCGAAACTCGGAATTCTTCAACCCCGAGACCTACGGTACATGGCCACGGGACACGGTGCGCAAGGTCGATATCGTTGTCGGCTGCCTGTTCCTGATGCGCCGCGCCGACTGGGATGCGCTTGGCGGGTTCGACCCCGTCTTTGTCATGTATGGCGAAGAGGCCGACCTGTGCCTGCGCGCGCGCGCCAAAGGATTCCACCCCATGGTGACGCCCGATGCTCAGATCGTGCATTACGCCGGAGCCTCGGAAACCGTGCGCGCCGACAAGATGGTGCGTCTGATGCGGGCCAAGATCGAACTGATCAAACGCCACTTCCGCCCCGGCACCCGCCGACTGGGCTGTGCGCTTCTGGCGCTTTGGCCGTTGTCACGCTATGTGGCGACGGGCGTTGGAGCCGCCCTGCTGCGACGCCCCTCCTTGCGCACCAAGGCGGGAAATTGGCGGGAAATCTGGGCACGTCGAGACGAATGGAAAGACGGGTTTGTCCAAAAATAGACTCTACTATCGATATTAGAGCCTATTTTTTTGACCGCGTCAGCAACCACATCTCAAGATCCTCGCGCAGCCCTTCGCTGACGTCCTGGCCCGTTAGCGTAATCTTGCCCTGAACATATTTCACCGACACCCCCGGCACGGCCGCCGCAACCTGTGCAGGCGTCGGACCCCATCCGCGTTTGTCCTTGGGAATGCCCAATTCATCATAGTTCTTGTTCAGCTCTGCCCGCGTCGGCGGCACCATATCCTTCATCGCCGCCTCGATGCTCGCCAGTTCCGCCTCGGCGGTGTCGGGTTTATATTCCTTGAGATTCGCCCGCAGGTTGTTCAGCAGCACCCCGTCGCTTTCAATCGCCTTGACCAGCGCAAGGCCCAGCCGCTCCGATATGGCACTGGGAAACTTCAGCACATCATCAAGCGTTTCATAGACACTCAGAAAAGAGACGATCTTGGACCGTTTGGAGGCCGTCGCATTGGCAAAAAGCCCCTTCACCGCATAGCGCCCCGTGGGATAGGCCCCCTGCTCTGCCGCCCGCGCCGCGATCCGGGCGCGCTCGTAAAAGCTCAGGCCAGCGCGGATCTCGTTTTCCTCGACCATGGCGATATAGGCGTCTGTGGCCGTCTGCGGCGCGCGAATAAGGCACAGGGCGGTGCCGTCGCCCACGCCCTCGCTGCGCAGCCGCCTGAGCGCCACCAGACGCCGCCAGCCCGAGATCAGCCCATAGGTGCCTTTGCCCAGGTCCACGATCTCCAGAGGAGTCTGCTGGCCCCTGCTGCGCAAGCTCGCGATCAGCGCGTCCATCTCGGTTTCATCCGCGTCGATCCGGTCACGTACCAGATGCGCCTCGTCGATGGCCTCCAGCTTGATCCGCGCGACCAGACGCCCTTCGCGGCGGGCATCGGCCATTTCGCCGGCGACTTCCTCAAGTGCGGCCTGTGCAGCCGAGGCCCCCGCGACATCCGCAATCGGAGCAGAACGCGGGGTCATCCCCGTGAGGCCTCTGGACGCTTTGGTTTCCACGGCGTCCGCCCTGTTAACCGGCGCGGACGAGGCAGGGGTTAGACGCTTGCGCTTTGCCATTCAAACGCCTCCCGTCAAGATCGCGGATTCAATGATATCAATGACTTGGCACTTGGATATTTCGCGTGCGAAACAATTCATGCGACCTCCCCCGTCTTTTGCGCCAGTTCTTCGCGCCGCCAAATCCCCAGCAACAGAGTCTTGAACGCGGCGTATGTCTCGTCGAACGTGGCGCGCCCACGGGCATAGGTATCGCGGTTGAAATCGCGGTAATCGGCTTCGTAGATCCCGTTGACGCTCTCGCCTGCCTGTCCGATCAGGGCGGTGAAATCCTGCCGATAAGGCGACAGGGTGCGGCCCAGATAGGCCTGCATCAGCCCTGCCATCTCGGCCTGCTGGGCCCCGTCATAGCGGGTGACCACAGCCTGCACCGCGTCCCACTCAAACCGCATTTCTTCGCGGCCAAGGGCCCGTGCGGCGATGTTCTCGCCCTCTTCGATGGACTGGAACGTGGCATGCAACATGTCAAAAAACCGCCCCGTAGAGTCGAATTCAACGAAAGACGCCCCCAGCGGAACCAGCAATATATCCGCCGCAGACAACCCGTTGATCGTGAGATAGCCGAGGGCAGGGGGGGTATCGAGGAAGACCAGATCATAGTCATCGAGAATCCCGTCATCCTCCAGCGTATCGCTCAAAGCGTCCCACAGTTTCCAACCCCGCGCGGCCATGCGCCAGACGGGGATCTGAAATTCGGACCAGTAGAGGTTCAGCTGTGCGCCGATGATGTCGATGTTGGGCCAGTGGGTTTTCTGCACCACGTCCTGTGCCTTGATCTTGAGCGCTTCCTCCAGCGTCTCATCCAGCGGCTGGGGGGGCTCGCCACGGTCCACGCGACGTTGGTTGTCGCGGCGCAGATGGGTGGCGTAGTGGCGCGCCAGCAGCGGGAACACCGTGCCCCATTCATCGGCGACCTGCGCCCCGAAGATCGAGGTCATCGACCCCTGACTGTCCAGATCGATCATCAGCACCTTGTAGCCGTCCAGCGCCGCGGACATGGCCAGATGCGCACAGGTCGACGTCTTGCCAACGCCGCCCTTGAAATTGGCGACGGCGACGATCTTGGCCGGGACACCTTCGGGACGGTAGGGCAGGTACTCCTTGGACTTGGACCCTTCGGCCCCGAAATGCGCCCGCAGACGCAGCACCTCATCGAGGGTGAACCACCGCGCCCCGCCATCGGTTTCGGTCACACCCTGGGGCAGATCCGGGTTCAGGCGCAGGACGCGGCGGAAATGGGCCGGGGCCACGGGGATCAGATATTTGGTGATCTCCCAGGTCGAGAACAGGCGTAGCCCCTTGCGGCCGGTTGCATCCAGACCGCGACTGGCCAGATCATCGCGCCCCTTGAGACAGGCCGCGGCGATGGCGGCAAAACCGTCTGTATCCGTGGCCTTGTCCAGCCCCTTGAGAGCCGCATCAGGGGAGATGTTGAAATAGGGAGGAAGATCGTTTTTCTGCATACTGCGCCCGCAATGTTATATGTTTTCTACAACATGACATGAAAGGCGTTACATGGGAATAGAGATCGGACATGGCCTGCTTTTTCTCAGCAAACAGGCGGTTATCCACAGACTTTTTGCCGTGTTTTGAAGCGGAGGGAAAGATATTTGCTGTTAGATATCAGTTATACATTAGTTACGAGATCGGGGGATTTCTACAATACACTGTTTTCCTTGACTGAATCGCACCTGATAAAACCCATGGTGACTCTGATCCCACGATCAGATGACTCCGATCCCACGTCACAGCGACTCTGATCCCCCGATGGCGTACCTGCACCCCTGTGGACAGAATCGCAGGACCCCCATAGTTAGGGTGTTACTGAAACGACGAAGATTATCGACACCACAACACGACCCCGCCCAGAGAGCCATAAGGCCGCATACGGGCATGAGAGCAGGACAGGCGAATGACCCATAACGACAGGGGCTCTGCGTGAGCGCGGCACCGGTGCCATCGGGCCCACGTGACTTTTTCGTCTGCGATTTTTTCGCGGCCGTCCCGAAACACGATCTGGCCAGCATGGAGCATCCGCTGTTCTCGCTGTCCACGCGTCCCGACCGGCGCATCCTGACCTATGAGCATAACGGATCGCAGATCACGCTGACCCCCTCGGCGCGGGGGCGGGCGACGATCTTTGATGCGGATATTCTGATCTTTTGTATCAGCCAGCTGATGGCGGCGGTGAACGCGGGCAAACCCACGGCGCGGCGGCTGACGCTGACCGCGCATGACCTCCTGAAGGCGACCGGGCGGGAAACGTCCGGCGATGGCTACAAGCGTCTGCGCGATGCCTTCGAGCGTCTGGCAGGCACCCGCATCACCACCAACATCACCACCGGCCCCAAGGACGATCCGACCGAGACGACGCGCGGTTTTGGCCTGATCGAGAGTTGGGAGATCGTGCGCAAGACGCGGGCAGGGCGGATGGTCAGCGTCTCCATCACCCTGTCGGAATGGCTGTACCGGGCGGTGCTGGCCAAATCGGTGCTGACCTTGAACCGCGCCTATTTCACCCTGCGCCGCCCCTTGGAAAGACGTCTGTATGAACTGTCGCGCAAACATTGCGGGCGCCAGCCGCAATGGCGCGTCTCGGTGCAGACGCTGCTGGTGAAATCCGGCTCCTCCAGCCCGCGCCGCGTGTTCCGGTCCATGCTGCGCGAAATCATCAAGGCGGATACCTTGCCTGATTACATCCTGACGGAAGAACCCGGCGATTTGATTTGCGTGACACCGCGCGGGGCCGTCGTGGAGCCGGGAACCGCCCCGACCCTGAGCCAGAAGGCGCTGGAGGACGCGCGCCGCCTCAAACCGGGCTGGGACGTCTATGCGCTGGAGGCCGATTGGCACGCGTTCTGGGCCGCCTCTGGCCGCAAGCCGTTGCGCAGTCCTGACAAGGCGTTTATCGGCTGGGTCGCGAAACAGCGGGACTAGAGAACAGGCAAGGGCCTGCGTGTCTCCTTTGGGTCGCCTTGTGCTTGCCACTATTGGAGCCGACGTTGGGCCGATATCTCGATGAACACCCTGACAGCAACAAATTTTCGGATCTACCTTCATGCGATACAGACCTGAAATAGACGGGCTTTGCGCGATCGTGGTGTTGCCTGTCATCGCGTATCACATTGGTTTTGATATCTTTGCAGGCGGGTTCGTCGGGGTGGATGTGGCCTTTGTCCTTTCGGGATATCTGATCACGGCCATCCTGCTGGACGGGCTGGGACGGGCTGGGACGGGAAAAATTCTTGCTGCTGAATGTCTACGAATGGCGCGCGCGGCGCATTCTGCGGGCGTTACTGACTGTTATCCTCGTCTCTGTTCCCTTGGCCTGGGTCTGGATGACGCCGGATGCCTTGCGCGATTTTGGTCAGAGCGTTGCCGCCATGATGCTTCTGGCGTGGGTGGCGGATAACCTGTCGGTGAGATATCTGGATCATACATTATGCGCGACAGGCACCTGCGGCACGAAGGCGGAGGGTGCATCCCTCTCTCGCGACGAAGGTCATCTGAGCATAGAAGGGGCCGTGCTGATGAGTAGGAGGATGGGTTTGATAGATTTTGCGAAAACGAACGCGGATGCGTTTTACGCACCGCGACTGGATTGGCAACATGATGGCTGAGACAGAATTGAGCGGGCAGGTGAGCGTGGTGATCCCATGCTACAACGCGGTCGATTGGATCGCGCGCACAATCGCGTCGGTGCAGGCACAAGGCGCTGTGGTGGCGCAGATCATCGTGGTCGATGACGGGTCAACGGATGCCAGCCTCGATGTGCTGCGCCCTCTGGCCGATGCAGGAAAGATTACGTTGAAAACGGGCCCTAACAAGGGGGGGTGCCATGCGCGCAATGTCGGGCTGGCCGAAGTTACCGCCCCTTATGTGATGTTTCTGGATGCCGATGACGAAATCACGGGCGAGATTTTGCATGGCTCTGCCGTGGCGGCACAGGGCGCGCGCGCGGATATCGTGTTTTCCCCGATGGAGATCCGGTATCCTGACCGTGACCCCCAGCGGCGCCCGCCTGTGGGGCCGCCGCACCAGACCGAGCGTGAGGTGTTTGCGAACTGGTTTGACGGGGACTGGGTCAGCACCTGTGCGGTGGTCTGGCGTACCGATTTTGTGCGCGGCATCGGCGGCTGGGACGAAAGCCTGCGCGTCGGGCAGGATGGTGAAATCGTTTTGCGCGCCCTGCTCAGGGACGCGGTCGTGGCACGCAACACAGAAGGTTGCGGCATCTATTATCGCGGCAATCCAGGATCGGTGTCGCTGTCGGGGGGGATCACCCGATCCAAGCTGCAAGGACAGATTGATCTGGTTATCAGGATGAACAAGGCCGCGACCGAAAAGGGCTGGGGCGATATGTTGTCGCGCAACTATGCAGCCCTCTATTTTCTGGCACGCAAGGCGTTTCGGGCGGGGTTTACCGATCTGGGTCACCGCACCCTGTCCATTTTGCGCGAGGCGGGACACCACCGCCACCACGGCACCCGTGTGCATGTCTTCATATCCAGCCTGATCGGGCTGGAGCGCAAGGTGCGGTGGTTCGGATCCTGAACAGGCTCTGATTCAGGCTTTGGTGACGTTATCCATGGGCAATTCGCGCCGCGCGATGGCGTTGCGTGTGTCCACCACGGGAATGCCCAAGGCGACCAGCGCCGCATAATCCACCGCGTCATGATCGGTCGAGATCAGCACGGCATCATAACCGCCTCCCTTGATCGCCTCCATGCCGACGGATGTGCGGCCCATCAACTCGGGGTGTTCGCGCATCTTGGGGATTTCCGCCACATGCGGGTCGTGGAAATCGACGGTCGCCCCCGCTTCCAGCAACAGCTCCATCAACCGGACAGACGGGCTTTCGCGCATATCCGGCACGTTTTTCTTGTAGGAAATCCCGACGATCAGCACCTTGGAGGCAGAGAGCGCCTTGGACGAGGAGACATCGAGCACTTCGCGCAATCGGCTGACCACATGGCGGGGCATGTTCACGTTGATCTCGCCCGCGAGTTCGATGAACCGCGTCGACAGATCAAACTGGCGCGCCTTCCACGTGAGGTAGAAGGGGTCAATCGGGATACAGTGACCGCCGAGACCCGGACCGGGGTAGAACGGCATGAAGCCGAACGGCTTGGTCGCGGCGCCGTCGATGACTTCCCAGACGTCGATGTCCATCGCGTCGTAGATCAGCTTGAGTTCATTCACCAAGGCGATGTTGACCGCGCGAAAGATGTTCTCGGTGATCTTGACCGCTTCGGCGGTGCGGGTGGAGGAGACCGGCACGACTTGATCGACGACGCGGGAATAGAACGCGGATACCAGTTCGATTGCCTGCGGGCTGTCGCCGCCGACGATCTTGGGGATGGTCGCGGTCTTGAACGACGTGTTGCCGGGATCTTCGCGTTCGGGGCTGAAACCGACCCAAAACTGCTGTGCAGGCTCTAATCCGCCCTCCGCCAGCAGCGGCGTCAGTACCTCGTCCGTGGTGCCGGGATAGGTGGTGGATTCCAGCACGACCAAGGTGCCGGGGGCCAGATGGCGCGCGATTTCCTTGGCGGTGTCGATGACATAGGACATGTCCGGTTCGCGGTGCTTGGTCAGCGGTGTCGGCACGCAGATCACGATGACCTGACATTTCGACAGACCCGCAAAATCTGTGCTCCAGTCAAGACGCCCCGCCGCGATGACCTCGTCCAGCGCATCCTGCGCCACCGCGTCGATATAGCTTTTCCCGGCATCGAGACTGTCCATCTTGGACTGGTCGATGTCAAAACCCGTCACGGAAAAGCCGCGCACGGCGGCCGTGACGGCGAGCGGCAAACCGACATAGCCCAGCCCCACAACGCCGACGCGCGCGGTCTGGGTTTCGATATTGCCTAGAAGGGTGCTGAAAAGCGTCTCGTTCATCTGCGTTTCCTTTGTATTCCTCTACCGCGGGGCAGGGGCTGGGTCTGTCAATTAGGGGTTTGGTCTGATCTGGACCTGCGGCGCAAGACCCATGTTGCGGCCGTTTTTAATTCAAGCACCAGCGGATGGTGCAGAACAAAGCCGATGCCAAGACCCAGAGCGGCGGCAAGAAGCATCGACAGAACCAGCGCCACATATGACCCGCCCCCCAGGCCGGCATATTTCCACGCGGCGACCGGCGCGGCTGCAGTCAGCGCCATAAGACCCGATTTCAGGTGTCCTGCAAAAATCTCTCGGAGGCGGACGCCCATGTAGTTACGGACCGATATCCAAATTACGGAAATGAATATTACGGCGTTCAGGGGCCGGCCCCAGGCAAAGACCTCGATCTGTTCGACGCTACCTACCGTTACTGTCAGGGTCACATAGCTGATGCCCAGGGAAGTCATTATCTGACATATGCGCAGCCAGAACAGGCGGCGCACGGCCCCGTGCGGCACCAGGATCTGTTCGGGCTGCGGCAACAGTGACAGGGTTCCCTGCGCCAGCAAAAGCCATGGCAGGATCGTCGCCGACATGCCCCATTGCGGCCCGAGCATCAACGCCACGATCTCGTCCGCGAGGATGGCGATGACGGCAAAGGTAGGCCAGACCATACCGGTGGTGATCGCGGTGACGCGTCCCACCTTGGGGCCGATGTCGCGCCCCTGGCGCAGGTCCTCGGAAAAGGACGACAACAGCACGCTGCCGAGCGGTTTGAACAGCCCGTTGCGCACAATCCCCGGAATGCGCGCCGCGCGGTCGAAAAACGCCGTCGATCCCGCCCCCAGTATCGCGCCCACCAACAGCTTGTTGCCTTCCACCGTCGCTTTCCCCGCGAGGGCCGCCCCCGACGTCCATGCCCCAAAGCTCAGAAGCGGGCGCCAGCCGCGGATGCCGGGGCCCAGCGTCAGATGCCGCCGTTCCACCCGGCATAGCAAGACCACGCTCATGACGCTTTCGGCCAGCAGCCCGTAGGCCAGCGACATGGTGGAAAACCCCAGCAGAGCGAGCACGATGGAGGTCATCACGCCGATGAATTTCGCGGTGATGGAGGCGCGGGCCAGCACGTCGAAACGCATGTCGCGGCGCAACAATCCCGTGGCGGGCTGTTCGATCGGAAAGATCAGGATGGACAGCACCACCGGCCCCAGCACGGCGGCAATGCCGGGCGTGCCCATAAACGCCTCGAACTGGTATCTGCCGGCGAACAGCCCCAGCCCCAGCACCGCGCACAGCGCAAGGGACATGCCGAAAACGGCGCGGATGGTTTTGTCGTGCAGCACAGGTTCGCGGATCAGATAATTCGACAGCCCCATCTCGCGCAGGGCCTGAATGATGGTCACGATGGACAGCGCGATGACAAAAACCCCGATCTCTTCAGGGGTAAGCAGGCGCGCGATGACGACCATGTTCACCAATTGCAGCGCCATCATGCCGAATTGCTGGGACATCGACCAAAAAAGGGATCGGCGGATGGTCATTTCTTACCGGGTCACGGCGCGGGCATTGGCGTGCACGCTGACATCGGGGTCTACGTCTGTTCCCGGCAGGGCGAAGTCCAGCAGGTCACGTCGTCCCGTGCTGTCGTTCAGGCAGGCCATGTCAAAGACGCGCACATTGTCGGGATACCGGCTCACGAGCGTCTCTATCCTTGCATAATAGTCGTCATGCCAGCGCCGCAGGTGGGCCGCGAGATCCGCCGTCCGCAACCCTTCGTAGCTGGGAAAGCACTTGTCAAAGCGATGATCGCTTTGCCAGCGGTTATCGCCGGGGCCGGCCCAGTGGTTGCGGCTGGTAGGCAGATGCCTGCCCTTGAGGCGGGCATGCAGATGCGCCACCTTGCCGTGGGGTTTCAGCCGCAGCTTGGCAATGAAGCTTTGCACGACCTCTTCGCGGTCACGGTGCAGGCAGGGAAAGCGCGCGTCCGGCACCCGGCCCAGAATCATCTCGACATAGGGCAGATAGTAATGCGCCACGTCGCCCATTCCCGTCACGGCCTCCAGCGATTTCATTCGTGGCACAGCGGCGGTACGGCCATGCACGGTGCGGTCGATGGTCAGCACCCGTTCCGCACCGGTCATGATGTCGTGGAAACCGCGCAAAAGGGAGGCGACGGTGTCTTCGGCACTTTCCCAGGCCATTGCGGCGGGGTTGATCTCGTGAAAGCAGACGACATTCGGCTGGGCGTTGAGCAACCCGGCAAGCGAGGCCGTGCCACTGCGTCCCGACCCGAGGCCAAAGACGATCTGTTCCGTGCCGCTCATGACGTCGTACCATTTCGGGTCTTGCGCCAGCTTTTCAGGCGGCCCCAGTCCATCGCGAAATCCAGCATTCTGCGGGCTGCCGTTTCGGTGTCACCGCGCGCCAGCCGGTAAAGTCCGCTGCCCGCCGTGCGTGCGAGCCGGTAGGCGACCTGTACCGGGATGCCCAGCTTGCGGTTTTCGAAAAGGGCGCGCGCCTTGGGGTTGTTGCCATAGTTGGACATGCCGATGCGTACATATCTTTGGAAAACCGGCCTGACCCCGATTTCGTGGGGGCGCACCATGTGTTTGAGGCAGGCGTCCGGTATATACCAGATACGGCCATCCTCCGCAGCATCGCGGGCAAACCAGGTGTCCACGCCACCGGTTCCGGTGCCGGGGCCCCTGTAATTGGTATCCGCATTGGTCCGGTGACGCACGTCGCCCAGCGTTGCGCGCCGCACCGCCATGTTGGCCCCTTTGACCGCGAAAAAGGTTGCTGGTCCTTCAGGCTGATCCATCGGTGTGCCGCCATAGGACATGCCCGCCGCCCCGAGCCGTTCCAGCCAATGAGGAGGCGGGGTGGCCCAGTCATGACGGATCTGGCCGATGAAAAAGCTGTAATCGGGATGCGCCCGCTCTGCCGTCTGATAGGCGCGCAGCCAGCCGGGATCGGGGATCACGTCGTCGTCGGTGAAGACCAGAAAATCACCCCGTGCAGCATCCATCGCGGTGTTGAGCGCATGGCCCTTGCCGCGCCGCGCCTCGTGCAGATACGTCAGCGGCAGGCGGTCCTCGAATGTTTTGATGATCGCCGCGCTGTCGTCGGTGCTGGCGTTATCCACCACGATGATCTCATGCCCGCCCTCGGGGGATTCCAACGCGGTCATCGCCTCCAGCGTGCGGGCCAGAACGGAAGACCCGTTATATGTCGCGATGATGAGTGAGATCATGGCTGCTTTCCAACCGAGTTGCGCGCGGTGCGCCAGCTTTTCAACCGGCCCCAGTCCATGGCGAATTCCAGCATGCGGCGCGCGGCAGCTTCGGTGTCTCCACGCATCAGCCGGTACACACCGCCCGCGCCGCTGCGCGCCAGCCGCCCCAGTACGGTGACCGGCAGGCCCAGCACCCGGCGTTTGAACAATGTATCGGTGTCACGTTCCGCGTAATAGTTTGTCAGGCCGATACGGACGTAGCGTTTGAACACCGGCTTGATGCCGATCTGGTGGTCGCGCACGATATGTTTGACGGAGGCGTCCGGTGCGTACCAGATCGTTCCGTCCGACGCATCGCGGGCGAACCAGCTGTCAACGCCGCCGGTGCCGGTGCCGGTGCCCATATAGTTGATCCCTTCTTCGGTGCGAAAACGCACCGCGCCCAGAGCTTTCTTGCGCACCGCCATGTTGGGGCCTTTTGCGGCCAGATACGACACCGGCCCGGCTTCGCGGGCTTCGGGTGTGCCTGCGTAGGACATGCCCGAAGCTCCCAGCCGTTCAAGCCAGTGAGGGGGGGGGACATCCCAGTGGTGGCGCACCTGACCCGCAAAGAAAGACTGGTCCGGATGGGCCGCCGCCGATCCTTCGTATCCGCGCAGCCAATCCGCATCAGGCAGGATGTCATCATCCGCGAAAACCAGAAAATCACCCTTGGCGGAATCGATGCCGCTATTGAGCGCGAAAGCCTTGCCGCGCCGTTCTTCGTGGATATACGTCAGGGGCAGACGGTCCTCGAAACTGCGGATGATCTGTTGGCTGTTATCGGTGCTTGCATTGTCAACCACGATGACCTCGTAACCGGCGTCAGGGGCCGTGATGTGGGTTATGGCATCAAGCGTGCGCGCCAGTGTCGGGGCGCCGTTGTAAGTGGCGATGATGATCGAAATCATGCAGACATTCCCTCAGACTTTTCAGGGTCGCCTTAGCATGAAGATCCGGCCCTTGTAAGGCACTCCGGAGGCGGGTCTGACCGGTCACAGCCACGAGCGCCCCGCCCAGCAGCACGATCCCCAGCAACAGCCCCGATGCGGGCAGTGGCACGGAGGCGGGTGGCGTAAGGGAGGTGAAGGGGTCGGGTTCGCCGTCAAAGCCGGCGGTGATGCTGATCGTGCCGCGCAGGGTGGCGTCCAGATAAGCATCCCCCCACATGTCATAGCTTTGCGCTTCGGGGCTGTAATAGGTGCTGTCGTCGTAATCCGCGATGACCGTGGCCAGCGCGCCGCCCGAGATCATGAATTCCGGCACCCAGCCGTAGCCAGTGTCGATGAACATGGCGAACAGGCTGTCGGGAACCGCGATCCGGCCTGTTGATTGTGCGGCCCCCCCGCCGGGCCGCTCATAATTGGCCTGGGCGATCAAAGCGCCCATTCCCGGCAGACGGACGGAAAACCTGCCGGACGTGAAGGCGGCGGCACTGCTGACGACGTTCATCACCAGATCGTGGGAAAGATAGATCCAGTCCGGCGTGGCCCCGCCGGCCAGCCGGGGGATTTCGAACGGATAGCCCGGCCCGAGGTATTCTTCGAAAATTTCGCTGCCATGGACCTGAATGTGCTCAGGTGCGCCGGGTTGGATATCGGTGTAGGGGGTCCAGTCCGTGGTGCGGTGTTCCAGAATCTGAGTCACCGTAACGGTTGATGCCAGAGATGCAGTGCCAAGGGCGCAGGCAAACAGAGAGATGAAAATCGCTGGCATCCGCATAAGGCAACTCTTTGAAAAACATTAATTATATCGTAAATATAATGAACGCCCTCACAGATTCCCTCAAGGCAAATGTTAAGAATTGGTTAACTTGTCCGCGGATCAGATCGGCATCCCCTTGGCCAACCGTTCGCGGCGCGGGCGGCGAAAGGTCAGTGCCGGTTTCTCGATGTAATGCCATGACAGGACCGACGGGATCAGCACCATCGGCAGCGACAACGCCATGTTCACCAGTGGTGTCTGCGGTCCCCAGAGCCATACGGCAAAACCCTGAAGCGGGAAGGCATAGATATAGATGCCATAGGAGTAATCCCCCAGACGGTTATAGGCACGCAAGACCCCGCCGGGGATATAGGCGGCCCAGAATACGGCGTATCCGAGGGCGATGGAAAACACCGGCGTATAGAGCATCGTGCCTTTTGACAGTGCCGCCAGACCGGCCAACACGAGGACGCCCGCGATGCTCAGGGGAAGATGCGCGCGCCAGACGTAGAATGCGGTGCCCACGGCAAAGGGCAGGGACAGCGTGATCAGCGTGGTAATCTTGGGGTGCAGTGTCATGCCCGAGACCGGCACGCCCAGATAGATGCCCAGATAGACCACGCAGACCACGACCATCGCCGTCTTGCGGCGCAAAAGCCCCAGCACACCCAGGGCGAACACGCCGACATAGCACAGCACCTCGTAGAGCAGCGTCCAGATGGAGCCTTCGATGTCGGTATAGGGCTGGGTCTGATACACACCGGGCAGATCGTATTGCACAGACAGCAGGGTGATGTTGCGGACCACGAAGGACAGCGTTTCGGAGTGCGTCAGAAATTCACCCGCGGGCAGGGTGGTGACGATAGGCCCCAGCACAAACGCCACTGCGAGGATCGACACGATCAGCCCCGGCCAGAGCCGCAGAAAACGCGCCAGCACGAAGCGGGTGCGCGTCGGCGTGCGCTCGTAGCTTTGGGCGATCAGGAACCCTGAAATCACAAAGAACGCGTAGACGGAAATCGACCCCAGCGAATAGCCGGTCAACGCGCGCAGAGGTTGGGCTGCATCGGGACCCAGGGCGATGGGATAGGCGTGGCTGACCAGCACGGCCACTGCTGCCAGCGCGCGGATGAGATTGAAATTATTTTCGCGGCCCGTGGCCACGTCACCAAGCCAGATCATCTGGGCCATCTTTCTGCATTTGCGCCGCAGTACAGTCTATGGAAAGACACTGGCAAAGCAAAGGGAGTTCGCCACATGGAAACACCGCGCCCCGCCCCCTGGGTGGCCTGCGTCCGGGTGAACCGTCACGACAAGGCGTATTTCCTGCACCAGCTGGACGGTTTTGCGCGCAAGCCGCTGTTGGTTGTGTGGAAGGACGACCGCCCCCCGGCGGAGCGGACAGCGCAGGCAGGCGGCACTGCCGTGATGGCGACCCCCTGGAAGCGCAAGCTGGCCGTGCCGGGTGGACACCGGATCAGGCAGGCATGGGCGTGGCTGCGCGGGGCGGTGATGCGCGCACCGCTGGCGGCAGGCCGGGCCGAAACGGCGGCGCTGATGGCGCTGGCGCGCCGGCACCCGCCCAGCGTGATCTATGCGCATACCGGTTTCATGGGGTTGCGGCTGGCACCGCTGGCGCAGCGGCTTGGCGTGCCGCTGGTGGTACATTTCCACGGGCTCGACATCACCATGACGGATCCGGTCTACCGCCGCGCGCTGCGCGCAGGACTGTCGCGATTCGACCGGGTGATGGTGGTCGGGGCGTGGATGGTCGACCGGCTGGTCGACATGGGCTGTGATGCCGGCAAGATCGATGTGATCCCGATGGGGGCGGTGACGGGAGATGTACCGCCACCACCCGCGCGCCGCGATGGCCCTGCGCAGTTCGTCGCCGTGGGGCGGCTGGTGGGGGTCAAGGGACTGGACTGGACGATCGCGGCTTTTGCACAGGTTCACGGGCAGCGCCCCGCCACCCGGTTGCATCTGGTGGGGGACGGGCCGTTGCGCGGCGCACTTGCGGCGCAGGCGGCAGATCTGGGTTTGGGCGATGCGGTCGTGTTCCATGGCCAGATGGCCGGCGAGGAGGCGCTGGCGCGGGTCGCGCAATCGGACGTGCTGGTGCATCATGCACTGGATGATCCCGGCGGGCCGGAAGCCTTTGGCGTGGTGATCACCGAAGCGATGGCGCGCGGTTTGCCCGTCGTCGGCACCCGCTGCGGCGGGCTGCCCGACCAGATCGTGGACGGCGAAACGGGGTTGCTGGTAGATCAGAACGACGTGGACGGCATGGCGGAAGCGATGGCCCGGCTGGCCGATGATCCGGCGTTGCGCGCCGCGATGGGGGCGGCGGGGCGGG